>VFSW01000710.1_pt1 | contig 49507 bp, 40 predicted proteins | sample 5358111 | NCBI WGS metagenome assembly VFSW01 (sample SAMN11554181, study PRJNA540505) | mine drainage metagenome | isolation source: sediment from site ElyBrook_90M | place: USA: Ely Copper Mine, Vershire, VT | collected 2017 | reverse complement strand
TTGCCAGGACGCACCGTTTGAGCATTGAGGCGGCGCGGTCCCGTTCCTGTGGTGATCAGGTCAGGTTAGAACAAGCACATGTGTAGTGGAAACTTTCCTATGCCCACATTGACACAAAAGACTTTATTCACGCAACTGCGGAAGTTCGGCTACCTCGCATTCACAAGGTAGAATTGCAACAGGTGGGCTTGGCGAAGGCGACAGAACTGGCCAAGGTGGCTCACAAGGACGGTCAGAGGTTCGATAGTGCAACCTGGTTGCACAAAGCGCGCGAACTCCCCAAGGAGGAATTCAAACGAGAGGTCACGAAGCATCTGACCGGGAAGTAGACCGAGTCGTGGGAGATCCTCTATTTCAAGGCGTACAAGAGCCATCTGCCGGTAATCGAGCAGGCACTGGAAACAGCGGGTCTGATGCTTGGGACCGACAAATCGCACGGGTATTGTTTGGAAATGATCTATGCGGACTTTCTGGCAGGAGTGAATTTAGAGAACGCGAATCAAGATGCTCTATTGCCTTGCCTCACTCGGCTCGTGATTGGTCTTCCGAAATCTCAACGAATGCAACTCCTTGAAGAAGTGCAGGTGACGCTTTGACAAGGATCCGACAAAAGCGACCACGGTTGAAACTTGCTCCCAAAGCTTATCGAGAGCTTTGCCGCGAAGTCCTCGAGCGAGACACCTGGCGTTGCCAATCGTGTGGACGCATGGAGGATCTTCAAGTCCATCACATCGAGCCGCGGAGCCGCCAGGGCGGTGACATCGAATCCAATCTAATAACTCTTTGCAATGGCTGTCATCAAAGAGTGCATCGAAATTGAGGGCATTCCCGGGCGGACAAGAGTGTGGAATATGGGCCGTATAACGCTCTTGGCGGGTACGATCTGTTGAAACTTCTCAAGCCAATGAAGTAGCGCCATCGGACTTCAACGTCGGGCGCATTTCTCTACAAGACAATTTTCCGCACGCTCCAATGACTCAGCGCTAAGGCTGTACTTTTATATACAACGCAGCCCACATAGCCGGGGGCGGGAGAAAATGGATTCAAATGCCATTGCATGCTTTCTTGGAAGTCGCCGCGAAAAGATAGAACTTCAGGTTCGTCCCCCGGAGCCAGCGTGACTTCCAATTTTTCCAGATTTTCACCGATCCCTTCGCCAGTCGCTTTGAGAAAGGCTTCTTTACGGGTCCAGCAATTATAGAAGGCCTGCACACGGGAATTTTTCGGTAGCGCCATTAATGTGCCGGTTTCGCTTGGCAGGAAAAACCTGCGTGCAATGTTCTCCATGTCTGGAATCCCCTGTACTCGTTCAATATCCACTCCAATCGGGCCATCCGGCGTAATCGCTACTATCGTAATGTCGGCGGAGTGAGAAGTGTTGAAGAATAGCGGATGATCGGCGGTGCTCTTGCTTAATTCCGGTTTGCCATGCACTCCCGTGCGAAACTTGATGACTGAAGGAACCTGCTCCAGATAGCGGCTCAGTATTTGCCGCGCCAAGCCATGCCGGATCACGTATCGGTCGCGATCCTCAATGAATCTGAATTTTTGGGCTCTGGCTAGTTCGGCGAGTGATAAGAGGGCGCTCAGATTCTGAGCTTGGTCGGCAAATTCGCTCATCGCAGCAGCCCACAGGTGAATTTCTCCCGGCTCAAGCGACACTTTCTCCGGCGCTATGGGCCATTGAAGAACAGCGGCGTCATCTAGCGAAGCTAGCCGATGGATCTGGCCACTGAAGCTCTCTTTGGGGTCTCCTGCGTTGTGTGAAGTGATCCAATCGTTCGCAGGATTTTCTTTTGGGGGAGCCATAAACATTTCGTTATTAGTTTATGACGAGTGCTTGGGTGGATTTTCGAAATCGTGCCGAAATCTTTTTCCAGATTGCCGGAACTCCCATCGGTGCAGTCGCCCATAACAGCCGGAGCGACAGCATCACGCGCCCTCCGCGCAAACAGTGGCTGATGGCCCAGGACAATGCAATCGCCCCGATGCAGGCGTAGCGGTCCGCGCGGCGTTCTTTCCCGCCCGGGTATTGCCCCTCGTGCTCCGCTCGCACCAGTGACAGAATACCATTGGCTATCGGTTCCAAACTCCGGATGGCGTTGGTTTCGTGGTTCCGATAAGCAGCTGTGAAGGGTTGCTGGACCACAATACATGGCCCATACGTCGCAACTTTCAGAATGAGATTGAGGCTATCCAGGTGAAACGTTGCCGCCGTGGTGTTGCGCAAGCCTCCGATTTCGGAGAAAACTGACTTTTTCACCGCAATACGGCTGCTGGAGATGCGCATCCACCTGTCCACTGACAAATAGTCGCGATATTTCAAAACTTTGATCGGGAGAGATTCTTGCGGGTTGGCGGGGATTGGCTCGCCGTCTTGAAAATCGGTTAACGCTCCAATGATCAATGGAGGTGAATCGAAGGTCCGGATAATCCGGTCATAAGTGGAAAGCGCATCCGGCAAGAGAAGATCGTCGCTGTCCAGAAGAACCAGATATTCACCTTGAGCTAATGCAGCTGCTTTGTTGCGAGCGACTTCCGGACCTTGATTACTTTGTCGAAGAACCTTGATCCGTGCACCGTAGGACTCCAGCAATTCGAGTGTCGCATCCGTTGATCCATCATCAATCACAAACAATTCATAATTGGTGAATGTCTGTGCCAATACAGAGTCGATCGCCTGGCCGACATACTTTTCCCGGTTATAGGCAGGCATCAAGACGCTGAATCGGGGATTCATAATGAGTTGGGAGGGGTTCCCGCTTACGAACTGTCAGATAAACTGCCGGCTGCCTGGCACACAAACTAATGATCGGGACCCTTGACAAATGTCCGGGCCAAATTCTTAATGTTGTTAAGTTGTGCGTATTCTGGTTCGTACCACCAACGCCTGAAACCACAGATTCGTTTCTTATCACACGCGGGCCCCATGTCGTTGTTGAATGGCTTTCAGATGGCCATCGAGTACGCTGGCAACGTTTCTAACATTCGGTTCGATCATCAGATTCTGCTGGTGCCCGGGAACTTCACACACCTCGAAGTTGCCATGAAGAAGCCGTCGCCAACCTAGCCATTGATCGGCCGCCAACCCCTGCAACTGCGTTCTCGCGCGAATGACGAGTGTATCGCCACTGTAAAGCTGTGGATCATATCTTTCCATCGCTTTCTTATGTGCAATTCCCAAAGCCTCAAAGATGTGCAAACGTGATCGGTTCGAAGGATGGCCACCCCTAATATTGTTAATCCTAATCGCCGTCCTCGCTAGAGCTCGATCCCACGTGTTGCGGCACCTATGCAAGAAGTGGTCTTTGCCCCTGTGGGATAGGTTTTCCGTCTCGAGATTGATCCTTTTCTTCAATCGGTACCACCAGCGCAGAGGTCGAATGACAGACGGCCGGAAGCGCCTGGCATCCGGCGGCATGGACTGGATCATGGCCAGCAGGGCCACTTCTTTCCCCTCTCCAGACAACTGTTGCGCGACTTCCAAGGCAATTAGCCCACCCAGGCAAAATCCACCGAGGAAATAGGGCCCTTCCGGCTGAAATTGTTTCAATTCGACAATAAACGCTTTGGCCATTTCCTCAACGGATGTATTTTCCACGGGCTCGCCGTTCAACCCTTTGGCCTGGAAAGCGTAAACCGGCTGGTCCTTCTCCAGATGTTGGACCAACGCGTGGTATTCCAGGACATTGCCGCCATGTGCGTGGAAGAGAAAAAGAGGCGGCCTGGTTCCCTCTTGGCGCATGGGAACCAACAGGGACCAGGACGGAACCCATTGCTTGTCACCCAGTATTTTCGCCAGGGAAGCAATCGTTGAAGCTTCCAGCAAAGTTGCCAGGGGAAGGCCCACGCCGAACGCTTCCTGAATTTTTGAAACAGCGCGGACAGCCATTAAAGAATGCGCACCCAACTCAAAAACATCATCGTTAATTCCAATGCGGCCAGTCTTCAGAAGGTCCATCCAAATCGCCGCTAACGTCTTCTCAATCTCGGTGCGCGGGCCCACAAAGTCTTGAGAAAGCTGTGGAGCCTCGTGTGAAAAAGTCGGAAGCGCTTTGCGGTCGAGCTTGCCGTTCGGGGTAAGTGGAAATTTTTCCAGTAAGGCAAACGCTGCGGGAATCATGTAGTGCGGCAGCCGCCTCTTCAAGTTCGCGCGCAACCCTGCAGGCGTTAGAATTTCCTCGTTCAACGCAGAAAGTGGATGGGCGCTTTTGTTGGCTGCTTGTTCCGGCCCAAGGCTGGATCCTGGTGCAGACCGGAGGGCATATACGTAGGAGCGCAGGCTTTCGTTGAGCGCTCCGCCCTGCTCGGCGAAAACCTCAAAGCGTTGGCGTTTCAGCAGCGTAGTAATTGATTCAATGTTCTCGCGATCTTCTACTCGGACAATCACCTGGCGAATCTTGGACCAATCGCTGGGGGTGAGTTCTCCGAGTACATCCAACTCTCCTTCTTTCATGGTGATCTTGAGAAGGTCGAGGCGGGTAATACTCTCGTCTGCGAGGAAGGCCGACAAAGTTCGCGGCTGATCGGACTTCGTCTCGGCGGCTCGCGGAACATCGCTCGATCTATCGATCTCCCCGGCGCGCTCCTGGCTGGAGGCAAACTGCTGATGATAAGCAAGTGTACTGGCTGCCTGGTCATCGTTCGACGCGGAAGAGCCGGACAATGCTTCAAAGAAGGCCGCCTCCGCTGACTTGATTTCGCGGGCGAAACCATACGGCCGGCATTGCACCGCGGAGCCCCACGCTTCGGCATTTGCGCTCAGGCAGGCATATGCGCCGGGGTCAGACTCGAAGCAATAAATCTTCAGATTCCGCGCTATCCGGCTGGCAAAGACTGCAAGCAAACCAATATTTGCTCCGACATCCACAATAGTGTCGCCATCCTGAATAGTAATTCCGTGCCGAAGGTACGCTTTCCGCTCAAAGATTTCGTTGTAGAGGGAATCGGTTTCGCTCCGGTTTAATTGGGCCACCGGAGAACCATAGGGCAAGAAATACAGCTCCTTGTTCTCCCAAAAAGGTTGATTGGCACGTTTCGGAATTACATAAGCGACCAACTGCTTATTACCGGATCCATCGTCACTTGCCAGCACCAGCGCGTCTCTCACACCCGGGTGCTCTCGCAGTGCTCCCGCGATTTCACCGAGCTCGACGCGATAACCATGGATCTTGACCTGGTCGTCTATGCGGCCGCAGAACTCTATATTTCCATCTGGCAGATAACGCGCCAAATCGCCCGTGCGATACATGCGCCCGCCAGGATCCGGACTAAAAGGATCAGGCACGAATTTCTCAGCCGTCAGTTCTGGGCGGTTCAGATATCCTCGGGCCACGCCGGAACCGCCGATGTAAAGCTCGCCCTCAACCCCGACAGGCACGGACTGCCTGGACTCATCGAGAATATAGACGCGGCTATTGGGAAGGGGCCTGCCCAACGGAAGCGTGCCGGAGCGCGTACTCGGTAGCTGATGTTCGACATGATAGGTCAGAACGCCGACCGTCGTTTCCGTGGGACCATAATGGTTGTAGATTTGGCAGCCTGGCGACAAAGTTCGCAATTGCTCAATCCAATCCAGGCGCGAGGCTTCCCCGCCCAGGATCAGCCGGCATCCAGGCATCACTTTTTCTGGATTTCTGCCGCTCTGCAATGCCGCCAGATGGGACGGCACGATCTTTAGGACGTCAACGCGCTGACGCTCGAAGTAATCCGCCAGCAGGGACTGACTCTCGGCTCGTTCCTGCGAGATGAGATGGAGGCAGCCGCCGGTGATGAGCGCGGGGAAAATCACGGTATTGCCGAGGTCGGCGGCGATCGTGGATACCACCGCGTGATTCATACCCGGCTGGAATTGCAATTTTTCAGAAACGCTCAGCACATAATTGACAATATTCCTGTGCTCGATCCCCACACCCTTGGGACGGCCCGTGGATCCACTCGTGTAAATCACATACGCAAGGTTTGCGGGGTAGCATGGAACGACTTCTTGTGAGGTTCTTGGCAGGCGAGACCAGTCGAGTGTATCCAGACAAACAGTCCGCGGGACGCCTGCCGGCAGCTTTCCCATAAGGCTGGATTGCGTGACGAGCAATTTGGCCTGGGCATCGCCCAGCATGAATGCGATTCTTTCCTGGGGAAAGGCAGCGTCAATCGGAACGTAAGCGGCCCCGGCCTTCAGGATTCCCAATATCCCGATCATCATTTCTAGCGATCGCTCAACCAGGAGTCCTACGATGAGATCAGGTCCAGCCCCAAGACTTCTCAGATGAATCGCCAAGCGTTCCGCGCGATCGTTGAGCTCGCGGTAGGTTAATTTTTGCTGCTCGTATGCCACCGCCGGCTGATTCGGAGTTCGCCCAGCCTGCTCCTCGATCAACTGGTGCAAACACAGATTCTTCCCGCGCTGTTCCACCGCCGTGTTATTCCAATCCGGATGCGGCTTCTGAAGTTCGGAATCAGCGAGCGCCCGCAACACAGAAATGTTTTGGTCCGGATCGAGAGAATTGGCTCGACCGTTGACTAGATCATTCATCCCCATGAGCCCCATTCATTAGATGCTCCCGATGTCGCGCCAGACGTGGATCTTCCTCGTTTTGCAGTTACAAGGACCATCCAATCAGCTCCTTCATGATTTCGTTCGTGCCCGCATAAATCCTCTGTACGCGGCTGTCGGTCCACATGCGCGCAATTGGTTGCTCGATCATGTAGCCGTAGCCTCCGTGCAACTGAAGGCACTCGTCTATTACCCGGCACTGGCATTCTGTGAGCCAGTACTTGGCCATGGCTGCGGTAACCCCATCCATCTGGCCGGCGATTAAACGCCCGATGCAGTTATCGAGGAAAACGCGCCCAATATGAACTTCCGTCTTGCATTGCGCCAGCTTGAAACGCGTGTTTTGAAAATCAATCAGAGGTTTGCCGAAGGCAACGCGATCCTTCACATATTTCGTTGTGATGGCCACCGCCTGCTCCGCCATGGCGACCGCGCCAGTCCCAATGATGATACGCTCATAGGGCAGTTGCTGAAGCATCAGATTGAATCCTTTGCCTTCGGCACCAAGCAGATTGGAAACCGGAACCTTCACATCATCAAAAAATATTTCGCAGGTATCCAGCCCGTTCATCCCTACCTTGTCGAAGGGGCGGCCCACGCGGTACCCCGGAAGCTTCTTCGGCTCGACGACGATGAGCGAGATGCCTTGAAGACCGGGCGCCTTCGGATCGGTCTTTGCCGCGACGCAGACCAGGCTGGCGTGCCATCCATTGGTGATGAACGTCTTCGATCCATTGAGAACGTAGTGGTCGCCCTCGCGGCGGGCCGTGGTTCGAACGCCGGCCAGGTCCGATCCTGCCGAGGGCTCGGTCATGGCAATCGCGGCTATCAATTCGGCCCGGGACATCCGCGGGAGCCAGTTGCGTTTCTGTTCCTCTGTGCCGTAAGAAAGAATGTAGTGGCCGACAATGCTCTGGATGCTGGAACCGAAGTGAACTCCCGCCCGTGTCAGTTCGTCGTTGACGATCACTTCGTGGGCGAATGTTCCTCCCCCTCCGCCATATTCCTGGGGAAAATCAGGGAGGAGAAGGCCCGCCTTGGCCATTTCCAACCAGGCCTCGGCGTTGGGGCGATGCTGTTCGCGCCACTGATTCTGTTGTGGCACGAAATACTCTGTAATGAACTGGGAAACGGTCTTGCGGAACAGTTTCAGTTCGTCGTCCATCCAGGGTGATTGGTAGGTAGTAGACATGTTTCTGCTGGCAATACCTCTTTCAGCTAGATTCGCTTTATCCCTCACACCGAACGACGCGCGGGTCAATAATTAATTTCCGCAACTATTTGTTGAGTGTATCCTTGAAACTGCAATCTTCGTTCCATCTTCTTTTTGTTCACAAGTGCTTATTGTCTATAGAGATAGGCAATGCAAAGTGCATCATTCCAGTCGGAAGCGAAAAGTCCTTGCTGAAATTGGGAATAATAGTTCCTCTCTAAACCTTTACGATACACCCCCCACTGATTTCCTTGCAACCTATTGAGTGTATTGAGGTTCTCATCCGATATGTGGATAAAGCAGCTTTCCGGCCGCTACAAGAAGCCGATCAGGAACTAGCGGAAAAATCTGTTTAGCCAGCTTCATAGGCCAGCCTCTACCGGCTGTCTTTGAGCACATTACTGGATATCTCCGATAACATAAAGTTGAGCGAGATGCTCCCAGCCGGTCCTTAAACTGAATCAGGCCGGCATTGCTCATGTCCGACCTCCCAAGGTCAAGCTCCAGAAAACCGTTCCTCTTAGCATCCTCGATTGTCTTCCAAAACAAGAAGGGCATGGATCCCAAATTGTGGAACCTGGCGTCAGAACAGCCATATTTGTAAACTGCGGTAGTCTTGTAAGAAACCATGAAAACCGCGGCGATAGGTGTGCCGTCTTTTGATGCCACACGAATCTTAAGCTTTTCTCCCAGACACTGCGCCACATTGCGGAACCAAGCGACCGACGGGGGAGGCAGCTCATGGCGACGCCGTGTGACGAGCATCAGTTGATAGAATTGGCCTAACAGGGATTCCGACCTGCCCTCCTTGGAGATTACCCCCTCGCGCTCCGCGCGCCGGACCTTCCTTTGAAGTGAGTCCTTATGAAGATTTCGGAACAGTTCGTCCAGACTCGGCCGGAGATCAATGGCATGAAAGCAAAATGATTCTGCCTCGCCAAATTGACCCCACTCTCCAAAGTCGTTTCCGCGCGGGCGAATCTCGACGCTCTTTAGCTTTTCATCTTTCTGAATGGTCTGTAAGGCATACAGAATGGAGGCTAGATCCTCCGGCGAGTCCACCAGGGGATCGCAGTGATCGGAAAATGGCAACGAAACCAGTCGCCGCCCTGTAAACCGGCTGCGGACTCGACACGCCAACAAACCATTTTCTAATGCGGCGCCGGGCTGTGTCGTCGTGTAAACGACTGGCTCATACCCGTAGGTCAGGCGTAGCGCGTCGATCCATCCAGGGGTATGAAATACACTCGATCGAGGATGCCGCTCAAGAAACTCCGCCCATCGCAGATCCTGGAGAGGATCAATTCGATAGACCCTCTGAGAAATGTCAGCTCCTTTTGCGCCGCAGGCCATTTGATGGGCAGATTGCCGGACGTTGGGAGATTCTGGAGAACTCACGAAAGCATTTGGCATGAATAGATTGTGAATTCCCCAGTTAGTCTGTCTTGGATCGCATCGAGATGCCGGTTTTCAATAAGAATTTAAATTGTGCAAGCCGCTCAGGAAAAAAGATTATTCGCACCAGAAAAAACTCAGAACTCCGCGTGTACCGACTACTCCAGCTTGAGAACAAGCCTATCGACAATTTCCAAATATTCGTGCTTCTTGGCGGTCCAGTCCATTTTTTCTATGAATTGCGTGGCATGATCGGCCAGTTGTTTTCTCTTTCCCGGATGTTCAATAAGATCGACCATGCAGCGCGCGAGATCTTCCTCGTCGCCGCCGCGGAAAAATTTTACGACTGAATCATTGAAGTAATAGCGGTCAATCTGCGTGTCGGAAACGATGACGGGGACACCCATTGCCATGAACTCCAGAATTTTCGTACTAAACGCTTCGTTTCCGAAAGTGTCCTTGCGCTTCGGCACAATGCCCAAATCCGCCGATTCGACGACTTTGGCAATTTCGCGGAGGGGTATCGGAGTGTGAACGAAAACCCGGTTCTACAGATGTAATTCTTGAATGAGCATGGCCAGTTTTTTCAGCGAATCGCCGCTTCCATGCCCATAGATGTGAAAGTCAGCTTGTGGCACAAGATCTCTGATTCTTCCGAACGCACCGATTGCAAGGTCCAGCCCCTGGTGCCTATTTACGCTTCCGGGATAGATCAGTATAAACCGGCTTTTCGCAGGGTGCAGATTCCCATTGGCGTGGAAAATAGAACGATCGGGCGAATTCATGACCACGCTGCACTTTTCAGCCTTAACCGAGCGGGAAACGAGACGCTCCTGCCAGATATGATTGGCGATGATCACGTGACTGGAAAACGTCGCTGAACTCTTTTCCACAGCTTTCAGAAGACGAAAAGTGAAGGTATTCGGTCCAACCCCAAATTTGCTGCCATAGAACTCAGGAAGAATGTCATGAATGTCCAGAATCACCGGCGTGCCCATCCATTTAGGGAGCAAGGCTGCATACACCAGGAAATCAGGCACGGAATGCACGTGAATCAGATCATACTTTTGGTGGAGGTGCCGCCTTGATACCTGAACCATCGCACGCAGCAGGAACCCCATGATGCGCCAAGCATAGGCGAAACGATTTTTCTCATCGATTTCCCGGCTCTGCAACCGGTACACATGAACGCCACCCACAACTTTCTCCCTGGGGGCATCTTCTTTGTCCAGCGCCAAAACGTCCACGTGATCTCCGCGCTGCGCCAGAGTTTCGGCGTAGCGCATTACACGGTTATCCGTTTCGTAGAATGAATAGGCGATCATGCATATCCGCAGGGACCTTCTTGCCGAACTGGGCACAGCGTCTGGACTGACTGCGGAGGAGGCCGATGATGGTACTTGTCGTGGCGCGGACATATTGACTTGCGCATTCTTCCGGGGTTCGAGATCGGGCATCCGTGTGGGACAGGGATTAAGCACCACACTGGATGCTAATTGAGCAGTAGGATGGCTTTCTACGGATTCGGAGTTGCATTGCCCGGCGGGGACGGGATCAAAAGTATAGGCAAGACGGCCGTCAATTAATCGCGCGTAGGCGATCCGAGCACGTTCTTTGCCTTCGCCTTCAATAGCCCAATCCTCGCCCTGGCGGACCAGTTTCATATCACGGCGCATCCTCCACCAACGATTGATTTCGAGGGGGACAGTCGCCCAAATACTTGCACTACCGCGCAGTTCCGCCAAATACCCGAGGAGTTCGCGGTAGGTCTTCCGCGCCTTCTCCTCGATAATGTAATCCGGATGGATAATGATGCTGATCAAACCATGGCCACCGAGGATGATTTTCAGCTGCTCTTTCCATAAATCGGTAGAGTACGTATTCAGGATATTAAATAGAGAATAATCCTGCGTGACCGTAACGGGAATTTCCAGAAGATCGCCCACAAAATAGGGCATTACCGTGCAGCATCCGCCATTCTGCGCGTCAAGGTGAGCAACATTGGGGACAGACATGTCAAAGGCGAACTGAAACGCCTTATACCAGCGCAAATTGCGATAGAGGGCGCCGGACCGAAAACCAGAACTGCCAAACCGTTGCCCGAATTCGTTAATTTTCTCCGCGCGACGCAGGAACTCTTCGCGATCGCGAAAGAGATTTCCATCGTGGTATAAATCGTGAACATTGATTTCAAAACCGCGCCGGTGAACCTCCTCCAAGAACTCACTGGTAACTTCGTACCGACGCTCGGGAATTACCTGGAAGGCACTCTTGAATCCAAATTCGTCGTCCAGATCCATCAGAGTCGGGCAGAAGTTTTTCCCCGCTTCACCTTCTATATCATGAGTCAAGATCAAGGCAGCTTGTGCGCCATCCGGCCAAAACCAGATGAAAGGAATAGGCTCGTTGTTCCTGGATTGAATTGTCAGAGTCATGATGGACTCGAACAAGCGGTCCACAGTGCGGTCCACTGGCCAACGCGGGAAAGGTTTGCTCGTCTGTCCGCGCAAAATAATTCGCTGTAGAATCCTGCGGAAGTGCACCGACATGTGCGGGCGCCCCAGGTAATAGAGGCTCCGGAGTACCGAATTGGGGGGCAAATACGTCTTCTGTTCCCCCATGTGACCTGCATAAAACTCGCAACGGAGATTTTGCGCCACATCATCCAGATCAAAAGGTAACTCCACAATTCCGTCGCCGATGTTGGCAGCAGAACGGACATCGAGCATAGATGATCCATATCTCCGCGCGGGATTGCCCATACTGGAGCGACCATAGCAAGTTACATCTTGGCCAAACCGGAAATAACCTGAATTCTCCGAGAGATCTCCCGCCAAACGCAGGTCTACCGTTGAATCCGGGCAGCGGAAGTAATCGTAAAAGGTGTGATTCATTTTTTAAACGGACTCCGGTCCAAAGCAGTTCTTGCTTCCGAAAAACAATACAAACAGATTGGGCGATTTCCGAACGTGAAAAGTTCCGTCGGTAACTCTGTTGGCAGAGTTGCCTGCGATCAAATAAAGCTTATGAATGGTAAACGTACATGCGGTAATGCGACGACACTCAAATGCCCACGCGTAAAACATCATGAGATGGGTCGCCTCCGATATTGGCATCGTTGGATCATGCGCCGCGCTCACCCAATACCGTGTGGATCTTTTCCAAGATGGGAAGACGGACCCATCAGCGAAAAATAGAAAAACTGGCAAATCGTGGAGTGGGGATCGAAAGAATACGCAGCGCGAGAAGTTGACCAAAAAGCTCTTTTCGCCTTTGAAGGAGATTCTTCTGTGCCATACAAACCTCTTTCGCGCCAAGAGGTTCCAGCGTTACGTAATTTGCCTTTCGTGCACGCTCGAGTGTCTGTCGGCCACGGGCGCCAATCCGTCAGGGCAAAGGTCGCATTGTAGTGCCCATTATCCAGCCAAGCATCTTCATTCTTCCTCATAGGGGCAGGATTTTGCCTGCGTTTTTTCATCATGCTAAACTTTGAGTTTTCCAAGTCAGGTCTTCTAGACTCAAAATTGAGTCTCGCAATGTGAATAAATCTGCTTCTTCACTTTAGGAATACTGCTTTGCAGCCGCATTCGCAAATCATTTATTCGTTCCAATGCGCGATCGATAATTCCGAGAATTTCCGGCAGGTTCATGGTTCGCGGATCGGCCACGAGTTCGGTCATATCGATTGTTTTCATCACTCCCAAGAACTTGTCGCTATAGGACAGTGCGATCCCGGGAATGCCCAGGGAGAGGGCTGCGATGCAGGAATGCATTCGCGACCCGATAAACAGATCACACATGCCGATGACATATTTTATTTCTCTAGTCGTGTACTGGCCTTCGGCCAGGTAAATTCTTTCACCGTACTTGGGCCTGAATTCGGTGAAGATTATTTTACACGCATACTCATCGCTTTCGGACGGTCCGTGCGAGCCCGGTTCGTGATAGACATGTGGTACAAGCAGAACCGTTGCTCCCTTTTCCTCAATCAGGAACTTCAAGATGGCGTTGATGAGATCCCGGTAATCAGCTTTGAGACCGAACATGTTGTTGTGGTTGTACCCGCCCGCATACAGGAGCCCGCTTACGTTTAGTCCGACAAGTACCCTGCCGTGATTATTTTGTTTCGTCAGCCCGCTCAAATTGAGAACCGCGGGCTTTTTGGGTTCTACCAGGAAACCGACGTCGGGAGAAAATCGAATCTTATCTTTCGCGTCTCGGCCCCCCAAATCCTGCGCGATCTTGAGTCCAGGGTAGTCCCTGCTATAGATCCGCTTCGCGCGGACTAGGATGAATTGGGCGACCCATCGGGCAATGCGCGTTTTGAACGGGCCCAGAGTCTGAGGCAAGAGGACGAGACGCTTGCCCATCATGAGAACCAGAACCTGGGGAAGCGCCAGGTAGATCAACCGGCCGAGTCCGTAAATGTCGCTGAAACTGTCTCCGCCGGCGATAGAAGCAAAAACATCCGTATCTTGTATGTGCCGGAGAGTTGCGTTGCCACGGATGATCCTGTTTTGCAGCCACTTCGGAAAGAGATAACGATTCAAAGTTGCCAGAACAATGAGGAAAGCGACGTTATTCCTCAGGTAAAACTTCTTGGAGAACCGCATGTTGACGAATTCGATCGAGATGGCCCGGCCGTTCACTTCGCACGTCCGGCAAAATCCCTCCCGCCCATAATCGAGAAGGGAAATGACTGCGTCTGCATGACAGTGCAAAATGCCGATGATGGCCCCATCCAAGAGTGCGCCGACACCAAGATTCGGGCTGTCAAAGGTGACCCCCAATAAACAGACCTTGATGGGGCCGCCTCCTGGCACAACTTCCCCAGCCGTCGTTTGCGGAAGAAAGGCTGACCATTTCGGGAAAGATTCCTTTAAAGTCGTTGTGGTCATTCGGTCTTCTCGACGCCCTCTTCCGGGCGGCTTCCGGAAAGAAACGATTGCTTCAGAGTCTCTGGACCAAGAGGTTTACTCATCCAAGAGATATATTCCGCCACCTCAGTGATTGGTTTTTCCCACCATTTACTTTTCAGGAGAACTGCTCGAGTCTCCTCGTCGAAACGATCTCGAATGACTTTCGCCGGATTTCCCGCGACGACCGCATAATCCGGTACGTCCTTTGTGACAACAGCCCCTGCACCTATCACGGCTCCTATCCCAATCCGCTTGCAGCCCGGAGTAATAATCGCGCGAAATCCAATCCAAGAGTCGTGTCCTATCTCCAATTTCCCGAAGGGGACAGGATCTTTCTTAATCCAGCCAAGGTTGTGATTAAAAAAAAAGGGATGCAGGGACAAGAAGTTAAGCGGGTGATTACGAATCAGGATTTGTGCTCCCGTTGCAATTGAGACATAACGACCAATCGTCACGCCGGGGGGAAAAGATGCAGGAATGAGGCCTTCTCCGTAACTGTATGCACCCGCAGTCACACCATGGTATTTCTCTAAAATTTCGCGAAGCGTAGCACTATAGAAGTCCCCTCCCTCAAACTTGTGGCAGAATAGAATGCAATATCTTCTCAAAGCTTGCCAACGGTAAGCTTTCACAAGCAAAGAGCCAATCACGGAAGCACGAAGTTCGTTCATTCTATTGTCCCAACTAGGCCATCACGTTCGAAACCAAACCTGCGTCCAACTTCGTACCGACTCTCGTCATAGTCTAGAGCTCCACGGCCGAGTGAGCCGGAAGGAGTCTCCGCTGGACCGTCCGTAGGAAGGAGCGAAGATCGTTCAGCAGGTGAGGGTGCAGAACGAACATGCCGATGGCGGCAACTGCTGGGACAATAATACTCGCCACAATGGCCACGAAAATGCCATTGCGAGTTGCGCCAGCCGCGATCGCAAGCGCGGCCAGGACGATCCCGGCGAAGAACGAAATGCCCGGGAGAAAAGACAGTTCAACAGGAACCGCATTGCGGTGAGAGAGCCGCCAAACGGTTACGGCGGTAGCAAGAACTTCGCCAGCAAGGCCGCAAACGGGAATCCAAAGCAACTGTCCCCCCAAGGCTGCGACTGCCAGCATGCCAAAGAGCGACAAGGATCTGGCGAAATTCGAGAACATGGCGTTTTGTGTGTCCCCTTGTGCGATTGCGGCAACGGTCGGCGCCACGCGAAAGATCCGAAATCCCCACATCGCGGCAAGCCAGGCGATAAATGCCGCGGCACCCCTGTATTTCGACCCGTAGAGCAGCGTCACTACCCAGCCGCCGGAGAGCATCAATGGCAAGGTGATCAGAATTGCCGTCATCGAGATCAGTTGGACCGTCTTCAAATAGCGTTCCCGGAACTCGTTGGTATCCGGCAGGGCCTGAGACAGCAACGGAAGAAACAGCGCACTACTGATGTTGGCGACCATCATCGTTGGGGCCATGGTTAGCGCAAAAGCAACTGAGTACACGCCCAGATCAGCCAGCGTGAAGTGGCTGTGGGGAAACAGCCGATTCGCCGAACCAATAATCAGGCGGTCGCCCTCGAAGATCCCGTACGTCAAGAGGCCGTTAATGAGGAGAGGCCAGCCAAAGTGGAACATGCTTCGCGCATGCCCCTTGTCCCACATCCAAGCGTAGCGGCGCTCTGCCACGAGATGCGAAATCAAAAGGGTGAAGAAAGCCTGAAGAATCAGAACCCAAAGCATGACGGAGTAGTTCCTGAGCCAAAAGACCAAGGGGAGGGTCACCACGGTAACCAAGAGATTGGATCCCGCGGTCATCATCACAGAGGGCATGAACCGCATGTCCCGCTGCACTCGGAAAGTATCCAGGTGCGCAAAGCCCATGAGGAATGGGTAAATCGCCAAACAAGCGAACGCCCACGTCGCTTGGGGGACGCCGAACAAGCGGGACATGGGAACCGCAAGCAGCAGGAGAATAATCGCATTGGTAATGCCCCGAACGACCTTCAACAACTGCGCGGTCCCCTGCAGCCGCGGATCGTTTCCTGCCGGCGACTGGATCAGGAGCATTTCCGATGCAACGTTGCTGATCATCTCCATCAGAGAGAGAGTCATGGCGAACGTGGCCGCAATGCCAAAATCGGCAGGGCTGATGACGCGAGCAATGATCAGGTTCCGGAGGAAGGAACATGCCTGACTGGCAACCTGGCCAAGTGCCAGTTGCGATCCTCCCTTAAACACGGATCTGGATAGGGACATTCCCAAGGCCTTTCATTCCGAATCATGGGGTAGCTAAGCGCGTGTACTGAGCGTCTCTGCTGCGTTAAAACGTCAATCGACGAGGCGCAATCGCATCAGGCACACTCGAAGAACTAGGCATTGCCTGTGTACGTCTCGCAGACTCACTGTTCTGCTTCGGCGGAGATTTAATTTTAGTCTTGAATGAGGGTAGGCAAGGTCCACTTCTGGGAAACCGTTGCCAGGACCGCACCAAGTGGTCCTGGCAACGAAAGAATTTGAACAGTCGCGACTCTCGGGGCAGGCCGCCCTTCAAATCAGAATGTCCTAAAGGGCGATCTTACTGAACATAGGCCGTCAACCCTGTCGGTGAGCTAGGGGCTTGAGTTGACGTCCCTCCCGTCGCGTACGCGCCCAAGTCCCACGCCACACTCAGAGAGCGTACAGCGCATCCTATTGTTCCACAAGAGCCAGTGCTGCCGAAGGTCTGCGGTGCGCCGCTATCCAATGCCGTGACTCCGAGGCTCGTGAAGTTTGTCCCGAACTGGTAGGCCAGGCTTCCGGTACCCGTAATCGTATAGTTCGCATTCAGGCCAGGATTGGTCGTACTTCCGTGAGCGTCAGGAGATGCTGGAGACGCTCTCCATGTCGTGAGCGTTGCATACATATTGCTTTTCCAGTACCAACCCCAGCCATTGTTGTAATAGATGTTGTAGTCAATGGTTGCCGTGCCGGTATCGGTCGCGCCCGCCTCGTCGTAGTACGGCACATTGCAATTCATTACGATGTTGTTCTTGACGATGAACGCGCTACCACTGCGGCTGTCCAGTTGAAATCCCTTGCCGCTCACCGAAGCCACATTTACGCAATCCACAGTGTTGTTGTAGAACTCCCAGGTGTTGTTGTTGTTTTGAACGTAAAACGCTCCGTCGCCAGGGAAACTGGTGCCTCCGTCGAACACCACTATATTATTAAACACCTTGCCGGACGAACTGCCTTGTCCTGTGCCGCTCGCCGCCTGGCTGACCTCAAAATGTGAAGTACCACCAACGCCGGCCCAAGACCCGTGCATATAATTGTTGTAGAACAAGAATCCAGAAATAGCTGTCGTAGCTCCAGTTTGCGAGAATAGATGCAGACTTTCTTGGTGCATCCCCGACCCGGCCCAGTTCGTGCCGACGTTGAAATCGTTGTCATGAATTGAGCCGCCGAAGTCGTTGCAGTTTGTCGAGTTCCCGCAGGCGTAATATATGGGGGAACCAGTGCTCGCAAAAGAGTTGTTGTAAATCGCGTTCCCCGAGGATGTCCCCGATAGCGCTATCAGGATACCCTTGGCTGCATCTTTCAACGTCAAATTGTGGAACAGGTTGTTGCCCCCCCCGCCAGTAATCGAAATGTCCAAGGAATTGTTACCCAGTGAACCTGCTCCGCTATCGTGGACGTAGATGGGTCCGACGGTACCATTCTTCACTTCCACGTTGTTGATGCCACCGCTGAAGTCACTAATGCCGACTCCTTCGACCTGTGTGGCCTTGCTCGTTCCGTTATTCGGGCAAGTAATAGCAGCAGAGTTTCCCCCAAGATCAAAAATGACGTAACTTTTTCCGGAGATGCGGATAGAGCCACCAGTCAGATACGAAACGCACACCGCCACACTGGCCCCAGATTCCCATTGGATTGTGATCGGGTGTCCGACTCCGCCGCTGCCCTGCACCGTCAAGGCCGTTGTAATCGTGCCGCAGAGATGGACAGTAGTATCTTGACCAATCTGCGAAGACGCCGTTCCCCAATTCCCGCTCGAGTTGAAAAAGCTAACCGGCTTTTGATTCGAGCACGAAGACCCATCGCCGGCGCCCGCCGCGGATTGGCCGACGTAAACCGAAGTCATCGAGGCCCGAGCTGGAACGCTCACCAAGAATGCGGCCATCAGCAACAAAGCGAATTTCATCACGTTCCGCGCCAGGCTAATGCTTCTAGTCCCGTTTTCATTAGCAAATTGTTTTGCGGCAGTCATATACTCTCACCTTCTCTAAAACAATTGGAGTATAAAGACTGCCGGGAGTATTGGCTACTGTCCATCGGTCCACTCTAGGGACAGGGATGTTTCCAGTTCCACCCAACTCAGGCCAGCCCCCTCCCTTTCGCCTGGCCTAGATTAAGACTAGAGTAAGCTATAAGATAGGGAGGCGAGTAATTGATTCATAAGTCGTTGACAACATTAGACTTGCTTTTTAGAAAGTCTGTTGCGCCAGGCACGCTTAACTTGTACCAGAAGTTGATTTCGACTGAACACTCTTCTTCCCAGCGAATCCGGAAACTGTGACGCACGATGGGTAGCACTCAGTATCCTGCCTTTAGCAGTCAGCGCAAACAAATAGACAGGCGCTTCTAGCCTTCTCGACCGGACAGACGGTCTCGCCAGTACCTTTTGACTCTCCCAAGTAGTTGAGTTCGCTTTAGCGCCTTTTGCGAAAAATGATTGAGCGCTCCTATACTGAGTTGAACAATGCTCAGCAGTCGGCCCTTCATTGTCGAACTGAAGAGATAGACCGTCGCCTCTTGCCATTCATTGGTTCCCAAGATCTGTTTGTATTGCGCATCCCCGAGCCCGAAGTCAATTTCGACGACAGCGTTGTTATCCTGTTTCACACACAGCCCTTCAATGACCTTCATTATGAGGAACATGCCAGGTGAATATTTCGCATAGTTCGGATCATAACCCATGGCAGAGCTGTGAAAAGTTTTCCCGTACACCACCGCAATCCAGAATGCGCATGGCTTGTCTTCAATATACAAAATATATGTGCGAAGCTGGCCCTTATCGGACTGTGCCTGCATGAGCTGACGTGTCTCTTTATTAGGAATGAATCCGGCTCCCAGCCCTCTTTGATACGTTTTCTTGGCGATCTCATCCAGATCTCGAAACATCCGGTCGAACTCATCCTGCTTGCTGATGCAGTCGATCCTCACGTTGCCTTTGAAGTCCTGAATGAGCTTCTTCGCTTGCCACCTCTGGTTCTTCCGGACCTTCGGAGAGAGAGTTTGGTAAAACGCATCTATGCTATCCGGCACACGCATGCTTCTATGTGTTTGGGTCGTTGGAAAGCGGTCGCGGGAAAACATGCCCGGTAAATTGTTCGCAAACTGGTAGAGCGCTGAATCTGTTCGAATCTGGTTAAAATACGCCGCGCACGCCTCGCCTGATCTCAAGGAATGATCAATCGAGTCGACCAGGACTTTGGCGGTTTCCGGCGACGGCTCCCCAAGAAATCCTGCGTGTATGAATGTTAGCTTTCTGACTCTAGGATGAAACAGAACCTTGTACCCAACGGAAAATTCGATAGGTGAATGCTCGAGACGTCCGACAAGAATAGCAATCGGTCCGCAATTGCGATACGCCACGATAACATGTGGTCTTAATATCCCTCGAAGTGACTGAAGAACGCTGTTGTAGTGATCGAAGTCTGAGTTGGGATGCCACTGCCAGCGTGTCCAGACGTCCCGAATCGATTCCAGCTCCGGGACACTGCGCAGGACATGAATCTGAACCGGTCCGGCTGAGGATTCTTCCACAGCGGGGACAACAGCCGGTTGGTCGATCGCAACCGAATTCATTGGTACAGCCGTTTGCTTAATATCCACGGCGAGCAGATTAGTCTCCGGCAATGCGCGTTGTTCCTGGGGTTTCATGGGAGCAATGAATCTAGTGCCGAAGTCTTCGGAGGCCATTCACACCAAAGCTCGATCTTAGGTTGAATCTTGAATTCCGCTCAGCCGGGAGGCCGCTCGGGACCGGCACGAAACCGGGATCGGACACAGAACTGTCCGCGCCGGATTCCCGAAGCCGGAGATTCTCGAAAAACCGTTGCCTCGATATAAGTAGAGACGGACCTGCAATTGTGGCAATCATAGCCAGCAGAAGATACCAATTCACGAAATTTTGGTCAAAATAACTGACCGATATAAATGTGGCAGCATGCGCGAATAGTGCCGCTCCCAATGCCCAGATCAAACGAATGTCTTGCTGAGGTTTGTGTCCATTCCAAAGCCTGACCGTCCGTCCCACGGCTTTAAACGCCAGGGCGATAATGGCAATGAAAAGAATCATTGTAAGGAGCCCACCATTGGCGCCTGCGAGAATGTATGCGTTTGTGACATCAAAGAGATGGTCATCTACACTGGACCAGGCTTCAGTGGATTTGGTTCCAATCAGCCACCAATCGGAAAAATTCGCTATGGCCCGGTCAATCAAAAGGGCACGGTGGTATCCCGTGGAGCCATTGACGACGTCTACTCTGGCTAAGAGAAACCAAACTGGGGCTTTCATGACCAAATGAAGCAGGAAAAGACCAATAACAATCCCCCACCGGACAAGTCTCATTCTCAACCGCAAGAACCACAGGGAAAGGGCAATCATGGCTAGCACTAAGGTCAACAAGGGACCGCTCGAGGCGGAAGTAACGGTTATGATCACGGCGGCGACGATGCCTAGGATGGCGAATAATTTCTTACGGCCTTGGTATTGCCACAAGCCCACGAACAAGGGCATCAACGTCGCCCCAAATGTTCCGGCAAGAATGGGATGAGCGAAGGGACCTTCACAACGCAGCCTACCGTCCCGGACAAACGTCATTTCCGGAACGCCTCCAAAGATTGCAAAGGGATTATGCCCTGTACTTTGTTCGAGAAGCATGGCGCCTGCCAACGGCAGGATCAGGACAGCAGCCATCTTCAGCGTCTGAACCACATCTTCTTTGTCGCGCAGCAGGAAACGGAAGAAGAAGTAGATCCCGAGGGCGTTGTAGGCTCCTCCCAGCGTCCACTTCAAAGCATCGGAGGTCTGCCAGAGCAGGAAATAGGTGATTATGCTCGAGATTTGGTAAGCGATGATCATCTTGTCCAGAATGTTGAGATTGATCGGTCGGAATTCCCCGCGAACTAAGAGGCGGACCCAGGCGAAAATCAGCAGAATACGCATCATCGTGAAGTTCATGCCACCGAACATGATCCGCATGCCCATCGTCATATAGCAGACCATGGCGATGATGGGAATCATGGCGTGGCGACGCGGCAACACAACAAGCAAAATCCCCATCAGGACTGTGAAGGCAAGTCCGAGGGGATTCGTAAAGGTGCTGCCATCGGTGATGATGGAAGGATCTACGGGATGCATTGCGTTATGATCGACTTACTTTCAATTCCTTTCTCATAAGATGAGGACCTGGCTCAAATTCGTGTTTCCACTCCCCTTCTTTCAATCAGGAGTGTTCTTCGAGTGAGTCATGGCGACGCGGGGCGACTCAAGGAAATGGCGGATTAGCCCGGCATTTATGCTCCGGCGGACCTTCCATTCGGCGCGGAGCCCCTTCTTGTAAGCTTTGTACTCGGTTCCCAAGGAAAGGTCTTGAGTTATTCCGGTTAAGTCGTGGGTCATAAGCTCGCGAACTTTCTCGACGTAAAGATCCGCGCCCGCTGCAATGCATCTTGCAAAAACTGCAAATACATCATCGCTGGCTCTCAAGGTTACTCGAGTGGTCCCGAAAATTTTGCCACCATCTACATCCTTGGTGCACTCGTGAACGGTCGCTCCCAACATATGCAGTTCTTCGTTGTACAGCGGCCAAAAAGCACAATCGCATCCGCGATAGTAGGGAGAAATGCCCGTGTGCATATTCAAAGCGATCTTTTTTGCCAAAGAAAGAACTTTCGCCCCAACAATCCCGGTGCCGAATACCAAAATAACATCGGGCTGTAGCGATGCAACTGCTTGCACCCCCTCGGAGGTATTGATGCCACAAACATGATGAATGAGATCCGGGCGCAAAAAGTCCGCGCATTTCTCTGGCCCGAAAACAGACAGCATGCTCTGTTCACAGGCGGCGTTGTCTTTCCAATACGTTTGAAAAAAAGCCAAACACACTCGGGAAATAAGCTGTCCGAAAGTGTACCTTCTCCAGAGTTGGCGCGCGCGGCTGACTGCGGTGAGTCTCTTGCCGTGATCCACAATGATTCCATCCAACTTAACGCCGGTGGCAAGCCTGTTGGCAACATAGCGGTGTCCTAAGCCATCGCTTGTAATCAGAACAATACGCATCATTCCACCATTGTCGCTTATGCTTAAGATAAGAGGCGGTCCCTGATTGACCGAATTCGTGGAAGAATTTCGAGCTCCCCAAACAATTGAGCGTCACTCCCCGCGCCCACACTGACTCTATTCAGATTATAACAATTCGTCATCGAGGTGTTCACACGGCTCTCCGCGAGGAATGCCGCATCGTGGCCAGATTCTCGCAAATGCACTTCAAGGTCCTTTTTGAGGTCGGCTGCGGAACCGTACGGTACGCTAAACGACCGCACTCTTCTGCCCACAATTTCCTCCAAGGCTTGCTTGTTTCTGTCTATCTCGCAAGCGAAACCACTCGCGGATAGCACTCTGCAGTGCACGTGAGAATATGTGTGACTACCAATTTCGAAGCCTGAAGATGCAAGGGATCGAACCTGATCTGCGGTGACATACAGCTGCGCCTGACGAGCTAACTCCGTGGTGCAAATCCCCGCCGCATCAGCTAACGTCGCTCGGCATTGTTCCCTCGCGGAGAGACTCAGCGTTGGCAAAAATGTGCCAATGAACTGTTCGGGAGAAGACACCTGTCCATACGGATACTTGAAACATTGGCGGGCCACGCGATCCAAAAGTGCGACTCCGCCTGTGTTCGCTACATAGCACACGAGATTGTCCAATCCAAGATCGTGGTTTCCAATCAGAGAGGCATTAACGAAGAAAACCGGCCGAATTCCATATTTTATGCAAATTGGCTTGGCATGTTCGAAAACGGAAGCATAACAGTCATCAAAAGTCACAAGGACGGGCCTACGAAGCGTTTTGAGCACTGTGCGCGCAATCACCTCATCGAAACTGACAGGAGTGTAGTGTTTTGCAAGAAAGCTTATCCTTGCCTCTAGATCTTCCTTGCGGAGCGTTACGCGGAGCCCTTCGGTGAATATCGAAGGCTTCTCGGCAATGTCATGAAAGAGAACACACCGTAGATTGTAGTGGCGCCCCAATAAATCGGCGATATGGAACCTGGACGGTAAGTGCCAGAGAATCCTGCCCGGGAGGTCTTGCAGAAGCATCTTTGTTTTCATTATCACAAATTTCGTCTTTGATTTCCGAAGGCGAAGCTTAATCTTCGTTCGTTTCACTTCGTTGTCGGTATCGTCTCCAGGCCAAGAGACCACCGAAGGACTGTCTTCCATTTTTCGGAAATAGACGACAGCCGACGCCGGTTTGGCACACTCCGCTTAAACGGAATTGCAGCTGCGATCAAGAGCAGGCGACAGAATGCAGAAATGGCTGTGGTGCACTTGTAAAGCCTGGCGTACCCATTCCCTCTAGTCTTGGTGAAATACAGCACCATTGACTCTCGCGGCATCACGATTGAAAACTGACTTTCTTCCTTGTTCTCAGAGCTCTTGCCGCCGTGATGGATCACCGATGCTTCCCGGACATAATGGATTTGATACCCGCGTTTTCGAATTGCAAAACACAAGGCAACATCCTCGGAATACATGAAATAGTCTTCATCGAACCGGCCGGTTTCCTCAAATACCTCTCTCTTAACCATCACACAAGAGCCTGCTACGACTTCCACATCCACCGGATGCCCGTCGTATTCGAGGATCGGGCGAATGCCCCACAGGCTGGACTTTGGAAACATGCGTTTCGCCGATTCCGACACTAATACTTGGTTCAGGATAGTCGGGAAAGCCTGGACGTAATGTGTTTGCAGGGAAAGATCGGTATTGAGTACGCCGGAGCCGACTGCCCCGATACGGGGCGACGAATTCAAATGCGAGTACATCATTGCCAAGGCGGAGTTGAGTACTACGGTGTCCGGATTTAGAAACAATAGAGCCGACCCGGAAGACTTTTCATAGGCAAGATTGTTAGCCTTGGAGAATCCCACATTCTGGTTGCTCTGGATGAATATAACCTCGGGAAATTCCTGCCGTAACATTTCCCGGGCGCCGTCGAAGGAGGCATTATCCACGACAATAATCTCAAATAACATTTGGGCAGTGTTCGCATAAATACTGGCGATACACTCGCGGAGATAACCAGCAGAATTCCAGTTGATGATGATGATGGACAGTTCAATTTGGCCGGTCATTGGAATAAGCCTTAATGCGATATGAATTGCTGATGCCAAAGCTCAAAGGAAAGCAGCAGATAGATGTGTCTCAGGTGCTGCGCTTTGTTTTCTTTATGTTTCTCGATCGTTTCACGGATGAATGCCGGATTAAAGTACTGATTCACGGCGGCGTTCTCGCTCAGCAGACAATCGCCGACAAAACGGCGCATGGAAGTTCTCAGCCACATATCGATGGGGTTCGCGAAGCCCTTCTTCTTCCGGTAGACAACTTCCTTCGGAAGCCATTTCTCGACAGCCTTCTTATGGAGGTACTTGGCTTGGCGGCCCTTGATTTTCAAATTCGGCGGAAGTGTTTCGATGAATTCTACCAGCCGGTAATCGAGGAACGGCACTCGAACCTCGATGGAATTCGCCATGGAAGTCTTGTCACCGACCATCAGAAGATCGTCCGGAAGGTTCGTTCGGGTGTCCATATATAGAACCTGCGTAAGCGGATCAAGATCCTGAACTTCAGACTGCAGGTGTCGCAGCGCCTGCTTTGCTTCCACTCCGTTTGAGGAAACTTGCCCTTTTATCCATGGTTGAAAAAGCTGATCTTTCATGGCCGGACTGAAAAACGAGTAGACGTTGATCAATCGAGATAAGAAATCTCGTTCGTGGAGCGAGGTGAGCCCCCTCTTCAATCGCTCGTTCCTGACCCAGTGCTCGCCTATATGGCTCAGCACCCCTTTGGTTAGAAATTGCGGCAATCGGGAGTACATCTCCGACATCTTGACGCCCAAGTGGCGGCCGTATCCGGCCCAAGGTTCATCCGCACCCTGGCCAGTCAGGGCCACCTTCACATGTTTACTCGTGATGAGGCTCACGAAATAGAACGCCGCTGCGGTTTCGTTCCCCACCGGCTCTTCCAGATCCCAAAGATAGCGTTCGTAATATTTTTCGTAATCCTGCGCGCCCACGATCATTTCGGAATGATCGGACCCGAACATTTTAGCCAACTGGCGAGCATCATCCGTTTCATTTGTTCTCTCACCATTTTCGAACCCAATCGTGAACGTGCGAACGGGCCGACTTGAAAGCTTGCTCATGATGGCAAGAAGCGAGGCGGAGTCGATCCCGGAACTGAGGAAAAGCCCCACGGGGACGTCACTCCTCATTTGCAACCGGACCGCGTCTTCAACAAGGGCTTGATACTCTTCGATCAGCGCCCGTTCGTTGACCTCTGTTCGAATCCGTGGCGTCGACTTCCAATAGCGCTCCACGTGTATGCCGGAGGACTGAACAATCATTCGATGTCCCGGAGGAAGTTTCTGAATACCCTTGAATAAGGTCCGCGGAGACGGAACGTATCGCAGCGTGAATAGCTGGCTAAGGGCTTGAATATCCACTTCCTTCGGGCATCCCGAATCGGCAAGCAACGCCTTGATTTCCGATGAGAACAAGAGCCGGTCGCCTAGTACCACATAATAGAGAGGCTTGACCCCCAGATGGTCCCGGGCCAGAAACAACCGGCGTTGATTGGAATTCCACAAAGCAAAGGCAAAAATGCCGTTGAACCGATTGGTGCACTCTACGCCCCACTGTTCGTAGGCGTGAACGATGACTTCCGTATCCGAGCGTGTCTTGAATGTGTGGCCCTTCTCTAAAAGCTCTTTTCTGAGCTCAATGAAGTTATAAATCTCTCCATTGAAAATAATTTGAATGCTACGGTCTTCATTCGTTTGTGGCTGCGAACCACCTTCGAGGTCGATGATACTAAGACGCCGATGGCCCAGTCCGATTTCATTGGAGACAAAATAGCCTTCTCCATCCGGGCCGCGATGTTGAATCCGCGTGGTCATCCGCTCAAGAAGCTCGCGGTCGACCCGATTTCCCTTTAAATTGAAAATTCCGCAGATTCCGCACATTAGTTCAGCCCATGCTCTTCTCTGGGAACTTTGCCCAGTCGAACGCTCTTATGGATGCCTTCGAGAAGTCTTCTATTCAGCTGCTGCCTGTAGTACTTTGCTTCTGATTCTGTGACCAGGCGATCCGCGCGGGTTACCCATGATTTTAAATAACCCCACAGCATGGCTAGAGCTCCCCATACTGCCGGCTTGCCAACCATCAGGCGGTGAAAGAGCTTGAGCAGGAAGAAGAAAGGACCCCCGCCCGTGACGTAATAAACTTGGCCATGTAAAAAGCCGGTACTTATCCCACCGGCGGCAGATCCTTCCGGCCTCAAATGGTAGAATTTGATGTCCGAAAAGTGACAGGTTTTCCAACCTTTGACTTGGGCTTTAATCTCATCAGCCGTGTCCCAGCCGGGGAACAGTGGAAAACCCCCGATATCCGAAAAGCACTTGGCTCGAACCATTTTTGAGGCGCCACTGGCGTGATACGGGGGCATATCTACTTGCAACCAGTTGTCCCCTCTCTTCTCGAGATACACTCCGGATGCAATCCCTAACTTTGGATCCGCGGAAAATCGGACAAGCAACTGTTCGAAGTAGTCGGGCCCAAATTCTAAATCGCAGTCAAGCTTTACAACGAAATCGAAGTCTTCGGATTGCACCGCTCTAAAGCCGGTTTCAAACGCGCGAATCTCCGCCGATCCGAGTTTTCTTTTCGTGTCGCGTTCCACTCGAATGACGGTAACCAAATCAACGACATGTTTGAGTGATTCCAATATCTCGGGTGTATTGTCCTTTGAACCATCATCCACGATCACCCAGCGCACAGGGCGAATCGTCTGCCGTAGCATCGACTGAATTGTCTTGTCGATGCGCTGCCCTTCGTCTTTTGCGGGCGAAATTACGACGTACTTGGTTTTGAATGCCCTGTCCATTGTCGGATTCATTGGGATCGAATTACAATTAATCTCGCGGCGGAGGGAGTTTGCGCCATCTCATTCCGTCGTTCCATTCGATACGAGAGCCGCAAAACCATCAACAATCCAGGAGTTTGGAACAAATCACCACTTCGTGTCTTGCATTTGCGCCCAACTGATGCGTTGCATCAGCGATACATTGTGATGCATGGATTTGTAAAGCCACTGCGGCCAGTGCAACCAATCGTAACCGCCCTCGAGCTTCGCGCGGAGCAGCCGGGCATCGTCCCAACTGTTTACCGGGAGGCGTGGCAGAAAAAATTTATTGCCCTTGCGTCCGGCGCGGCCGAGGATCGTTGAGACTCCGTTCTCGAAGCCGTGGTTCTCCAAAGCATCGCTGAGAAAATGGGTGAAGTCGCGGTCTTCTTCCGGAAATGCAAACGGATAGGAGAAGGATTCAACCTGAACGCCAAGTTTCTGTTCGATCGTTTCTTTTGAATAACCCAGTTCATAATCAATCTGTTCCGGCTCGAGGGAGCGCAGGTCCGGATGAGTCACTGTGTGCGAGCCGAATTGAATACCTTCGGCATGCAATTCGCGGACTTCGTGCCAAGTCAGGTAATCCGCGCCTTCGATTCGCACGGCCCAATCCTGGATGCGATCGGTGGCCAAAAAGATCGTCGCCGTGAAACCGCACTGCTTCATGACCGGCAAAGCGTCGGTATAAAAATCCTGATATCCATCGTCGAAGGTGATCACGACTGTTTTCGAAAAATCCTGACCTGTTTCCATCGCTGCCAGCATCTCCGTCAAATTCATGGTTCGGTAACCGTTCCGGCGCAGCCATCTCATCTGCCGCGCAAAAACATTCGGGGACGTATTGATTTGGTAATACGGATGAGACTTCCCGAAAAGATTTTCAGAAATACTGTGATACATCAGAATCGGCACGCGCGACGCGGAGTTCATCCCGACAACCTGCTTGAGCGGGTGAGCTAGATAGAGCGTGGCTAGGCGATCAATTCGCGGCATGGCTAAACCATTCGAAAGCATAGGGAACGATGCTAGAGTCAATAGTGTGGGAGTAGTCTGGTTACTCGATGCATTGAAACGATGAGACCTTATTCAAATGTTCCCGCTTATGCCGCCGGCGGTATGAAAGGAGAATGCCTGCGCCACAATCTACGCTGAATCAACCGGGTGATGCTGCCCACGATCGTTCGGAATTTAAGAAGGAACGGAACCCGTATCCAGGTCCGCAATAGCGAGAAGCCGATATAGTTCGGGACCGGAATTAGCAACAGTCTGCGCGCCAGCAGCCTTCCGAAGATTTCGCGTCGTCTGGAGAGCAGATTTACTTGTGCGGCCATCACAGCGGCGGAGTCTCGTGGCTGCAAAACGACGTAACCAGCTTCACGCGCCCGGCGGAGGATTTCACGCCCGCGCTCCGTGCGTACAAGAACCAGGGAACGGCCGGGATCATTGTTGTCAGCAAACTCGTGCCAAGCATCTCCACAAGAGATATCAGAGATGCGACCCAGCCCGTCAGGGCAAATGTGGCAACGAACCGGACGGTAATGCGTCAGGCGGCTCCAGGATTCGTTATATGAGTAAGAACATTCACGCCGAGCATCTTTCGCCGTAACCCGGAAGCGTCCCGGCCATCCTTCACCACGGTATTTGACTGTGCCTACCTGGTCCGGCGTGAAATCGAGCGTCCCCATCAAATCGAGCGTCCCCTGCGTGCTCGGTGTTCCCGCGCAAAAAAAGCTGAGGACCAGTCCCAGATTCTTGTCGAGGGTCGGATTGTTCTGGCGTGCTAGCGCCACGCCAGCGGTGTCGCACGGTTTACCGACGAAGACGCAAGGTTTGTCGCTGGCTTCAATTGTATCGAGACCATCGCAGGGGGAAGCGGGTGCATAGCGTGAGCCGGTTCGCGCGAGAACTTCGTCCCGAGTGCGGCTTTGATAGGTTCTGTTCGTCCACGGCCGTTGCGGATCGGCGCCAGCGTGGACGACAAACTCCATCCCCTCTTTCTCGAGGCAGTAGAGTGATAGGGCTGAGAGGATTCCGCCGGAAGAAGCGCGATGTCGAATTTCCGGATCGCTAGCGTAGCCCTCCCAAATTTCGAGCGCGGGACCGAATTCATGATCCTCTTCTTTCTGTTTGTGGATGCGACCCGCGGCAAGATAGCTATCGACTATGTAGCCTGGACAATAGGCGAGACATTCACGGCATAAAGCACATTCGTCCGTCGCAAATTTGGGTCGAATACCCACGGCCTCGATATTGATGAGTGTGATGTGGCCCTTCTTGCAGGCGTAGGCACATGCACCACATCCGATGCACAGGCCCCAGTCGACCACATCCTTAAGATTTTGAATTTTTCGCGACACAATCCTAGCGGGCCGCACCGATCTTAGACGTTACGAATTCAAGCACCTTGCCGGCAACTTCTTTCTGCTGGCTGTGCGTCAGCTGCGGGAACATGGGGAGCGAAACGATCTCTGCCGCGACACGTTCGGTCACGGGGAAGTCGCCCATCTTGTGGCCGAGGTGTTGATACGCCTTTTGAAGGTGCAACGGGATTGGGTAGTGGATGCCGGTGCCGATCCCGGCGGCGGACATCTGGGCCTGCAGCGCCTCGCGATCCTGCACGCGCACGACGTAGAGGTGATAAATCCCCTTGGTCCACGGCGCTTCGCGCGGCACAACGACCGAGCCTTTGGCTTCCATGAAGAGTTCGTGGTACCGGTGCGCGAGATCGCGGCGCACCTCATTCCATTTCGCCAGGTGGCGCAACTTCACCGACAGGAATCCGGCCTGCATGGCATCCAGACGCCCGTTGTAACCCTCAATGTCGTGATAATACTTCTTGGCCTGACCGTGATCGCGAATCATTTTCATGCGCTGTGCGATGGCTTCGTCGCTGGTCGCGACCGCTCCTGCTTCCCCGCAGGCTCCTAGATTCTTGCCTGGGTAGAAGCTGAAAGCCGCGGCGCAACCCATAGAGCCCGCCTTCTTCCAGGCGTTGGCGCGCTTGGAGAAGTACTCGGCGCCATGCGCCTGGCAAGCATCTTCGATGACGGCAAAGTGGTAGCGCTCCGCCAGCTCCAGGATGGGATCCATGTCCGCGGTTTGCCCGTAGAGGTGCACGGGAACCACCGCGGCAATGCGGCGCCCGGACGCGCGCTCGACTAGTTTCCCGTTCCGGCTGTCGAATTCACAGCGCGTTTCGATATATTCGCGCAGCTTTTCGGGGTCCAGCGTGTAGGTGGATTCATGGATGTCAACGAAGGCGACCTGGGCTCCCGCCTGCGAAATTGCCTCGGTTGTCGCAATGAACGTGTGCGGAACCGTGACGATGATATCGCCTGGCCCAACTCCCGCCGCCATAAACGCAAAGCGCAGGGCATCGGTGCCGCTATTCACGCCCACGCAGTATTTGGCATCGCAAAAACGCGCGAAGTCCCGCTCGAATTCATCCAGCATCGCGCCGCCAATGAACCCCGCGGTGTCCAGCGTCTTCTCAACAACGGATAGGAGTTCCGCTTTGAGTTCCCGGTGCGGAGAAATCAGATCGAGAAACGGAATTTTCGTCGTGTTAGCCATTTAGATAGACACCTGTTTCCCTTCTGTAATGGATCGCAAAATCTTTGCCGGGTTGCCGGCGACGATGGTGTTCGCCGGCACGTCTTTGGTAACCACGCTGCCCGCGCCTATTATGGCGTTTTCTCCGATGGTTACCTTGCTCAAAATCGTCGAGCCGGAACCGATCGAAGCGCCTCTTTTCACAACCGTCTTTTCCAATTTCCAGTCGGCCTCTGTCTGCAGCCCGCCGCTGGCGGTGGTTGCCCGAGGGTAGGAATCATTAATGAAGGTGACGCCATGGCCGATGAACACATGGTCTTCGATGTCCACGCCTTCACAGATAAAAGTGTGGCTGGAGATCTTGCAGCGGCTGCCCACAAACGCATTTTTCTGAATTTCGACGAAGGCGCCGATCTTGGTTTCGTCGCCGATGGTGCAGCCGTACAAATTGATGAATTTTGAAAGCTTGACTCCCTTGCCAAGCTTTACGTCTGGAGCGATTACACAGAATTCGTTCACAGTGCGATCAACTCCCCTCTCCGCTGGATCGAACGTTCGGCGCTTTCCAGCATGCGCACGACGCGCAGGCCCGCATGGCCGTCGTTGAAGGGCGTCTGCTGCTTCACGATGCAGTCGGCGAAGTAGTTGAGTTCGACGCGCAGGGCCTCGAGTTGCTCGATCTGCGGCGCCCACATATCGCCGGTGCGGTAACTGACCAGCATGTTGTGGATGCCTTCGCTCGATTCCTCGCTTTTGAAGTGCACGCCTTTGTCATAGACGCGGACTTTTTCGTCAGCCACCAGGTCATTCCATACGATCATCTTTTTTGTGCCCCCGATCAGTGTGGTACGGATCTTCACGGGCGAGAGCCAATTGACGTTGATGTGCGCGATCACGTTGTTCGGAAAATAGAGGGTCATGTAGGCGACGTCTTCCACGCCGTTGAGGTGCCGCTCGCCGGTCGCCACGATGGCCTCGGGATCGCGCCGGATCAGGTGATCCATGATCGAGAGGTCGTGCGGCGCCAGGTCCCAGATCACGCTGACATCATGCTGGAACAGGCCCAGATTGATGCGCATCGAGTCGTAGTAATACAGGTCGCCGAGCGCGCCGGAATCGTTGATCTCGCGAATCTTGCGCACCGCCCCGGTAAACAGGAAGGTGTGGTCCACCATCGTGATGAGCTTCTTTTTCGCCGCGATCTCAATCAGGTCTGCCGCCTGTTCGGAAGTCGAGGTGAAGGGCTTTTCGACAAACACGTGCTTGCCGTTCAGGAGCGCTTTCCGGGCCAGATCGTAATGCGTCCACACCGGAGTAATAACCGCCACGGCGTCCACGTCGGGAGAGTTGATGATTTCGGCGGGATCCGTGCACGTCTTGACGCCCGGAAATGCTTTCCTCACGCGCGCCAGCGCCGCCGGATTCATGTCGCAAACTGCCTCGACGCGGGTCGCATCTCCACCGTACAAATTCCGTACAATATTCGGCCCCCAATACCCGTAACCAATGACACCCACGGATATCACGCTGGATTTTGATCCATTCGGATTTCCATTTTCGCTCATGAAGGCTCCCAAAACGTCATGCAAGGCGGTTGTGCGCTTCTCAGTCGAATAGAAGGGATTTACTTGGAATCCTTGCGGGACTGGGGACGGGAGTGCCGCGCAGATTCAATTACAAACTTTGATGCTTCGGCCAGGATTTCCTGTCGAACTCACGGGCAAAGAGTTTCAGGCCGCAATGCTCCGAGGCGAGGTGAAGAAACTCCCGAAACCGCCAGCGCAATCCGTTTCGGACTGAGACTGACAATTCGCGAACGATCGATTTCGAGCGCAACAGATCGCTGGAGCAGGGTCACGGAGATGATCACTCGTTGCTTGCCCTTGAAGTCGGTAAGAATTCCTTCCATGCCTTCCAAAACATCGTCTTTGATCCGGACGCGTTCGCCGATTTCCAGGAATGGCCACGGCTGCGTTTGAATTCCGGAACGGACCACAGCCTGGAGCGCGCTGATCTCGGAAGCCTCGACCGGAACCGGGATTTTGCCTCTCCCCACGACGGATATAACCCCAGGCGTAATCAAGATCGGGAGGCGATCATGCACATCAAAACAGCAGAAAAGATATCCCGGAAACAGTGGAACTTCGACAATCTTACAACGGTCTGACCAACGCCGTTTTGCGGGATAAGTCGCAAGCAGGGTCTCAAAACCCTTGTTTTGAAGAAGCAGGTTGGTTGCGCTTTCCCAGCGGGGGCGGACTTGAAGCGCGAACCATTCCGTTGGCTTGTTATGCTGGCCCATTGGCATTGATCTGCACTCCCGAACTGACGATCTGAATTGTCACTGAGAATGTTAACTTTCCTTGAGACGGATAGGCTACCGCCATTAACGCACGGTTCCTATCTCCAACTTGCACGTCAACAGGAGCAATCCACAGCCCAAAGTCAAACAGATCTCCGTGAAAGTGAGGACTTTTTAGTCTGGTCTATTCTTATGTAAATACAAGCTTTATCTGAATTATACGTTGCGGTAAAGGTTGCGACAAGCGACTTCTTCCTATCCTCCGTGGAGATACTGTTGAAAAGTATTTCCACAATGTGCCATAAGAATGCCGGGAATTCTCGGTTTAGCAAGATCTACTTCTTAGAAGTCATGCAATTGTAACACTATAAGCTACTGATTATAGAGCAGTTGTTTAGGCTGGAATTTCAAATACATGTACGGTTTTGATGCTGATTTCTTGATTCATTTCCATCACCATTCGGCGTCCAAGAATATCCTGGGGCGCGGGAGCAAGTGACGATACTTACGTGCTCGTTGCGGTCAAGTCTTCTCGTGTGCCAGCCAAGTTCGCATTCCTCGTTTTCGACTAACCCAGACTTCCAGTCCACTGATTTCGTTCCATTTCCTGCGGCAAGCAAACCGGGCTCACTAAGAAGTTTCCAGTTCATTACACCCTCAAGAAGAGTTAGCCTACTCGGCATGCATTCGACCCTCAATGCGTATGACCGTGTTCTTTATCCTGGGGGAGCGCATGGGCAAACCCACCCTGACCGATTGGCCGCGTTCGGTATCCTGTACGGGATGAATCCTGCCGCCGTTGAGCACTGCCGCGTCCTGGAAATCGGATGCGGCCAGGGCGGTAATCTCATTCCGATGGCGTTTGGCTTGCCCAAAAGCGATTTTGTAGGTATTGATCTGGCTGCCACGCCGATTGAGGCTGCGAAGGCTGGCACCGCCCGCATCGGTGCAAGGAACATTCAATTCCACCAAATGGACTTGATGGATATCGGGCCGCAATTGGGAGAGTTCGACTACATCATCGCCCACGGTCTTTACTCCTGGGTCCCACCGCAAGTGCAAGACAAGCTGCTGGCCATTTGCAATCAAAATCTGAGCGCGAACGGCGTGGCCTTCGTCAGTTACAACGCCAATCCCGGAGGTCACGTGCGCCGGATGTTGCGTGAAATGATGCAGTTTCACACCAGGAACATGGAGGATTCGGAAGCGAAAGCGCGCGAAGGCACGAATTTCCTCCTGTTGGTGCTCGAAGCGATGGACGCGAAGGCTCCTTTTCGATTGGTGTTCCAGGAAGAATTGGAGCGAATGTCCAAACGGAGTCAAAACGCGGTCTATCACGATGAGTTGTCGCCGGCCTTTCTGCCTGTTCATTTCGCCGATTTCATCGAACACGCCGCGCATCATGAATTGCAGTTCTTAAGTGAGGCCGAACCCTCCGGCATGATGGAAATCGCTTCGGATCCGGAGCAACTTGCGCCGTTCAAGCAATTGGCAGATGGAAATCTGATCGCTTACCAGCAATATCTTGACTTCGTTCGATTTCGCGGGTTCAGACAGACACTTCTATGCCACGGCGATATCCAGTTGAGTCGCGACCGGGTCGCGGACCGATTAAGCCCGTTATTTTTAGCCTCGCCTCTTATACAGTCGGCGGAACATCCGGACGGCACCAGCGAGTTCTTTAATTCGAGAGGGCACGGGACGATCAAGACTAACAACGCCGCTCTGATCGCGTGCCTAGGAAACATGGAACGCATTTGGCCGCGAGCCGAACGCTTCGACCGCCTGCTTGGCATGGCTCGCAATCGGGTTCCTGAGACGGTGCAACCCAATCTGGCCGAGGACCTCCCGCAAGCAGTGTTGACGCTGGCCGCGATGACGCTCGTGGACTTGAGAACTTATCAATTGCCTGTGGCGGAGAGGGTCAGCGAACGGCCCACCGCCAGCCTCCTCGCTCGCCTGGAAGCGCAAGAAGGTCCTGTGGTCACGACGTTGCTTCACGCGCACGTCAAGTTCGAGGGCGAGCAGGGACGCCAGTTTCTGCAACTACTGGACGGCACGCACGACCGTAACGCCCTCGCCGATGCTATCGCAGCCGATCATCCGGAAGGTTCGCGGGAAGAAATTTTGGTACAGATGAGCCACAAGCTCACGGAAATTTACCGTATGGGGCTGCTAATTGCTTAGCGCGGACTGTCTTTCACTTTTGAAGCGACGAACGCGGGGCCGGCCTGGCATTTGTTTGTGGAGTAATTACTGAACGACGGCATGGAGGTTCGTCGGCGGATGACCTGACCAGGGATTTTGTGCCAAGTGAATTCTCTCTCATTTCACCCGGTACAAAAATCTCCGGTCAGGTCAGTCCACAAAAATTAATCCAGACTATGCAATTCAGCAGTAGAGAATGCGATGAGCTATTTCCGCGGGTTGAGAGGTTGCGCCGGACCGTAGGCGCCGCTGGAGTAATACGAGCTGTATTCCGAATTCTCCTCCGCGCTGTTCAGCACCACTCCGAGGATGGGCGTATTCTGAAATTCTTGGATGGCCTTCCGGCAGATTTCCGAGGGTGTGGAGGTAGCGCGGACAACCAAGAGGACGCCGTCCGACAATCCGCCCAACACGGTGGCGTCGGACACCGGAAGAACGGGAGAGGAGTCAATTAGAATCCAATCAAAGACCGGCTTCAGGCGCTCCAAAAGCTCCCTCATGCGTTCGCTGGAGATTAATTCCGATGGATGCGTAGCGTGTGTTCCCGCCGGAATAATATAAAAACCTTCCTCGGGACCTCTTTGAATTACATCGAATTCCGAAGCTCCGCCCTGCAAATAATCGGCAAGACCCGGATTGGATGGGGCTCCCAGAAGCGCGTGCACGCGGGAAGCACGCAGGTCGGCATCAATCAGCAGGACGCGGCAGCCCTGCTGGCGGACCATGGCATGAGCCAGATTGGTTGCAACAATCGTTTTGCCCTCCGCCGGAATCGCACTGGAAATCAGCACGGTCTGCAGCGGTTGGACCTCGCGGATTCTGTACAGGCGTGAGCGCAGCGTTCGGAATTGCTCCGGTCCGGGAATCAAGGGGTTCGAGCCGCTGAAAACGAGAAACGTAGGATCAGGCTTCCAGTCTGGCTTGCGGCATTTTGCGCGCAAATCCTCGACGGTCAAAGGCTTCGTAGGAGACTCTGTTTTAGCAAGCGCGGCAGTGGAAGGTGATGAAACTTTTGGACTGTCGGATTCCGGCTTTGCCTTTTGGCTCGTGGTTGTGAGCTCCGCCTGATCCTCGGCTTTTTGGCCGTCATAGCCGGTTGTTTTTTCCTGCTCCGCACGCTTGAGAGCTTCGTGGATCCTGCTCATAAATGCCTTTCGTCACAAAACAACGCTACTCTATAAAACAGGTGTAAAAGCCTCATGCCTTGGCAACCGCTCTGGGGTTCCGCGGATCGAGAATGGACGGCTGTCCGCCTCCCTTGCCCGTATCTTTCGTGATCACGGGAATCGTGGCGAGAACCGGCAAGTGGAGAGCCGCCTCGACGTCGCGTTCCGACCGCATCGAGGTATCGCTCATTTCCAGCAGCAGAGTAAGTCCAAGTCCCAGCGCCAGGCCCCCGGCGAAGCCCCCTCCCGCGAAAAAGGGCATTTTGGGAAAGGAGGGTTTGTCCGGCAAGTTCGCAGGGTCCAGGACCTGGAATTGTTCGCCCTGCTGGCTTGCTTCCAGATTCATGGCCATGGCCGATTGGTCCCGCTTCTTCAGCAAATCATTGTAAAAATCGAGCGCGGTCTGGTGGTCACGCGTCAGCAGTTTATATTCCTGTTCCACGGCGGGGCTGGCCTGGACGCGCGATTGATAAAGATTGATTTGTTTCTGGGTATCTTCCTGCTGTTTGGTTCGCTCCTTGATCACCTGATCGTATTGATAAATTTGGGCGCGCAACTGTTGAATCTGAGCCGGTTCGCCTGCCAGGCGCGCGGGCTTCTCCGTGCCTGAGTTTTTTTTCTGGTCGCTATCCGCGATTTTCTGCTTCGTGGCCGCGATTTCGTTTTTTGCCTTGATTACGTCCGGATGGTCATCGGTATATTTTGATTGCAGTGCGCTCAACTGAGCTTGCTGCGCGGCGAGTTGCTGATCGAGCGTTTCCGGATTCTGTCCCGTCTGGGTGGCCTGCCAGGCTGCCGTCTGTTGCGCCAGCACGGATTCCGCAAAGGTCTTATCTTGTTGCGCGCGGGCCAAAGCCTGCGTGGAAGCCTCGAGTTGTGAGGTCAGCCCGGTCAACAAATTCAAATTGGTTTGTTCTTCATCGGGGAGCGATCCGAGATATTTGCGTTGAAACGCGGCCAGTCTGCCATCCTGTTCATCGAGCTTGGCTTTGGCTTCTTCCAGTTGTTTTCCCAGGAAATTGTTGGTTTGGATGGTCTGCCCTTGGCGGCTCTGCACATTTTCTTCCAGGAACATTGTAGTGATACGTGCGCAAATCTGCTGCGCGAGATGGGCATCTTTAAACACGACGCTGATATAGAATCCCGGAAGATTCTGGGATCTGGTCTCCGCCATGGGCTGAACGGGGGTAATGGTGATGGCTTGACGCAGCCGCTCGACCAGCTCATCCATCGGGACCAGTTTGACATCGCTGCTGTACAAGCCAAACTGCTGGATGACCGGTTCCAGGCGGGCCCGGCTCAAAATCTGTTGCTGCATGGCAGCCAACCGCTGATTGCTGTTGTCCGAAACGACGGGTTTTACCAGGTCCGCCGAAACATTGGGCTGCTGGACCAGCACGAGCGTTTGTGACGTGAATCGCTTTGGCAGCACAAGGGATAGAACATATCCTGACGCGGTACCGAGGACGGCAAGAAGGACAATGACAAACCATCGGCGTCCGAGAATACCGATAACGTCCTGGGCTCTTATTTCCTGATGCAGCATTTCTTGTTCACCTTATTGTTCCAAGTCTTAAGTATCTCACCGCTGGCTAGACAGGAAAACCATTCAATTCGATGGCCGCCCGCAAAGTACGGATGCATAGGGCCACAAAACTTCCCATTAATTCAAAGAGCAATTCTCCGGCCAAGCCTGGAGTAATCAGTAAGCAGAGACTTTTCTGTGGTTTATAGTTAATTCTTCCCTGCCCATTTTGTGATCCTTCCCTGGCTCGTTAAAACGATTTCCACTTTGTGGAATAACTTTGCCCAGATGTTTCTCTTTAAATATTTCAAAATAAGGGCGTTATATATCGAGTGCCCCAAGAGCGGCCTAATGATTGCCCGCAAATCCCTCGTTTTGCCGTTCAGACTCCCTCCCGACGAACCATTGGCCGCTGGCCTCTAAAGCAGAATCGCAATTGAGCGCGCCAATCCTGCAACTGAATGCCAAATTCGCGGGCGAGACGCTCGCTCGACAGGACGGAATAGGCAGGCCGTCTGGCGGGGGTTGGATATTCAGCGGCTGCAATCGGTTGAATCGAACGAGTAATAATCGGCTTCTGACTGGTGGCCTCGGCAAGCCAAGGATCTCGTGGGCTTCCCGCAGCCTCTTCCAGAATGGCCTTCGCAAATTCGTACCAACTTGTCTGGCCGCCGGCAGTCATGTGATAAATCCCGCTCACGCCGGAAGCCGTTCGAGGGTTATTTTGCCTCGAATAGATCCGGGACAAGACCTCGGCGGTTGCCAGCGCGATATCCCGGCTCGAAGTTGGCGCTCCGATCTGGTCGTTGACGATTTTCAATTCCTCTTTCTGTGTTGCCAGCCGGAGAATTGTGCGAAGAAAATTTTTCCCCTCTCGGCCATAAACCCAGGCAGTCCGGAAAATCATGTGGGATACGTCCGAATTCTGGATGGAGCGTTCGCCGGCCAGTTTGGTTCGGCCGTAAGCGTTAATCGGATTCGGTAAATCATTTTCGAGATAGGGAGTGGTTTTCGTTCCGTCAAAAACATAATCGGTGGAATAGTGGACCAGCATCGCGCCGATGGTTTTAGCTTCCCCGGCCATGATTTCCGGGGCATCGGCGTTCACCGCTCGTGCGGTCTTTTCTTCCGATTCGGCCTGATCCACCGCGGTGTAGGCAGCTGCGTTCACGATCAATTGCGGGCGGCTGTTGCGGATCGCCCGGCGGATTTCCTCCGGCCTGGACAAATCCAATTCCATGTGGCCGAACGCCATCACCTGGCCCAGTGGTTCCAGGGAAGAGATCAACTCCCGCCCCAATTGTCCGTTCTTTCCGGTAAGCAGAATCTTCAAAGTCATCGGCGCGAGTAGTGCGGGAGCAGATCCGGAGAAACGGCGGAAAGCGCCGGATGCTTCTTGTCTTTTTCGGAGACCAGCGGATCGGAGATGGACCAGGGAATCTGAAGAGCGGGATCGCTCCACAGAATTCCGTATTCATCCTGCGCATTATAAAAATCGCTGCATTTGTAAAGGAATTGAACGCGTTCGGTCAGGGCGAGAAATCCGTGCGCAAATCCGGCAGGAACGTAAATCTGGTTTTGCTTCTCGGCCGAAAGGACCACAAGCGCCCATTTTCCAAAGTTCGGCGAGCCGACGCGGATGTCTACCGCGACGTCCAGAGCTTCGCCTTCGACCACGCGGCAAAGCTTGGCCTGCGGATGCTTCAACTGGTAATGCAGCCCGCGCAAGGTTCCCTTGCCGGACGCGGAGTGATTATCCTGCACAAACGTGTCCATCACACCGAGTTCGGCAAACTTGGCCTGATGATAGGTCTCGGAAAAAAATCCGCGGGAATCGCGGAAAACGTCCGCGCGGATTTCCCAAACTCCGGGAAGTGATGTGTTCTGTCGTTGCAAGGAAGCGAACCTCGCCGGATCAGCCGCCATGATTGGATGCGCTCGGCCACGCGGCATGAATCAGACTACCAGATATTTTCAGGCCGAAGCGCTCGGGGTGCCCGGTGTGTAACGTGCATCGGCGGTTCAGATGGCGCGCAGAGAAAGATCCCGATGCTCGTAATATTTCGAGTAGTAGCTGCGGTAATCGCCGCCGCGCACTCCCGCCACCCAATCGGAATGCTTCTTGTACCAATCAATCGTTTGCCGCAGGCCTTCCTCAAGAGAAATCGCCGGCTTCCAGCCCAGTTCCTTTTCCATCTTTTCGCAACGCAGGGCGTAGCGGCGGTCGTGGCCGGGGCGGTCCTTGACGAAAGTGAGCAGCGATTCCTGCTTGCCCATGAGGCGCAGCACCCGCTTCACAAACGAAAGATTTTCTTCGATGTCGAGGCCGCCGATGTTATAGACCTCGCCGATGCGCCCGCGCTCGAGTACCCGAAGCACGCCGCGGCAGTTATCCTCGACGTGCAGCCAGTCGCGCTGCTGCAATCCATCGCCATAGACCGGCAGCGATTTGTTTTCCATGGCGTTCGTGATCACCAGCGGAAGAAACTTTTCTGGAAACTGGTACGGGCCGTAGTTATTCGAGGAACGCGTGATGATTCCGGGAAATCCGTAGGTGCGCACATAGGAACGCACGAGGAGATCCGAAGCGGCCTTCGAGGCCGAATACGGGCTGCTCGGCTGCAACTGGGATTCTTCGGTGGCAAATGCGCCGGGTTGCATATCCCCGTACACTTCGTCCGTTGAGATATGCACGAAACGCTGGACGTTCCGCTTCCGCGCGACTTGCAACAGGACGGCCGTTCCCGTGACGTTCGTCTCGATCACGGGCCCCGGTTCGTAGATGCTGCGATCCACATGAGATTCCGCGGCGAAATGCACGACGGCGTCCGCGCCTTGCATGGCTTTTTCGACCGCGGCCAGATCGCAGATGTCGCCCTTCACAAAGGAGTATTTCGGATGCTTTGCGATGTCCTCGAGATTCGCCAGATTGCCGGCATACGTCAGCTTGTCAAAGTTCACGACTTGAACGTCTTTTTTCTCGGCGAGGACGAGGCGGATGAAATTCGATCCAATAAATCCGGCGCCGCCGGTAACGAACAGCTTCATCGCACGGCTCCTTTGGGCACGCGTTCGTGCGGGGAAAAGCCAGCGAGGGTAGGCATCTTGTTTGCTCCCGTTTCCGCCACGAGGTTATTGGCGCGCAACAGGGAATCGAATGTGCCGGCATCGGTCCACCAGCCGTCCAGCACTTCGTAGGTGAGTTTTCCTTCCTCGATGTAGAAGTTGTTCACGTCGGTGATCTCGAGTTCGCCGCGGCCCGAGGGTTTCAGGCGGCGGATTTTCTGGAAGACCGTTTTGTCATACAGATAAATCCCGATCACGGCGTAATTCGACTTCGGGGATTTGGGCTTTTCCTCGATGCCGACCACACGGGTGCCGCGAATTTCCGCCACGCCGAACCGCTGCGCGTCAGTCACTTCCTTCACCAGAATCTTCGCGCCCTCACCCTGTTTTTTGAAATTTTTGACGGCCTGGCAGATGTTGTTCTCGATGATGTTGTCGCCAAGCACCACGCAGATCGAATCATTGCCCGCGAAAAATTCCGCCAGCCCGAGCGCCTCGGCGATTCCGCCCTCGCCTTCCTGATAGGTATAGTTGATGTGCTTCAGACCGAAGTCCCGCCCGTTGCCGAGCAGGCGCAGGAACTCTCCAGCGTTGCGCCCGCCCGAGACCAGCAGGATCTCTTCGATCCCCGCGTTCACCAGCGTCTGGATCGGGTAGTAGACCATCGGCTTGTCGAAGATCGGCAAGAGGTGCTTGTTGGTAACGCGAGTAAGGGGGTTCAACCGGCTTCCGGTTCCGCCTGCCAGGACAATGCCTTTCATGGGGTCTCCTGCGCTGCCAACCGCGAATTCACTGCGCAATGGCTCAGGGCGCGAACCAAAAGCTCGACCCTGGCGTCGTTTAGGACGATCTTTCGATCGCCGGACGGCCAATATGCGCAACTCTTCGGCAGAACTGTGTGCACGCCAGTTACCAAAAACCGACGAGACCCGGAATACGTAGCAATTAACTCTATTTATTGCTGTTAGTTACAAAACGGCGGCCTTTTCATAAAGTTTTGGGTTTGCGCAAATCCTATGAGGTGGAAAAGTTTTACCCTGTCTTACCCTACCAGTTCTACTCTGGTTCGGCGGACAACCCTTCGAGGGTGAAATCGGGACCGCTCCTGCCTACGGCACGCTGGCGGATACTTCGGCTGATTTTGCGCTCTCTACACCTGCGGAACTGATGGCGGTGACTGCATAGTAGTAAGTATTCCCGCCTTGGACGCTTGAATCCTGATACTGCGTTGTGGGTATTTCGGCGGAGTCTAATCTGGAATACGGCCCGCCCGAAACAGTGGAGCGGTAAACGTTATACCCAGTCACGGGAGAGGCGTCGGGGCTCCATCTGAGCGTGACGGAATGGGCCACCCCCACAACTCCGGTTCCGGCAAGAGCGATGGTGTCGGGAGACGCCGTCGCGTTGCTCGACACGGAAACACTGCCCCTCATACTTCCTGCTGAAACCGGTGCGAAAGTGACGCTCAAGGTAGCATTCTGTCCCGGGGACAAGATCTCGCCTGTGGGGATCCCGCCGGCCGAGAATCCGGGGCCGGAAATAGTGACACTCGAAACTGTAACGGGGGCATTCCCTGAATTTGTGATTGTCACGGAAAGCGTGCTGCTGGTGCCCAAAGTGACATTAGAAAAATTCAGATTCGTCTGACTCACTTTCAGAACTTTCAGAAGAGGAGTGGATGAGACAGGTGCATTGGACTTGGTCGTTCCCCCGGTCACCGCCGTGCAACCGGTCTGAAATAAAGCCCAAACTGATAGCACAAGGAATACGTAGATACCGGTGCGGGAGGTCTTGAGGCGACCTGGAGCCGCATTGCGAAATTCGCCGGAGCCTGACGTCACTGTCACGAATGCAGTCTATGGACTCGCTTCCGTACACAACTACTGGACGCGAGGACAGTTATGGGTCAGGTCTTGGGGGCGTCCAAAACCTGACACCACTGGACTCTTAGCCTGTGGAAAAAGTTGGGAAGCGGACGTTCAACGGGAAGTCGCGGAAACCAGTCCCCACCTCTGAACCAGCGAAGCATCCAGACGCCGAAAAACAATTCCGTCCACGGCGTAGCCCAGCACGGCGATCAGGACCATCACAGCCACGACCAGATTGATATCGTTCAGGTCCCGGCGGGCCATCAGAACCTGTCCGAGACCGAGCGAAATGTAAATCATCTCTCCGGTAATCAGCGAGCGCCACGCAAACGCCCAGCCCTGTCGCAGGCCGTCCATCAAGTACGGCAAGCTGGCGGGAAGCAGGACGTGCCAGAACAGTTGCGGGCCTCTGGCGCCCAGATTGCGCCCGGCGATGGAGAGAATACGCGGAACATTATCAAAGCCCGCCTTCGTCGCCTGCGCGATGGCCAAGAGCAATCCCGTAATCGTGACGAAGATAATCGCAGTCTCACTCAGTCCGAACCAGAGCAGCGCGATCGGCACCCAACAGGCGCTGGGCAGGCTTTGCAGGCCCAGGATCAAGCGGCCGAGCGTGTCTTCCGGGAACGTGCTGGAAGCGAGAGCCATGCCCGTCAGTACGCCCAGCACCACCGAAATTACATAGCCGATGATCACCCGCCGCAAACTGATGCCGATGCCGGCCCAAAGCGTGTGGTCCGCGAAACCGTCCCATAGAGCTTGCGCGACGCCCAGTGCTCGGGCGCCCAGGCGGCATCGAGTTCGCCTTTCCGGAACAGCGTCAGTTGAAACGCATTCGAGACCGGGAAAATTTGAACATCGCCGCCCTTTTCCCGGGACTTCATGCCGTTGACGCACAGCCAGGAACGCAGGGAGATGTCCTGTGAGTTGCCTTGCTGGGGCGTACCAACTTTCTTTCCGTGAAAATCGGAGACGCCGTGAATTCCCGATCCCTCGCGAACAACCAGCGAGGCCCCGCCGCTCGTCGCTCCCGCGATGACGCGCACGGCCGCGCGTTCCGAGCGCACATAGCTTGCCACCGTGGGATTCGGTCCGACGTACGTGAGGTCTAACGCATTGGCGAAAAGCGCTTCGATCGCCGAGGGCCCGGCGTTGAACGCCTTCCATTCGAGTTGCACGTGCGGCCCGAGCGCTTTTTGGAAATCGCCGTTGGCGCGGCCCACGAGCGCCTGCGTGTGCGTGAGATTGGGGAAGAAGCCCACGCGAGTGACGGCGGGCTTGGGCGGCGCGGCGGCGATAATCGAAGCAAAAATTGCCATTGCGGCGAGCGCCAGGCCCCCGCTTCTCCAAGTGCGCCGAGTTTTCAACCAGAGACCCATTTGCAAAACCTTTCACCCAGGAAAATCACCCCAAAAACAAAAATCCCACCGGCAGGTTGATCCTGGCGGTGGGATTCTAGAATGGCTCGTTATGATTCTAGACGATTAGCCCCCGGCGCCAGAAGACGCACACATGCAGCACAGACAACATGCGCAAGCCTGCATAGTCTTCTGGAAGCGAGAAATCATTTTTCGAGGGTAATAGACACACGGGTGGGAAGTCAATCTAATTTCGGGCCGCGGAAATCTTGCCGGAAGCGTCACGTTTTTGCAGCAGGACATACGTGAAGTTCTGCAATGCTCCTGACGGCGTCTGGTGCTGCTCACTGCGCTCTTCGAGAGCAATAAACGCCGGAAACTGGCGCGCGAGTTCTTCGGCCCCGTATCTCGCAACGGGCAATCCGCTGCATTTCGCCGGGCCGTTCGCCGCGAAGGTGGCCAGGATGAGGTAACCGCCCGTTTTCAGGGCGTGGGTTGCGGCCGCGACATACGCGGCTCTTTTTTCGGGATCTATCAAAAAATGAAACACGGCGCGGTCATGCCACAAGTCGTAGTGTGAGCCGGGGAATGGAGCTTCCGTAACGTCCGCCTCGATCCAGGTCACTCGGTTGGACTTGTCGCCAAGCCGCTGTTTGGCGTTCTCGAGCGCCGCCGCCGAAACGTCCAGGACAGTCATATTTTGAAATCCCATGCCCAGGAGATCGTCCACGAGTGTCGAAGCGCCGCCGCCCACGTCAATGATCTTTACGCTGCTCGGCAGGCCCGCCAGCCGGATCAACTCCAGCGAGGTGGAAAGATGCTCCCTGAACCAACTCACCTCGTTGACCGCTTTCGTTGCGTAGACGTTTTCCCAATGCGATTTGCGGCTCATATAGCGTTTGCCGGTGTCCAGTCTCGCCAGCGCATGATTGCCGCTCGACAGGGGGATTTTGGAGGCGCGGGGCGGGATCGAACCGCCGATAAAGGTTTTGCAGACCTTTGCCTTACCACTTGGCGACCGCGCCTCTAGGCAACAACTTTCTAAAAACTAAACCCGGCATCGTCCGCGCCACACGGCTCGCGATGCCAAGCCGAGGCCTAAGGGAAATTCACATTTCAGAGCCAATCTATCACATAAATCGCGAACGAGACTCGTCCCCCAATGAAAAACTTCTGCGTGAAAGTTACTTCACTCGCAGTGCCCGATAGTCCTTGGGCAACCAAGGAAAGCGTTCAGTTGGCGGCGTGGGTGACCGGCAGGCGCACCTGAAATGTTGAACCCTGCCCCGGCGCGCTTTCCACTTCAATCGTTCCGGAATGCGCTTCGGTAATCCACCGGCCAATCGAGAGGCCAAGCCCCGCGCCGCCGGTCTCGCGGGAACGCGCCTTGTCGGCGCGGTAAAACCGCTCGAAGACGTTCGGCAGATCGGCGGCGGCGATTCCGATTCCCGTGTCGCTAATCTCGCCGACGGCGGCGCCGTCTGCTTCCCGTACGGACACTTCGATGCGGCCCTCCGCGGGAGTGTACTTCACGGCGTTGTCAATCAGGATGAGGAAGAGCCGCCGCAACAGATGCTCGTCGCCAAGCACCCACACGGGCTTCTCCGGCAGGTGCTCGCGAAAATCCAGATGCTTGTCCTCCGCGAGGGCGCTGCCCGCCGCGCAGACTTCGTGCACGATTTCCGGCAGATTGACGGGCGCGAAGGGAATGGATTCCGCTCCGGAATCGGTGCGCGCGAGAAACATCAGCTTTTCGATCAGCTCGGAGGTGCGTTCCAGTTCGGCGTGAATTTGCGCCAGGGTTTCCCGGTAGTCTTCCGGGGAGCGCGCGCGGCGCAGGGAGAGTTCGGCGCGAGTGCGCATCACGGCCACGGGCGTGCGCAGTTCGTGCGAAGCATCGGCCGTGAATTGCGTGATTTTCTGGAACGCCGTTTCGAGCCGCTCGAACATACCGTTGAGCGTTTCCGAAAGCCGCTGCAATTCGTCGCCGGTCTTCGGCACCTCGAGGCGGCTTGACAAATTCTGCACGCTGATCGTTTTGGCCGTCTGAATGATTTTGTCCACGGGATCGAGCGCGTGGCGGCTCATCCAGTAACCGCCGTACACGGCGCAGGCCAGAAAGATGGGAATGGAAATGAGAAGCAGGGCCCGGAACCGTTTCAGCGCCGCCGAGAAATCGTCCATCTCCGTGGCCACCTGCACGAGATACGTATGGTTTCCCGCGGTAACGGCGCGGTCCAGCACACGCAGAGGGTCGCCCGGGTAGGGCAGGCCGTACGCCCGCCGCGCCGGAGCCTTCGGGCGGGGCACATTCATCTGGCTCATGACCTCCGAGCGGTAGAGCCAGTGCCCCTGCTCGTCGGACACTTGCAGCAACTCGCCGCCCGTGCGCAACTCGGAATGTTCGCGCAGGCTGTCTTCGAGATGCTCGGTATAGTTCGGGCGGGCCGAGCGCTCGATCAGCACGCGGACTCCGTCCATGCGCGCGTCGAGTTCCTCGTCCACGGTGACATGGATGCTTCGGCGCATTTCAAAAAACGCCATCACGCCGAACAGCGACAGCGCCAGGGCGAGCATGGCCGAATACCAGAAGGCCAGCCGCATCCGCATGGAAATAATCTTCATGGCTTCGAGTTTTCCCGGATCGTGTAACCCATGCCTCGCACCGTCTGAATCAGTTTTTCGTCCTGGTCGCGGTCAATCTTGCTGCGCAGCAGGCTGATGAAGGCGTCCAGCGTGTTTTCCTCGACATCGTCGTCAAAATTCCAGATGGCCTGAACGATCGTGTTGCGGGACACCACGCGGCCCGCGCGCCGCATCAGGAATTCCAGCAGGCGAAACTCCGTGGGGCTCAGGTGAATCTGCTCCCCGCCGCGCCGAACCTCGTGCGAGGCCGGGTCCAGCACCAGGTCGCCGGCTTTCAGCGTCGTCGGGCGCGGAGCGGAGCCTCGCCGGGATACCGAGCGCAGCCGCGCGAGAAGCTCCTCGAACGAAAACGGCTTGGTCAGATAATCGTCCGCGCCGGCATCCAGCCCTTTCACAATGTCGGTGACCGCATCGCGCGCGGTCAGCATCAGAATCGGCGTCTCGTTGTGAATTTTTCTGAGGCGCCGCGCCACTTCGTATCCGTCCACACCGGGCAGCATCAGGTCGAGCACAATGGCGTCAAACTCGTAGTCTTCCGCAATCTCCAGCGCCGTGCGGCCGTCAAACGCCACGCTGACCGAGTGGTTTTCTTCCTCCAGACCCTTTTTGAGCAGCCCAGCCATCTTCCTTTCGTCTTCCACGACGAGGACGCGCATGGCAAACAACCTCATGACCATTATAGCAACTCGCAGCCAGCGCAAGCATTCCTCGTCCCTCTTATTGCATCACGCAAACCTGAAAGCTGGCTGAAATCATGGCAAAGGGGAGGCGGCGGACATCCGATGGCGCTATTATGTAGGATCGGACAAGTTGTAGTTCGATACATTTCTGATGAAGCGCGAATTTCGCGAGGTGCGCTAAATTGAATCTGGGGCGCCGAAACTCACTTCTGCTCATCGTCCTTGTGGCCGTACTTTCTCTTGCCGTTTACTCGGCCACTGTGATCCACCGGGGATTCAGCACGGTGGACCAGCCCTCCGCCCTTGAGCGAGTGGTGCTGCGTTCGGTGCGCAATCTCGGAATCCCTTCCCGCGCGCGGAACTCGAAAAATCCTTTGCTGCCGGCGCCGGCGGTGCTTGAGGAAGCGCGCCAAACATTTACAAATCACTGCGCGGGCTGCCATGGACCCAAAGGCGACGGCCAATCGGGAATTGGCCGGAATCTCTATCCGAAGGCGCCGGACTTGCGCTCGCCTTCGACGCAGGCTCTCACCGACGGCGAAATCCATTCCATCATCCAGAACGGCGTCCGGCTCACGGGAATGCCGGCGCTCGGCAATCCGCACAAATCCGAGGACAGCAACACCGCGTGGAAGCTGGTGCTATTTATCCGTTCGATTGCGGAAACGACCCCGCGGGAGAAGGCCGAGCAGGCGGCGACAGCAGCCTCGGCAAAATACGTTGGATCGGCTGCGTGCCAGAAATGCCACGCGGAAATCTATGAGCGCTGGAAGAAAACGCCCATGGCCAATGTCGTGCGCGATCCCCGCGAATATCCCGACGCCATCATTCCCGACCTGGCCACGAACAACGTGAGCAAGAAGTTCACGAAAGCCGACGTTGCGTTTGTCTACGGCAGCATCTGGAAGCAGCGGTATTTCACGAAAGTTGGCGACGACTATTTTCCGGAGCCCGCGCAATGGGACGTAACCAATAAAGCTTGGCTTCCTTATTTCGTTCCGAAGGGCGCCGACTGGTGGGAACCCTTCTATCCGCCCGATAACATGAAGCGCCCCACGGGTCCCACCTGCGACGGCTGCCACTCGGTGGACTACAATGTTCACACCAAGCAGGTCGCCGAATGGAACGTCGGCTGCGAACGCTGCCACGGTCCCGGCAGCGCGCACGTCGAACATGCCACGCGGGGCAACATTCTGAATCCCGCCCGAATGGATACGGTCAGCGCGACCGACACCTGCATCCAGTGCCACTCGCAGGGCCGCCCGCTCTCGAATCCAATCGAGGGACAGTATTACGATTGGCCCGTCGGCTATCGCGTGGGCCTCGATCTGCCGGATTTTTGGCAACTGGAAGATCACAAGCTGGGCGAGCTGAGCTTCACGCATTTTCCGGACGGCACGGCTCACAAGAACCGCATGCAGGGAAATGATTTTGTTCAGAGCGTAATGTACCGCCGCGGCGTCACCTGCTTTGACTGCCATGACGTGCACGGCACGGGAAACTACGCGCAGCTTCGCAAACCCGCAAATCAGACCTGCCTCGATTGCCACGGGCCGGGTTCGCGGAACGGCCCGCGCGAGGCGACTCTGGCCGATCATACCCATCACAAGGAAGGGTCCACCGGCAGTGAGTGCGTGGCCTGCCACATGCCCAAAATCGAAGTTACGATTCCCGGCGTATTTGTCCGCGCACACACGTTCGCTATCATTACTCCGGCGATGACGGATAAATACAAAATTCCCAACCCCTGCACGTCTTGCCATTCGGACAAGAGCACAATCTGGGCGGCGGAGGCCTTGCGGCACTGGCCGGGGCTGTCGCCGTGGCGCGCGGAATAACAC
>VFSW01000709.1_pt1 | contig 49531 bp, 33 predicted proteins | sample 5358111 | NCBI WGS metagenome assembly VFSW01 (sample SAMN11554181, study PRJNA540505) | mine drainage metagenome | isolation source: sediment from site ElyBrook_90M | place: USA: Ely Copper Mine, Vershire, VT | collected 2017 | reverse complement strand
GGTGGAAGATGTGGTGAAATTGCCAGTGCGTTCGATCTAACCGGGCGGGCCGGGTTGCGGGCTATCTCTTTTCGATGCTTTGCGCCATGACGTATCCGGGCAGGACCTGGCCGTTTCCCCGCCTCTCTACGTGGACTCGGATCATGGACTCGGTAGCTGCCCCGGTCGGACGGAGAACCGCTATCGTGGAGAGAGCCTCGTTATACAGCTTGGTAACGAGAAACGTCTCTTCCGTTCCTTCCTTTTTCCAGACCTGGCCGATTTGGATCTTCTGCACCGTCATGATGTGGGTTGCAACCCGTCCCAAACCCTGAATAATTCAGGGTAGTGAGAACTCCTCCGGGTGTCAATCCTTCCTCGCGCCGCTTTTTCCAGACTATACAAGAAACCAATTTCGCCGAATGTACATCCCACAGCAAAGAGATACGCAACCCCAAGGTTAGGGTGTAGTGTATAATAATGTTGGGGTAGTCTTCGGGAGGACCTATGAAGCGCTTCAATTCAGGCATCCTGGCTGTGCTTCTGGCGCTGGTTGTAAGCCCAGGCGCTCATCTTTTCGCTGCCCAACAGCCGCAGCAACAGGCGCCCCAGACTACCGGCACGTCCACCCCGCCGCAAAACGGCCAGCCGCAACCGGCCGCTGAATCCTCTTCGCAACAGCCGCAAGCCCAGGACGAAAGCCAATCGGGGAGCTCCGACGAAACGCAGACCCCGAAAGGTGTAAAGCCCGGATCGGAAAGCGACGTCAACTCCATCGGAAGCAGGAACGTCGGCAAGGGTCTGAACATCTATTCGCTTGAACATGATATCGCCGAAGGCAAAGCGGCGGCCCAGGAAGTCGAGCGGTCCGCCAAGCTCGTTACCGACCCGGTCGTCACCGAGTATGTCAATCGCGTCGGACAGAACCTGGTGCGGAATTCGGACGCAAAAGTACCCTTTACGATCAAAGTGATTGATACCGACGTGATCAACGCCATGGCCCTGCCCGGCGGATTTTTCTATGTGAATAGCGGGCTGATTTTGCGCGCCGACGAGGAAGCGGAATTGGCCGGCGTGATGGCGCACGAGATCGCGCACGTCGCCGCGCGGCACGGCACCAAGAGCGAAACGAAAATGTCCATGATGCAGTTTGCGACAATTCCGCTGATCCTGCTGGGGCCGGGCGGCTGGGCCGGGTACAGCCTCTATCAGGGCATGAATCTGGCCATTCCCTTGAGCTTCCTGAAATTTAACCGCGACCAGGAGCGCGAAGCCGATTTCCTCGGCTTGCAGTACATGTACAAAGCCGGATACGACCCGAACGCGTTTGTGGCTTTCTTTGAAAAGCTGGAATCCGAGGAGAAGAGGTCTCCGGGCAGCATCCCGAAGGTTTTTTCCACTCATCCGCCGACTCCCGACCGCGTCCAAAAGGCTCAGGAAGAGATCGCCACGATTCTTCCGGCGCGGGATGAGTACATTGTCACTACGTCCGAATTCGATCTGATCAAGGCGCGCCTGCGCCGGATCGAAAACCGGAACAAGCTCGATCAGAAGAAATCGGACGGAGACAAGCCCACGCTGCGCACGCGGACAGAACAGACTCAGGACAAGACCGACAAGCAGCCCGCCGATAACGGAGACGGCTCCGATCCCGACCGCCCGGTGCTGAAGAAGCGGACCGACGACGGGCAATAGCAACTCTTGAAACCCTAAAAGAAAAAGGCGCCCCGACCAGATCGGGCGCCTTTTTTGTTTCTCTCCCAGGCTAAATAAAGCAGCTCAGCGGTGCGCGGCAGGAGGAGCGACGCCCAGACGGCGCATCTCTTCGGCGTAATACTTGCGGTAGAGAATGTCCCACTCTTCGCTGCCTTCCAGGATCTCTTTTTTCTGCGAAGTAATCTTCTTTTTGACTTCCGTGTCCAGGGCCTCTTCCTCCTTCAAAAGTTCCTGGAGGATTTGCACGACTTTCTGGCGAATGGTATCGCGGTCCTCGACGAACTCGACATCGTCACAAGTCACCAGAAGGTCCGTAATCACATGGGAAAGGCGGATGGTTTTTTCGCGGGTGAGTCGCATCGGGTCCGGGTATGGTTCCCTTTCGTTCGTCTAGAAGGACGGCTTGCGGTTCGCCAGACTTAGCGCAAAATCAACTTTCTCTGGCGCGCCAGTTCCGCTTTCACTTTCTTGTACATCTCCTGATACTGGGCGCCCGTGCGGCGCATCTCGTCGGCATGCTTGGTCAAAATCTCGCGGACTTCTTCGTTCAACCGCTCCTCGACGGCGATTTCCTCCTGCATGGCGGCGCGCACGCGTTGCGTCAGGGATTCAGCCGAGGGAGCTTCGATCACTTCGGAGGCGATGAGGCGTTTGACCACTTCGCCAGCCATGTAACTCACATAGTCCCGCGCGATCAGCATCCGTTTGGCCCTCGAAAAAGTGTAAAAGGCAGTGTACTGTCCCGCATAAACCAGTGTCAAGGAAGGTTCCCGGGGCACTGCAGTGATCTTCCAAATTGGCTCGTGCAATTGCCGAAACTCCGGCGCCGACGAACCGCCAGGCTATTCGGCTTATGGCATAATCTGAATATTGCCATGACGATCAGCGAAATGCAGAAGCGAAAGATTCCATCGAGTGGTGTGCTTTTGCCCGTGATCGGGGTGGGTACCTATAAGGGATTTGATATCGGATCGAACAGCCAGGAACGCGCGGCTTTGGAAGAAGTCCTGCGCACGTTGTTCTCCTCCGGCGGATCGGTCATTGACAGCTCGCCGATGTACGGCCGGGCGGAAGGCGTCGTGGGAGATCTCCTGACCGCCGCGCGGTTTCATGAAAAGGCGTTTGTCGCCACCAAGGTCTGGACCGAAGGCCGCGAAGCGGGCGTCGAGCAGATGCGCCGTTCGCTCGAACTGTTGCGCCAGCCATCCATTGATCTGATGCAGGTCCACAATCTCCTCGACTGGCGGACTCATCTCGAGACGCTGCACGAATGGAAGAAGGAAGGCCGCGTCCGGCACATCGGCGTGACGCACTACAACGCAAGCGCGTATGGCGACCTCGAAAAAATCATGCGCGCGGAAACGCTGGACTTTGTCCAGTTGAATTATTCCCTGGAGGAGCGCGAAGCGGAGCGCCGTATGTTGCCGCTCGCCGAAGAACGCGGCATCGCCGTGCTCGTCAATCTGCCGTTCGGGCAAGGTCACCTGTTCAAAAGGCTGACTGGCAAGCAGGTTCCGCCGTGGCTGAAGGAGGTCGGCTGCGCAACGTGGGCGCAAGTCCTGTTGAAATTTGTGCTCGCCCACAAGGCCGTGACCTGCGTCATTCCCGGCACGTCAAGCCCGGCGCACATGGCGGAAGACTGTCGCGCCGGCATGGGGCCGGTCATGAGTGATGCGCTCCGCCGGAAACTGATCGCCTATTGGGACGCGGGGTGCAAGTAAACTTCGCCCGCCGCCGATTCACTTCTCTGCAATTCGCAGCAACTTGCTCGCTGTCCCTCCAAGAATAGCGATGCGGTCCGCGTCGCTCAGGCTTTGCAGCGCCATCACCTGCTCGACGGGCGTCACGGACCACGGAAACGGATAGTCCGTGCCCAGCATAATCTGGCTCGCGCCCACTTCAGCGACGAGGTGGCGCAATCCTTCCTCGGTAAAAATAATCGAGTCATAATAGATCTGCTTCAGGTATTCCGAAGGCCGTTTTTTAATCGTCACTTTGCACTGCTGCGGAAAGACGGAGCATCCGTGGTCCATGCGGTCCGGATATGTGGCGAGAAACCCTCCGGCGTGCGCCGCGCAGATTTTCAAATTCGGAAATTTGTCGAGCGCGCCCTCAAAAATCATGTGCGAAAGAAAGATCGTTGTCTCGAGGGGATTCCCGATCACGTTGCCGAGCCCGCCGCTGCCCTTGACGCGGTCGCGGATGCCGGTGGCGTTCTGGCTGTCCTGCGGATGCACGAATACCAGCGCCTGCAGCTCTTCGGCTTTCGCCCAGAAAGGATCGAATTCCGGATCGGAAAGTTCCTTGCCCTCGCAGGTGGGACCGATAGCCACTCCGCAAAGGTGATGCTTCTTCATCGCGTCCTCGAGCTGCTTCGCGGCAAGCTCCGGGAACTGCAGGGCGACCGCGGCAAACGCCACAAAACGGTCGGGTTGCGCGGCGACAAGCGCGGCGAGCCTTCCATTTTGCAGATCTACCAGCCGGCTGGCCAAATCACGGTCGGCGGAATACCAGAACGAATTGATGCTGACGGCTTGGACGTCAATGTCCATTTTGTCCATCGCCGCCACGCGGTCCGGGCTCAAGCCCGCGTCATTGTAGCCGCCGGGGGCGCGGCCATGGCCTTCCAGCTTCGTGCCCTTCAAGAGTTCTGCCGTTTCCGGAACGGAAATATGGCAATGGACGTCAATAGTTTTCACGCGCCGCTTGCCGACCATCACGGGTTTCCGCGCCGCGCCCCCCGCCTGTGCAGGCATTCGCGCCGCCAGCGCATCGCACAGACTGCATCCCGTAAACACCACTCCCGCCGAAGCTGCCGCGGCGCTTTTCAGAAAATCCCTGCGATTGGGCATGGCCAGTCCTTAGTTTTGGAAGTTTTACACCACCCGGCATGGATTGCCCTGCAAGGCAAACGCGCCGGCAACCGCGCTACTCTAACGCTTTTCCGCGCCGCGTGCAGAATTAAAATTTTGCAGGAAAATGGAATTTCGTGGAAAGCATTCAGCTGCCGTCTTCCTCCAGCAGCGGCGCCTTATGCTTTGGCGGCTTCCGGCGCTTGTCGGGGATGACGCGCGCGGCCGGAGGAGTCCCGGCGGCTTCGCGCGCACGGCGGCGCGCTTCACCGGCGGCGCGAAACTTTTTTTGTTTTTGCCTGCGTTTTCTCATGTTTGCTCCCGCGTCCGGACCAATCTCGCGTCCCGCGAACATCCTGCAACCCAGTCACCTAAAATGCTAAACATTGTTCGATTCAATTTCTTAAGTTTCTTAAGTTTCCAAGATCCAACGAATAACCGATTAAACACAATCGCGGATAGTGCTCAATCTCCTACTTGCTCATCCGGCTGTGCCCCCTAGAATTGGATCTCTAGTCGGACATTTACAAATTTATCGGCGGGCCTGAGGACAACTCCCCACTTTCCTCTCCATGGGGAATCTCAGCCCAAAAAGGACAGCAGTGATGAATAGCGACGTGCGTAAGCATTTTCGTGGTGTGGTGTCCCGGATTTTTGGAGTGTGTGCCCTCCTGGCTGTCCTTGTGATTTCGGGTTGCACGAACAATACTCCTCCGCCGGTTCTGACGGTGACCACCACTTCGAGTGCGTTGCCGACAGGAATCGTCAACGTCGCCTACACGCCGACGACGCTGGCCGCAGTGAATGGTACAGGTTCTCTCTCCTGGAAGGTCGCTTCCGGCAACATGCCCACAGGCACGTCGCTGAGTACGGCCGGCGTGATTTCCGGAACGCCCACGGCCTCCGGAACCTTTACCTTCGGCGTTCAGGTGACCGATTCGGCCACGCCTGCGCCGAACACGGCCACCGCCAACCTGACTATTCTGGTCAACCCGGCTCTGGCCACGGTCGTCATGGCCCCGAACACGGTGGTCGGCGGAACCAATTCGACCGGCACAGTCACACTGACCGGCCCGGCGATAGCGGCCGCCACTGTGAAGCTTGCCAGCAATAACTCGGCGGTGGCGACGGTTCCAGCTAACGTAACGGTTGCAGCCGGGGCTTCCACGGCAACTTTCACAGTGACAACGACGGTCGTCGCTGCTTCCGCTACGGCAACTATCACCGGCACTTACGGCGTCTCGCAAACTGGCACGTTAACGGTAAATCCGCCAACTGTTGCCAGCGTTACATTGACCGCCGGGACTCTCACGGGTGGCACAGGCACAACCTCAGGTATCGTTACGCTGACCGGTCCGGCGGCGACCGGCGGCGATGTCGTCACGCTTTCCAGCAATAATGGGGCGGCAGTTGTCCCTGGAAACGTGACTGTAGCCGCAGGCCAGACTTCAGCCACGTTCAACGTAACCACAACCGTGGTGACCAGCAGCCAGACGGCGACCCTCCAGGCGAGCTACAACAACTCTTCGAAGACGACCACCGTAACTGTTGTTCCCGCGCCCAGTATCTCCAGCTTTGTGGCGGCTGCAGGAACGATCACTTCGGGAAATTCCACGACATTGAAAGGAGTCTTCGCAAACGGTACAGGCAGTGTCAGTGGTGGCGTCGGCACGGTAACCAACGGCCAGGTAGTCACCGTACAGCCAACAACGACAACTACTTACACTCTTACGGTCACGAATGCGGCAGGAACTTCCATGACCGCTACCGCAACTGTGACAGTCGTTGCAGCGCCTACCATCACCAGCTTTACTCCGGCGGCGGCGACGATTACTGCGGGTAGTTCCACAACCCTGACCGGCGTATTTGCCAATGGAACCGGCAGCGTCAACAACGGCGTCGGCGCCGTAACCACCAATGTGGCGGCCACTGTTACGCCTACCTCAACCACAACTTATACCCTTACAGTGACCAACGCGGCAGGAACTTCCATGACCGCGACAACAACCGTGACCGTCGTGGCCGCACCCACGATCACCAGCTTTACCCCGGCGGCGGCGACGATTACTTCTGGCCTTTCCGGAACGACTTTGACCGCTGTCTTCGCCAATGGCATTGGCAGCGTGGATAACGGCATCGGCACGGTGACGAGTAATACGGCCGTCCCCGTAAATCCTGCGACGACTACTACATATAATTTGACGGTAACGAATGCGGCGGGCTCAACGGCCACAGCGCAAACTACAGTCACGGTCGTGCCACCGCCATCCATCGCCAGCTTTATAGCCAATCCCTCAACGATCGTTACCGGAAGTTCGTCGACTCTGATCCCGACATTCACGGGCGGCACGGGCACAATTGATAACGGCGTGGGTGCGGTCACCAGCGGAACCGGCTACCCCGTTTCACCGACGACTTCGACAACGTATACGCTGACCGTCAAAAATGCGGCGACAACGCCCGCGACGGCGACCATGACCGCACAAGTGACCGTGGATATTCCGCCAACGATTACCAGCGCGTCCAGCAAAACCTTTGTGATCAATTCCTTCAGTACGTTTACGGTGCAAGCGACAGGCTTCCCGACATCTGCCCTGACTTATACCGGCTCGCTGCCAACCGGCGTGACCTTCGTTGACAACGGTAACGGGACGGCCACGATCAGCGGAACCCACACTGGGTCCGCAAACAGCTATCCCATCACGATCACGGCAAATAATGGTGTCAGTCCCAATGCAACCCAGACGTTTACGCTGACCACGTCACTCGTTGTCGCTCCGGCGATCACCAGCCCCAACAACGTAACGTTTACAGCAGGCGCGAGCGGTTCCTTCACCGTTACCACGACGGGAAGCCCGACGCCAACCCTGACCGAAGCGGGCGGATTGCCTGGCACGGTCACATTCCATGACAACGGGAACGGGACAGCCACGATTTCGGGGAGCGCGCCATCCCCAGGCCAATCCGTCATCACCATCACAGCGAGCAACAGCGTCGGTCCGGTCAACCAGACCTTTACGCTGAATGTGGTGGCCGCGCCGGTCATTACCAGCTTTACGGCTTCGCCGGCGTCCATCACGACCGGTAGTCCGTCCACGCTGACGGCAGTGTTCACCGGCGGCACCGGAAGCGTCAACAATAGCGTCGGAACAGTCACGAGCAATACCGGCGTCAGCGTTTCGCCGTCCACAACTACGACTTACACCTTGACGGTCACCAACGCCGCGACCACGCCTGCCTCGGTGACGGCGACCGCGACAGTGACTGTGTATCCCGCGCCTGCGATCGCAAGTTTCACAGCTACGTCCACTACGATTGCCGCCGGAACTTCCACGACCCTTACGCCCACGTTCAGCAACGGCACCGGCACCATCAACAGCATCTCCGGCAATGTCACGAGCGGAAGCAGCTACCCCGTTACTCCGGCGACTACGACGACCTACACGCTGACGGTAACCAACGGAGCAGGAAGCACGACCACATCAACCGTCACGATCACGGTGATTGGCCCGCCGACGATTACCAAATCCTTTGGCGCGAACGCCATTCCCGTGGGTGGGTCCACCACGCTGAATTTCACGATTCAGAATAGCAATCCCTCCGTTTCGCTTACGGGCGTGGGCTTCAGCGACACTTTGACGGGCGGCTTGGTCGTCTCCAGCACGCCCGCTGTCACAGGCTCTTGCGGCGCCGGGACAATCACGGCAGTTGCGGGCGCCACTTCCGTCAGCCTCTCGGGGGGAACTCTGGCTGCCAGCAGTTCGTGCAGTTTCAGCGTCAGCGTTACTGGAAATAGCCCCGGCACGATCCCCAACACGACCTCGGCCGTAACCTCGAACGAAGGCGGCAACGGAACGGTAAGCAACACCGTTTCCCTGTCCGTGCTGGCAGCGCCGGTAGTAACTCTAGTGAACCCGAGCACCGCAGGAAACGGCGCGTCCATCACCGTCAGCGGCTCGAACTTTGGATCGAGTCAGGCATCGGTCAGCGGCTCCGTCACCGTGAACGGCGTCTCTGCGACAGTTACGTCGTGGAGCTCGACGAGCCTCTCCATGACCGTTCCTCCAACCGCGACCGGAACAGGCTATGTCGTGGTGACGGTCCTCGGCGTTGCCTCGGCCACTGGACCTAATTCGGCATTCACCGTGCAGACCTGCACGAACAACTGCACGTTCTCCGGGACTCTCTCGCTGAACGGTTCGGGATTCGCGAACTTGACGCTCACGCTCACCGGGCCCAGCCCGTCCACCACAGCGGTGACCTCCACTACGAATGGGAGCGGAGGTTTCAGCTTTACAAATCTGACGGCGAACGGAAGCTACACGCTGACGGCGCCTGCGGGCTACACCTACAGCCCGTCCATGCCGTATACCGTCCAGATTACTTCCAACACTACACAGAATTTCACGGCCACTCCGACCGCTGCGTCCGACACGATCTCGGGCACGGTGAGTTACACCGGGACAAAGACGGGCCGCCTCTACATTCGCGTCTATAACACAAGCGGCAACTGCTCCGGAAATTGCAACAACCTGGTGGCCGGCACGAGCTTTACTCTCTCCGGCAGTTCGGGCAATTACACAGGCTCCTACACGATCAACGGATTGCAGGCGGGCCAGAGCTATATAGTTCAGGCCGAAATCGACACGCTCAAAAATGGTGTGCCGAACTCTTCCAATCCCAACGGCGCTTCGGCAACGTTTGCGGTCAGCCAGAATTATGCCGTGCCCAACATCGCACTTTCCGATCCCACGCCTCCGGCTCCGGTTGCGCTTTGCGGCGTGCAAGTGGCCCCCGGAAGCACCTTTGCCCTGGTGCAATACAACCAGGGCGGCGGCAGCGGGTGCAGCGGCTCAAGCTTGCTGGACTCCAACGGCCGCGAAATCAACACGTCCTACGAAATTGACTGGTCCACCAGCTCGACGTTCGCAACGTTCTCGAGCGCCACGTTCCCTGCGCACGGCACGAATGACAGGGTCTACGTTGCCAGCGGGCTCACAACTGGAACTTACTATTTCCGGATGTTCGGCCTTGTCGGCTCGACCAAGAGCGCAGCGTCTGCGACCGCCTCGGCCACGCTGGCCGCAGGAACCGGAACCGATACCGTGAAGGGACAAATCTCCTTCACGCTTCCGGCCGGCGTCTCCAGCGCGGGCGGGCCTCTCTATGTCGGTCTATTCAACGGAACTCAAATCTACGGGCAGGAGATTTCACTCCCTTATACAAGCCCGGTGAGCTATTCGATTCCGAACGTTCCGGCGGGCTCGTATCAGATGTTCGCCATCGTCAAGATGGATACGTCGGGCGTGATTGAGCCGAGCGACATCAGCAACGTGAATAACAACCAAGGTGGTCCTCCGCCATATACGGTGAGCGGCACAGGCACTACGCAGACCAACAACATCCCGCTCACAACGGCCGTGTCCACGATCGAGGTCACGACCTTTGCGAGCCAGTACCTGACCAATTCGCCCTATTACAGTCTCAGCCTGGGCATCGGTTGGGGAACCGACCGGCCCGTGGCCATGCAATTGATCTCCGGGCCGAACGTTCCATTGCCGTGGGATATGCCCGTGGATAACAACAACACCGAGCAGTCTCCGTCCCTGCCGAACGGCGTGGCTCCGAATGTGGGTGATACCTATCAGTTCCAGGTAACGCTCTACAATCCGAAGACGCAAGCCACGACGACGCAGACCATGACGGGCAGTGTTTCCGCCGTCCTGGCATATGCAAATTCCCTGCAAATGAATTTGCCGGTCAACGGCACTTCCGCCACGATTCCCATGCTGAACTGGGCCGCTCCATCGCCCGCGCCGACGCTCACGCCTTACACGTATAATGTCGGCATCTATGACCCGAATAATTCGGGCGGAGTCAGCTGGTACTACTCGGGCGGGAATAACAGCAACGGTATCCCAAGCTCAACGACGAATATCCTGTTCAACTCGGACGGATCAGCGACCAGTACTGCCCTGGTAGCCGGAACGCTCTACGACTGGTACGTCACGGTTTCGGACAACGTCGGCAACCAGTCCCAGATCACCACTACATACCTGCCGTCCAATGGCGCGGGTCCCGCGACAAAACTCGGATTCGTCCAGCAGCCGGGCAACACGACAGCCGGAAGCACGATCCCGAATTTCTCCGTGGCCGTCCAAGACACCAACGGACTCACGGTCCTGAACGCGACGAATGCCATTACGGTCGCTCTCTTGAACAATCCGGGAGGTTCCTCGCTGGTCGGGAATACGACAGTAAACGCCGTCAATGGCGTGGCTGTATTCTCCGGGATTAACATCAACAATCCGGGATCGGGCTACACGCTTCAGGCCACCGTGTCTGGAAACACCTTGACCGCGGCCACGAGCACCGGATTCAATGTCGCCGGAACGGCTACGCAGATCGGGTTCGTTCAGCAGCCCACCGGCGGAACCGCGGGGGCGACCATGAGCCAGGTGCAAGTCGCCGTCGAGGATGGTTCAGGCAACGTTGTCACCACGGCCAACAATTCGATCACCCTCTCGCTGAACCAGAACGGGAACACCGGCACGCTTTCCGGAACCCTGACGCAATCTGCCGTGAACGGCGTAGCCACATTTAACAATTTGAGCGTCAGCAGCGCCGGGACTGGCTACACGCTGCAGGCCTCATCCGCCGGGTTCGGTAACGTCAACAGCAGTTCCTTCGCTATCTCGGCCGGAGTGGCCGCCACCTGCACCAGCGCTCCTACTGGCAAAGAAAGCTTCTTAAGCGGCCATTACGTCGCCATGATCGAAGGTTGGGAGGGAACGGGTCCGGGATCTCCGTATGAAGCCGTATTCACCTTTGATGCCAACGGGATAGGCGGGTTCACAGATGTTTCCGGCGGCAGCGGAATCACTGGAAACATTGACCTGAACAGGGGCTCACAAGGCGCCAGTTCCGTGTTTTCAGGCAATCTGATGACTTCAGGCGGGACTTACAAAGTCGGCCTGGATCCGACCAACAATTCCGGCTACCTCGGCTGCATGACCGTCAAGGATAGCAATAGCAATACTTACGTGATGCGGTTCGCTCTGGGTGTGGTCAGCAGCAACGCAACTCATGGACGTATCATGACGTGGATGGACGCGTCTGGCAACGGGTCCGGTATTCGCGCCTCGGGTACCTTGATCGAGCAGGATCCCACGGCGTTCACACTGACCAGCTTGCATCCGAACTATGCATTCGGAGAAAACGGATGGTCCGCGCCATTGACCCACTTCGCCATTGCCGGGGATTATAGTCTGAACACGACCAATGGTTCGGCTGTCGCGATTGTTGATACAGACAATGGGGGTACCATTTCCTCCCAGCAGACTGTACCCTCCACCTTTTCGGGCCTTTCCTCAAAGACCGGCCGGGCAGTGGATGTGGGGACTTCGCCGGTGTCTCACACGGCCGTGTACGTGGTGAATGCCAACGAGATGTTCTTGATCGGCATAGATCCCTTTACGAGCGGCTCCTCGATGTACCTTGGGCGAGCCATTGTGACGGGAACGAGCTTCAGCAACTCTTCCCTCAACGGGAATTACACACTCCAAGGAACAAGCGCCTCCTCGGGCAATTCCGGCTGTAATAGCGGCGGCAATTGCGCGCAAATCACCCTGGGCGTCTTGGCCCTTTCCGGCGGATCATTCAATACGGGCAGCACAATTTACAACTACTCGGCTGATGGGACGACCGGGATCCAATCCAAGAGCCTAGCCGGAGGAACGTACGCGGTTGCCGCTTCCGGCCGCATGACGACCGCTGGACTTGGCAACCATTCGCCGGTTCTCTATCTGGCAACTCCTCAATCCAATACCGAACCCTTCACCGGTTTTGTGGTCGGTACCGATTCGGCTGCATTTAGCGGATTCGTGGGGGTTGGATCCAGCACAGCCGTAAGCGTCAGTTCACTGGCCGGGAACCGCATCTGCGGAACTGGCACGGCCGACGACAGCATGGTGCAACACTACGTCTGCGCAGTGAACCTGAGTTCCACCGGTGCAGTTAGCGGATACCAGTACGCCAGCGATACGTCTGGGCTAAGCGAAGGCAGCATTGGCGGCGCGAGCTTCTCAATCTCTAACAGCCCGTTGCCGGGTGTCGGCAACCTCGGCTCGTCAACTTCCATCGCCATCACAGACGGGACCCACATCTGGTTCGTGGACGCAGGCGGCAGCCTTAACAATCCGGCTGTCATCACGGTTGTCACTCCGTAGTGGTTCGGAGAAACCCAAACGCAGCAAGGGCCGGCCTGAAATCGGGCCGGCCCTTTTTATTTGCGCGGAACTATAGGGAATGCAAACGAGCATGAATTTCTGATCGAAGGAGAAAACTAAACGCGGTGGACGACAGCGCCGGACGTGGCGCTCAGGTACTCGACCAGTTCAAACACTTTGGGGCTGGTGCAGACTTCGTAGTAGGCGCGCGTGCTCGCAGGGCCGATCTTGCCGCCGGGCAGCAACTGGCGTACCCACCCGCGGCGAATCAGGATGGGCTCCATGCCCTCGCCGACCGGCGTTTCGCCCGAGTAGAACGTGACGCGTTCCTTGCCCCACGGCAACACGCAATCGGCGTCAATCGAAGTCAGCGCAATTTCTTCGCGAAGTTTCTGGAACCCTTCCTCGTTGATCTCCACACCATTCAGGTTGTAGCGGATCAGGAACTCGTCGGCTTCTCCTTCCTCGACGCCTTCCGTCATCGTCTGGAAGAGGAAGAGGCGGAACATTGACTGATTTTGAGCGAGCATTCGTTTGGCGGCCTTCGAGCAACTGGACAGCCGGTCGGAAAGATTCAATGCGCGCGAGATCATGATGCGGGAATCCGTGTCCATCCAGTAGGTGGGCGCGGAGCCCTGATAGGCGATGCCGATGCCCAGCTCGAGCCGCGGCAGGTCGCTGGTCTCCGGACGCTCGTTATAGGCGAAGGAGACGGCCAGGATCTGCCGGGCCAGGGCGCAGGCCATGGAGGCCGAGTGCCTCTGCATGCGGTTCGATTCCGTCTCGTAGATCGCCAGCACGAGCGCGTCGCCTTCAATGAATACTTTGGAGGCGCCGTAGCGCTCGATGATGCGCTTGACCGGCTCGTAAAAATTCAGGCTAAAGAGCGAAGCGGGATTCAGCCCGCGCGCCAGAAGTTCCTGGGTAATCTTGGTCGAGCCGCGCACGTCCGCCTTGATGATGGTGTGCGACACGACGCGGTCCTCGGCGGGCTTGGCCTCTTCCGGCAGCAGGAATTCGTACAGGCTGCGATTGAGCTGGGAAAGCTCGCGGAGGCGCTCATTCCGCACCAGGTTCACGCGCTCCATGGCCGCCGTCAGCCGCTCGTAGTTCTGGCGATCGCGGCGCAGGCGCATGAAGTCCTCGGCAAAACGGATGGCCATGGCGCGAATTTCCTCGCGCGGAGTTTTGCGGATTTTTTTGGCGAGGCCGTCAATCTTCTGCAGCGAATACTGGCGCGCCGGAAACTGCTTCAGGATATCCTCGGCAAGTTTGTATTCCTCGCGCGAGACCAGCGCCTTTTTCAGTTGCTGCAAGTGCAGCGGCGGGCAAAAGTCGTGGCACAGATTCCTCAATTGATAGCTCGCCAGAATATTCACCACCAGATCGCGCTCGTCGAGCTGGCGTATCCATTCCTCGAGAAGCCGCGCGCGGGTCTCGGCCGCGGCGCCGCGCTCTTCGCCGGGGGCATCCGGGTCAAACATGCGGCGCGCGTTTTCCGGCTGGTTTAGATACGCTCCCACGCGGTCGAGCGATTGCTTGGCGAGAAATTCGGACTTCGCGTGCGCGGATTCGACCTGCGGCGCCAGCTCTTCGAGTTTTTGCCGCGCGTGCCGCAGGCGCAGATCCACTTCGGAAATGGCGGCGCGCAGACTCGCCGGATCGCCGCCCAGCTTCATGCGCCCCATTAATCCGTCCGCGCGTTCCAGGCGCTTGACGAGCGCCGCACGCGCCTCTTCCAGGCGCGCGAGCTCGGCCTGCTGGGCACGGGCCGCATCCGCAATTTTCCGATGCTGCTGAATGGCGGCTTCCCCTTCGCCGCCGGCGTTTCCGGTCAGAACATTTTGAGTGAGGAAGTCGGCAAAGAAGGAGTCCACAGTCTCAAAGCGGTCGGGATCGCGCTGGTAGTTCCCCAGAAGCACGTACTGTTCGAGAAAGAGCACATCGTCCTTGCCGCCTTCGACAAAGGCCAGCCGGTTATTCAGGATGTCGTAGGCCCCGGCCTGCTCATCTCCAAACAGCGCCCGGCGCGAGCGGCCCAGTCCGTTTTCCTCGATGTCCAGCATGGTTTGAAAAACATGCTGGCCCGCGAGGCGAAAGATTTTTCGGCGGTCGGCCTGCAGCTCGGCGAGCTGCGCTTTAACGACGTGCGCTTGCTCGGAATGGTCAAAGTGTTCGCCCCGGCCGCGAATCCACTCCTTGGCCTCGAGCAATAGATTGGCGAATTGCGTGCCGATTTCCTGGATCAGGAACTTTTCGACCGCGACGTGCAGCAGCATGTCCACTTCGATATTCTGCTCGAACTTGGCCTGCTTCAGCCCGGCATGCAGCAGTTCGGAGAGACTCTTTTTCCACGTGGTCGCGTCCGATGCCCGCGCCCTCTGCACGCTATCGCGCCGGAACGACGGCCGGCGCTCAGGGAGCATGCGGTCCGATTGCGAGAGAAACGCGAGATTGGCATTCTTGCGGATGAAGTCGAGCAGGTAGGCGCCGCTGGATTCCACAAATTTGGGACTGAGCGACACATCATGGTGGATGTTATCCACCCCCACGGCCAGGGTCCCGAGCGAGAGCTCGGCCGCGTAGGGCTTCAAACTCAATCTGGCAGGCTGCCCCGTCCAGGCCGTCAGTGCGTGGTCTGCCATAGATATCTTCGCTAAAGCCTCCAATGTAGCCTAGCAAGCACTTGGGGTAGGAACAAGACGGAGAAACCTAATCGTTAATATCGAATATTGTCAGGTTCGCGGTTCGGAAGCTCGATCGTGCTTTTACGAAAATAGAGACGATTTGCAGTATTCCGGCCTCCGATTCTCAAAAATGAGGTAGTAAAACCATAATAGAAGAGCGGACGCCTACTCTGCCGTCCAATTCAGGCCAATCCATTCGCGCGCGGGCATCCGTGCCTGCGCGAGCAGTTCCAGCAAAGGCAGCGAAAGCGGCCACGCTGATCAAAGCCGCGAAAAGGAGGCCGGTAAGCCCTCGCCGTGCGCGCCGCGCCGCTGATGAAATCGGTGAACTTTTTCCGCGAAAGAAAATCATTCCGCGTTGTTCTCCAGGTTGAGTCCGGAAACAGTGATTCTTCGCGCGTCTCCGCCGGCGTGTTCCAGATGGATCTCCACGCGCGGCCAATCCGAGCGAAAAGTAAAGCGCTCGGACCACTCGATAATGACGATCGCCTTTTCGGAGAGCGCGTCTTCGAGCCCGAGAGATTCGAGATCGTGAAAAGTCTCCACGCGGTAGAGATCCGCATGATAGACCTTGCCATGATTCTGGTATTGATGGACGAGCGTAAACGTCGGGCTGGTCACATCCTCTTCGCGCGCCGCGCCAAGCCCGCTCACGATGCCTTTGGTGAGAGTCGTTTTACCCGCGCCAAGATCGCCCGTCAGAAGCACCAGCACGGGTGCGGAAAGTTTTGCGGCAATCTCCCTGCCCTTTTCGATCGTCTCTTCGTCAGAGTGCGTTATGAATTCGGTTGCGAGCATTTTTCCATCACGGGTCATCAGAACATTTTTCGGCATCGAACGCTTCCGCTCCGGGTTAGAGCCGATCCTTCGTAAATCTTCCGTACGCCTCCGGAATGGCTTCGATCAGATCGGAAGCGATGAGCGGCGCTTCACCCACTCGCGACGCGGCAATATCTCCCGCCAGGCCATGCAGGAAAATTCCAAAGCTCAGAACGCGGGGCCAATCCTCGATGCCGAATTGCGCGGTCAATCCGGCGAGCATGCCGGTCAACACATCTCCGGTGCCGCCCGTGGCCATGCCGGGATTGCCGGTCGTATTGATGTAGGCCTGGCCGGAGGGCGTCGCCAGGATCGTATGAAAACCCTTCAGGATCACCATCGCGCGCCATCGCCCCGCTGCTTCGAGAGCGGTTTCGAGCCGCCGCGCCTGCACCTCCTTTACCGTGAGGCCGAGCAGCCTCGCCATTTCGCCCGGATGAGGAGTGAGCACCAGTGCGGGAGTTCGCCGGTCGTTCAACTGCTCCGCCTTTCCGGCGAAAGCGTTTAATCCGTCGGCGTCCAGAATCACGGGAAGTTCCGTCTCTGTCACCACCGCGCGAATAAACTGCTGGGTTTCCTGATTCGTGGAAAGTCCCGGGCCGATGGCGATCAGGGATTTCCCGCGCGCGATTCCGGCGAAGCGGCCGTAATCAAAGTTGCGAAAACTGGCGGTTCCGGCTTCGGTCGCGGCGAGTGGTTCCGTCATCATCTCCGGCATTCCCGCGGCCACGATCGGAAGCGCGGTTTCCGGCGTGGCCACGGTCACCAGGCCCGCGCCGGAGCGCAGCGTGGCACGCGCAACGAGCACGGCTGCACCGGATTTTCCAAGCGATCCCGCGACAATCAAAGCGTGGCCGTACGTCCCCTTGTTCGCGCCCCGATCGCGAACGAGCGGCAGTGCGCGAAACTCCCCCGGTTCAATCCAATGAATCTTCAAATGAGGATCGGACTCGAGCAGCTCAGGCGGCGTCCCGATCCCGCAGACGACGAGTTCGCCGCATGCGGCCGAGCGCGGCGAAACGAGCTGCCCGAGTTTTGGCGCCGTCAAAGTCGCTGTATAGTCCGCTTGTACGACCGGCCCGCCCGGATCCTGCGCCTCCGAAGTCAGTCCCGAAGGCATATCCACGGCCACCACAACCGTCCTTAAATTCCCTGAAGCATTTCGAATTGCATTAATGCCTTCGATGACCTCAGCCAGAAGTCCTTCGACAGGGCCGCGCAGGCCAGTCCCGAGGAGCGCGTCCACGATGAGGCCTGCTCCCTCCAGGTGCGCCCGAGCCGATTCCCACTCGGAAATGCTGTCCACAACGCGCAAAGCACCAAGGCCTTGCTGCCACCGTTTCAGGTTGGCTGCCGCATCGCCCTCAACCGTGCCGGGATTCGCAAAGAGAAATACTTCCGGCGCGGCGCCGGAATCCTTGAGCAGGCGGGCCACGACCAGACCGTCGCCGCCATTGTTCCCTTTGCCGCACAAAACAAATATTTTGCGGCCCGGAAGATCAGGAACTGTTTTGCGGAGAAACGCAGCAATGGCCGCGCCGGCATTTTCCATCAACTGCAGACTCGGGATGCCGTATCGCTCGGTCGTCAGCCGGTCGGCTTCGCGCATCTCGGCCGCGTTCAGAACTTTCATGCGCGCACCTCCGGGGCGACAGCCGAAAACCGCGAGACAATGACCGTCATATCGTCGGCCTGCTCGGGCGTGCCGGACCACTCCTCGATGGCTCGAATCAGAGATTCAGCGATTTCGTTTGCAGTCGAACTACTCACGCGCAGCGCCGCTTCCGTCAGGCGGTCTCGGCCAAACTCTTCCCCATAAACGTTTTCGGGTTCAATCAATCCGTCGCTGTAGGCGACCAGGATTCCTCCGGGTTCCATCCGCACCGTGCCCTGCTCAAAGGGAACGTTATCAAAAAGACCGACCACGGTTCCGCCGGCTTCAAGATGTGTCACGGCGCCATTGAGAATATACACGGGCGGCAGGTGGCCGGCATTGGTGTAGGTCAATTGCCGCGTCTCAGCGTCATACACGCCCAAAAAGAATGTGGCATAGCGTTCGCTAGAACTGTTCCGGAAGAGATGCCGGTTCAAGTGGGAGAGGATTTCCGCCGTGCTGATTTCCGTGTACCCGGGACCCGAAGGGGCTTCTCGATAGCGAAGGACATAGCTGCGCAGAGCGGCCTGCACATTCGCCATCAGCAGCGCCGCCGAAATTCCCTTTCCGCTGATGTCGGCAAGCGCGATGGCCAGCTTCGTCGGCGTGATGCGAATGAAATCGTAATAGTCTCCGCTGACGACTCTCGCGGGGCGGCAGATGGCTTCCAGCTCCACGCCGGCCAACTGCGGCAGCGAATGCGGATAGAGCTGCAGTTGCACTTCGTGAGCGATGGAGAGTTCATTTTCAAGCCGCTGGCGCTGGCGCTGTTCCTCGATTAGCGTGGAAACCGAGTGCATCATCGAGTTGAACGAATTGCCCAGGTCGGCAAGCTGGTCGCGGTGAGGAATGCGGACACGAAAGCTGAGGTCGCCGGACTGCACATGCTGCGTCGCCTGGTAGAGGTTGTCCACGGCGGTGGTGATCGTGCGCGTCAGGGCCACGCCCGTCACGAGCGATCCAAGCTCGATCACAAGTAATACGCCGCCGATGATGAGCAGCGCCGTGGCCGCCGCGCCCCCGAGATTTCCCAGCGGACTGAACAGCCTGCGATTCAGAATCGAGGGCCGCGTGCTGAACGACGCAATTACGCTCAGCTTGCTTCCGTCCGGACCGTCCATATCCAGAACGTCCAGCCCCACAATCCCCGTGATCAATTTGTCGAACGGATTCGCTCCGGGAGGCACATTGGGGGCCCGCGCGGCGATCTGTTCAATGGAGGCGAACTCCTGGCGGCCGATGATGATCGGGATGTCCGACTCCGGCTCTTCCTTTCGCGGGCGAAGCACACTGACGCGGATCGGGCCGAACTCACTGCTCATCGAATCCAGAAAATCCTGCGACACGGGAACGATCGCGGAAAGCAGAATGCGGCCCGTGGGAGACTGGCGATTGACCACGGCCCACAGCGCAAGTTCCCCGTGGCGATACACAAGCCCGCGAAACCGGTTGGGAAGCGGCCCTTTCTTTCGCGCCAGGACATCCTCGCCTGTGTCCATTTCAATTCGCAGCCCGGGAAGCGCGGCCAGCGCATTTTTCAAATAGGTCTCGGAATCCACCGGAAGAGCCTGCACCGCGACGCTCTTGCCGGCCGCGGCTTCGACGGCATAGGACGTGGCCACCGCCCCGGCAAAGGCGTTCAGGCGCTCGACGCGCTCTTCCATATCCGTGTAGACGACGTAGGAGCCAAGTTGCCAGTACATCAGGTAGGCCGCAAGACCGGCCATGGTCAGCAACAAAAGAACCGGAACGACCGCGATAAATATATACGCCGTAATCAGCCGGTTGCGCAGACTCCAGAGAAGGTGCTCGCGGATCCAGAACCACCCGCGTCCCGTAAAATAGATGACCGAGCAAATGAAAAGAAACAGCAGGAATCCGCTTTGCGGCGCGCCCGGATAAAACTGGCGAATCGCCCATAAGCCCACGTAAACGATCGTAACGGCCAGTGCCCCCAAATCGGGAAGACTCATCCCGGCCCAGAACGCGCGAATTCGAGTTTTAGGAGTCAGGGCCATCACGAGAGGGGTTCATCCCCGGCGACATCTAAATCTTATCGCTGGGAATTCAGTTTGCCTACACGACTGTGGTTTATGCCGTAGCTGAAATAGATAACCAGGCCGATGACCAGCCAGACCCCCAGCCGCACCCAGTTGGCCACGGGGAGAGAAAACATCAGCATCAGGCAACTGAGAATTCCGAGGACGGGAACAATCGAACCCAAAGGCGCGCGGAATGGGCGATGCACTTCGGGGTGCGTGCGCCGCATGATCATCACCGCGGCGCAGACGATGAGGAACGCCAGAAGCGTGCCGATATTCACGAGTTCCGCAAGGAATCGCAGCGGCAGGAATGCGCCCATCGTGGCCACAAACACGCCGGTCATGATCGTGGATTTCCATGGCGTGCGAAAACGCGGGTGCACGGCGGCGAAAAATCCGGTGGGCAGCAATCCATCGCGCGCCATGGCCAGAAAGATTCTCGGCTGGCTGAGCATCATGACGAGAAGAACGGAAGTGATTCCGGCAATCGCGCCAATCGAGATCAATAGCTGCGCCCACGGCAGGCCAACTTGGCGAAACGCGTCCGAGACAGGAGCATCAATGTTGATTTGATGGTACGGCACCATGCCGGTGAGGATGCCGGCAACGGCGATGTACAGGGTCGTGCAGAGAACAAGCGAGGTCAGGATGCCGATGGGAACGTCCCGCGACGGATTTTTCGCCTCCTCCGCGTGCGTCGAGATCGAATCAAATCCGATATAGGCAAAGAAGACCAAAGCAGCGCCCGCCAGCATTCCCTGCGGCTTTCCTCCAGGCCCCGCATGGCCCAGAATCGTATGGCCGAAGATGCTGAGCCCGCTCAATCCAAACGGCGCAAACGGCTTCCAGTTGGCGGGATTCACGTAAAACGCTCCAACACCGATCACGAAAAAGACGATGGCCAACTTCAGAATCACAATCGCTGTATTTACGGACGCACTTTCGCGGATTCCCTTCACCAGAACGATCGTTACGAGCCCGGCGATGATGATGGCTGGAAGATCAAACCACGTGCCTGTAAAAAACAGCCGGCCCGCTTCCAGGTCGTAGTCAAACGGAGCGTTCGTGAACACTTTCGGCAAACCCATATGGAAGAACCCGAGAAAATCCTGAAAATAGTGCGACCAGCCGTGCGCCACCGTCGCTGATGCCACTGCGTATTCCAGAATCAGGTCCCACCCGATGATCCAGGCAAACAGTTCACCGAGGGTTGCGTACGCGTACGTATACGCCGAGCCCGCTACCGGCACCATGGAGGCGAACTCCGCATAGCACAGCGCCGCAAAGATGCAGGTGATCCCGGAAACCACAAACGACAGCATCAGCGCCGGACCGGTCAGGTCGTGCGCCGCCACTCCCGTCAGCACGAAAATGCCGGTGCCAATGATCGCTCCGACACCCAGGGCCGAAAGCTGGAGCGGCCCCAGCACGCGGTGTAGACGGTTCTCGCCGCGCAATTCTTCCTGCAATGATTCGTGCGTCTTTCTCAGGAACAGTTGATTTGCCATAGCCGCCTTTTGTGCTTCAATTCGCCCCTTCCGCCTAATCCAAAATAAAATTCAGTTTTCTGCCGTCGGACGCCTCGACCAGATCCAATACACGGGAAGGCCGACCAGCACGATCACCAGTCCGGGCCAGGTGTCCTGCGTCTGGTAGAGGATCAGAATCAGCATGATGACGAACGCCGCGAGGATATACAGAACCGGCACGAAAGGATATCCCCAGGCGCGGTAGGGACGCTCGGCGTTGGGCCGCTTCCGCCGCAGGATAAAGACGCCGCCGATCGTCAGGACGTAGAACATCAGCGCCGCGAAAATCACATAGTCGAGCAGGACGCCGTACAGATTCCCGTAGTTCACCGCGCCGCTCGACGCATCCACGTGGCGCGTGCGCAAGAGCACCAGGATTCCCGTCCAGATGCCTTGCAGAACTAGGCCCATGGCCGGCACATGATTCGCATTCAGCCGTCCGATGCTTTTGAAAAACAGGCCGTCGCGCGACATCGCGTAATAGACCCTTGCTCCCGCCAGGATCATTCCATTCGCGCAGCCAAAGGTCGAAACCATGATCGCCACCGCCATCAGCGTCGCGCCGCTTGGGCCGAAGATCACTCCGAGCGTGGCCGTCGCCACTCGATCTTCCGGCGCCGTCTGGATGCCGTGCAGCGTCAGCGTCGAAAGGTAGCCGACGTTCGCCAGAAAATAGAGGGTGATAACAACGGCCGTTCCCGCTGCCAGTGAAATTGGAATGTCGCGCCGGGGATTCTTCACTTCCCCGGCAGTGAACGTGATGTTGTTCCACGCGTCAGCGGAAAAAAGCGACCCGACCTGCGCCACACCGGAGGCGATCAGCAATCCAAATATTCCGGAAGCGGCCGTGACGGATGGCAGAAACGACTTCATCCACGCTGCGCCCGGTTCAATTGTTCGCGGGTCGTGCAGCGTCCAAAGATTCGTGAAATTCGCCTGAATCGCCGCGGCGTTTCGGCCCAGCAAAACCCCGGCCAGGATCAATCCGGCGAGAGAAAGCGTCTTTGCTGAAGTGAAAACGTTCTGGATCAGTTTGCCGAGCTTCAGGCCAAACGTGTTCAGCAAAGTCAAAAACGCAATGAGCAGCAGGGCCACAAGCTGCTGCACGGAAAGGCTGATGGCGTATCCCGAGGAAAGCCGGATCGGCGGAACGATCCAGGTGTTCGGAGAGATCGCCGGCCAAATGACCCCGAGAAAGCGCGCGAATCCTACGGCCACTGCAGCAATCGTGCCCGACTGAATCACGAGAAACAGCGTCCACCCGTACAGAAAACCCCAGAGCGGCGAATATGCCTCGCGCAGATAGACGTACTGCCCGCCGGCCTTTGGCATCATGGCCGCGAGTTCGCCGTAGGAAAGAGCCGCCGCCACGGTCATCAAGCCCGAAATAATCCAGGCCAGAAGCAGCCCGCCGGTCGAACCCACATCGCGCGCAATTTCGGAGGAGACGATGAAGATTCCCGAGCCGACCATGGACCCGACGACGATGGCCGTCGAATCAAACAGGCCCAATCCACGGACAAAGCCCGCGGACTCGGGTGCGGATTGCGCCGTGCTCGCCTTCGGGGACTTCTCGTCCGGCATTCGGCTACTCCTTATCGGGAGCCAGGTGCGTCCGGTTTAGCCGCGCGAGCCACGGCGAGAAATTCGCGCGCGCGAGCGGCAGGATCAGGCACGGAAATAAGATCGCGAATCACGGCAACAGAATCGGCGCCCGCGCGATAGACCTCCGCGGCGCGCTCGAGAGTAATTCCGCCGATGGCGACAATCGGCTTTTTCGTCATTTCGCGGGCGCGGCGCAAAAGCTCCGCGCCTACGACGGCGTCCGGATTCTCTTTTGTCGTCGTTGGAAATATTGGACCGAACGCTATGTAATCCGCCGAAGTCTTGTCGGCTGCAGCGAACTGCTCCAGCGTATGAGTCGAGACGCCCACCCAGCGGCCGGGGCCGCAAACCGCGCGCGCATCTTCAACGCCCAAGTCTTCCTGTCCCACGTGCACGCCGCCGGCGCCAGTCAGAAGCGCGATATCCGGCCGGTCATTCACAATGAATCGAACGCCGCGCGCCTGCAAGAATGCGGAGAGTTGCCGGGAAACGTTGAAATACTGCCATGTGGACGCTGTCTTGTTGCGGTACTGAATCAAGTCCACACCGGCCCCTGCCAACAGTTCCGCCATGGAAAGTTCCGACATCTGGAGCAAGGTGGGATCAATTATGGCATAGAGGGGAGGGATCACAAGGTTCATGGGCACTTATCCGGCCGCGGATGTGGCGTATCGGTCAAGAAAGTGAGTATCGAAGCGGCCTTCGGCAAAATCGGGATCGTTCATGATCTTGCGCTGCAGCGGAATCGAGGTCTTGATTCCCTCCACGACAAACATTTCGAGGGCGCGCCGCATGCGGGCAATGCACTCAGGCCGCGTATCGCCGAACGCGATCAGCTTGGCGACCAGCGAATCGTAATAGGGCGGGATGACTGCGTCGGCATGCGCGGCCGTGTCCACGCGGATGCCGGGGCCGCCGGGAGTGCGAAACACGCTGATGCGGCCGGGCGAAGGAACAAACGTGTCGGGGTCCTCGGCATTGATGCGGCATTCCATGGCGTGCCCGTGCGATGTGAAATTTCCGACAACGTTTCCCAGCTTTTCACCCGCCGCGAGCCGGATTTGAGATTTGATCAGGTCCACGCCCGTGACCATCTCGGTGACCGGATGCTCGACCTGGATTCTGGCGTTCATTTCGATGAAGTAGATCGAGCCGTCCTCATCCATCAGGAATTCGACGGTGCCGGCGCTGCTGTAGCCGACCTGCTGCAGGGCTTCGATGACGTGCGCGCCCAACTCTTCGCGCTGTTTCGCGCTGATCGCCGGCGAAGGAGACTCCTCAATCAGCTTCTGGTGACGGCGCTGGATGCTGCATTCGCGCTCGCCCAGATGAATGACGCGGCCGTATTTGTCGCCGAGAACCTGAAATTCGATGTGGCGGGGCCGCTCGATGAATTTTTCCATGTACACGTCGGGCACGCCGAAGGCCTGCTGGGCTTCGTTGCGGGCCGTGCTGAACGCTGACGGCAGCTCTTCCTCGCCGCGGACCACGCGCATGCCGCGCCCGCCGCCGCCCGCGGAAGCTTTTACGATGACGGGGTAGCGGATGCGAGCCGCTTCGGCCAGCGCCGCCGCTTCATCCGCCAGAATGCCCTCGGAACCCGGCACAACCGCCACGCCTGCCGCCGACATTTCACGCCGCGCCTGGTCCTTTTCGCCCCTCATCCGCAGAAGGTCGGGCCCCGGCCCGATAAACGTGATGTGCGAGGCTTCGCAGACTTCGGCGAAATTCGCATTTTCCGAAAGGAATCCGTAACCGGGATGAATGGCGTCCACGTTGGTAATTTCCGCGGCGCTGATCACTTGCGGAATGTTCAGGTAGCTTTCGGACGATTTGGGCGGCCCGATGCAGACCGCTTCATCGGCGAAGCGAACATGCAGCGCATTGCGGTCGGCTTCGGAATAAACAGCAACCGTGGCAATGCCGAGTTCCTTGCACGCATCAATGACGCGCAAGGCGATCTCTCCACGATTGGCAATGAGGATTTTTCGAAACATTTCAGCGCGGCGGAACCCCGATCCTTCCGTTACTTCTTCTTCCCGGAAGGGCGCAGGGCAAACAGCGGCTCGCCATACTCGACCGGCTGGCCGTTTTCCACCAGAATGCGGGCCACTTCCCCGCTAATGTCGGCTTCGATCTCGTTCATCAGCTTCATCGCTTCGATGATGCAGAGCGTCTGGCCGGACTCAACCTTGTCTCCCACCTTGACGAAGGGTCCTGCATCCGGGCTTGGGCCGGCGTAAAATGTGCCGACGATAGGCGATTTGACGATGTGCTCTTCCGGATGGTCCGCCGCGGGCGCCGCAGGCGCCTCAACAATCGGGACAGCCGCCGCAGGCGCAGCCTGAGCGAGCGCGGCGGCCGTGCGCGGCGCCTCGGCAACCGGTTCCGGCAAGGCTCGCAGGATCGGCGCGGCCGCTTGCGTCAGCGCCTTCTTCAAATGAATCCTCAAATCGCCGTGCGCGTACTCAAACTCCTCGAGGCCATGCTCGGACATGAACGAGAGCAGACGCTCGAGCTGCCCGATATCAATCCCCGGAACAGAAGATTCCGCGCCTTGTGGCTTTTTTTTGGGTCCTTTCATATCCCCTTCATAATTTGGTTCAGAGTTCCAGGAATTCTTTCGGAGCCGTCGTCAGCAGTTCCGCTCCCCGGTCTGTCACCAGGGCCTCATCCTCAATTCGAATGCCCCCGACCCTTTCCCGGTATACACCCGGCTCGAGAGTGATCACACATCCTGCGGGAAGAACCGTCTTCTGCCCGCGCGCTATCCGCGGATCTTCGTGGATTTCAAGGCCCAATCCGTGGCCCGTACTGTGAACGAAATAGCGGCCCAAGCCTTTAGACTGCAACACATTCCTGGCGGCTGAGTCCACCGCTTCGGCGGTCACGCCCGCTTTTACTGAGTGCCGCGCGGCTGCCTGCGCTTCCAGCACCGCCTGATACCACTCGCGAACCTCGGCGGGCGCTCGGCCTACATACACCGTGCGCGTCAGGTCGCTGCAATAGTGGCGCAGTATAGCACCCAGGTCGAGGACGACCAACTCGTTTTTCCCGATCTGGCGCGTCGTCGGGCGCGCATGCGGCAGCGCGGACCTCGGCCCGGCTGCCACAATGGCCTCAAAAGATTCGCCAGAGGCTCCTCCCCGGCGCATGCGATAGCCGACTTCCGCCGCGATTTCGAGTTCGGTGACGCCGGGCCGAATCAGATGGATCACTTCGTTCATCACCGCGGAGGCCAGCCGCGCCGAGTCGCGCAAGCGTTCAATCTCAAAGGAATCCTTCACCGAGCGCAAGCCCTCGACGAGCCCATCCACGGCCGCCCATTTGATGCTTTTCCCCGCGGCGGTCATGAGCGTCTTCCACCCCGCGAGTGTGAGCCTGGCGGGCGAGACCGCAATGTGGGCCCGGCCGTTCTTGTGCAGGTACTCGCCCGCCGCCTGTAAGAGAGACCCGCGGTGAATCTTTACTCGGAAGCCCGGGGATTCTTGCTTGGCCTGAATGGTGAACCGGCCGTCCGTAAACAGCGTGGCGGAGGCGGGCTCCACGAGCAATGCACCGGAATCGCCGCTGAAGCCGGAGAGATAGTAAATATTCGGAAGATGGGTCTCCAGAAGAGAACTGCCGCGATAGCTTTCGAGCAGTCTCCGTAGCGCCTTCAGGCGGTTCGCATGAATCGTCTGCATAAAAGGAAGGGAGGAGACCGTAGCCTCCTCCCGGGTCAGTTTGAGATTGTACCTTGAGCCGCTCAGCCCGGCAAAATGCGGGGCGTCAGGAAAAAGAGCAACTCCTGAGTGGATACGTTGATCGTAGTGTGCTTGAAGAGATTTCCGATAAGCGGCACGCTTCCGAGCAGCGGCACCTGGTCCACGCTGGTGTTCTGGTTGCTTACGACCACGCCGCCGATCACGACCGTCCCGCCGTCGTTGATCAGGACCTTGGTCTGGGTGGATTGCGTGTCCAGAGCGGGAGTGCCCTGAATGCGGGCAATGCCCTGATCAATCTGGGTGTTCTCGACAGTGACGTCAAGAAACACAGTGCCTTCCGCTGTGATCTGCGGGGTCACTTCCAGTTTCAGCACGGCGTCCACGTATTGCACCGAAACCGTCATATTGATGCTGGTCTGGATCGGAATCTGCGTACCTTGCTTCACCGTCAGCTTCTCGTTGTTCTGGGTCACGCCGCGCGGTTCGGAAAGCACCTTACCGACGCCGCGGCTCTCCATCAGGCTCAGAATGAAATCGATTGCGTAGTTGTGGCCCTGCGTGGCAAACGAGAACCCGCTCGTCGGGGCCGTCGCGGCAAGGTTTGTATTGAGCGGAATGGCATATCCTGTGCCCGTGGATAACCCGAACGGCGCCTGAATCGAGTGAATAATCGGGCTGAGGGCGCTTCCTACAAGCCCGCCGACCGCCGTATTCCCCGTGGCGCCCGTGGGAGTCGAAAAGCCGAACTGCGTGCCGACTTCGCGCGCGAATGATCGCGAGGCCTGAACGACGCGGGCGTCAATTTCCACCTGCTGGGACTTGCGGTCCAGCTGGCGTAGAAGATCATCCACTTTCGGAATGGAAGAGGGGATGTCGCGAATGATCAGAGTATTGGACCGCGCGTCGGAGTAGACATCGCCCCGCGCCGTCAGAAATTTCTTGAGCGTGGTGACCATCTTGTCCGACTGGGCGTAACTGAGAACCCGCGTGACGGTGACTGGTTCAATCGCGTCGTTTTGCGCCTTGACCAGATCGCGCTTCGCGTCAGCCTCATGCCGCAAGGTATCCTGCGTGGTGATGCGCAGCACGTTTCCGTCAATTTCCTTGTTCAACGAATTATTGCGCAGCACGATATCCAGCGCCTGATCCCACGGCACTTCGTCCAGAACCAGGGTCACATTCCCGCGAACCGCAGGATCGAGGACTACGTTCAGCCCGCTGATTTCATGGATGAGCCGGAAGAAGTCCTTGAGATCCACGTCCTTGAGATTCACGGAAATCGGATCGCCCGTGTATTTCTTTTCCGCGGCGGCGGAATTGGCGGCGGGCGCCGCGCTATTTTGTTGATCCGCCAGTGGCGCTGGCGGATTCGCCGGAGCGGCCAGTGCGGCGGCGTTCCCGGTCAAAGACGCCGGAAGAGGAAGGTCCGGGATACGGACACTCGCCGGCTTCACTTCATTCTTTCTGATAGCCGGGTGAAGCGCCGCGATAGGCGCCGGGGCCGCGTCGAAAGAAAGTGTTATGCCGGAGCCAGTCGCCTCGGCGGTGTAAGTAGCCTCTTTGGCCAGATCAATCACGACGCGTGTGCTGTCAGAAAAGGGTTGTCCCAGACGAACCGCGATCACAGGTGCGTACGGGCTCGAGATTTTCGATCGCGAAGCCGTCAGGCGAACATTCGCGAAGTCCAGCACGAGGCGCGGTGGAGAGGCGAGCCGGGAGGCTTGATAACGCAAATCGCCCGTACCGCTGATCCTCACGGAAACGCGCTGTCCGTCTCGAGCCACCTCGACGTTCGAGATAGCCGGCGCGTGTGCATCGGCGATCACGGCCGATGGCTGGACGTCCTGGGCTTTCGCCGGAAGGGCCACTGCTGCGGCGCCCGCCAGCAACAGACAGCCGAACCCAATAGCCGGCCATTTGCTCATCATTGCTGTTCTCCTGGACTTGGGTAAAGTCGCTTGGTCACCTGGCGTTCGAGGGGCTTTCCAAATGCGTCTTTGCCCATTTCGTTGAAAGAAATTGCTTCCAGCGTGATTTTTTGCACCGAGCCGTCATACAACTTGTCGCCCTCACGCAGGAAGTACACGCGCTGCTGAGGATTCGATACGATGGCGATCATCCCGCCTTTGCCATTGATGATTCCGTTGATCCGAATCGAACCGACCACCAGCCCCGCTTTCCCCGGCGGCAGATTCTCCGCCTGGGAATTGCCTGTCTGAGCCCTGTTGAGCAGTGTTTCAAACGGGTCTCGACGCGCCACAGGAGCGGCCACCGCCGCAGGCTTTTCAGCAGGAGCAGCTTTCCCCGATTCCGTTTTGGCCGGAGCGGATGATGCTTTTGCAGCAGGCGATGCAGGCTTTGCCGGAGCTGGCGCTTTGGCGGCATTCTGAGCCGGAGGAGCCTTAGGCGCGGGCTTCGGCGGAGCGGGAGGCTTGGCCGTGTTCTGGATCGGCTGAGGCTTGGGTGCGGGCTGTGACGCAGGCGCGCCCGAGGTGCCCTGGCTCAGTTGATCGCGAATGGAATTCGGCGAAATGTTCGGGTGTTCCTGCGCGAACGTGCCGGCGGAAAAACCGGCGGCGAGCGCAAGCGCCCAGAGTGTTCGCGAGAACTTTACAGTTCGCATAGTCAATCGGCTCGATTCCGCCTACTTCTTGGCGGGTTGATTCTTGCCAGCCGGGGCGGATGCCGCTTCCCCGGGTTTGCTAAAGAAAGTCGTAACCTGGCACTTCCCCATTACCGTCGTTCCCGGACGAATGGGGTACTTCGCGCCCTTGCCGTCGGCCAGGCTGGAAAACGTCAGGTCGCCCACGTTGATGATCCGGGACAGCCGGCTCAGCCGCGCAAAAAAGTCCTCGATGCTGAAATATGGCCCGTCCACTTCGATATCAAAGGGCAACTCGTAGTGATAATCCCTGGGAACCACGGCGTCCGCCGTCATGCGGCGGATTTGCACCCCTGAGGCCGCGGCTGCTCCCTGCAACAAGCGCATGAATTCATCGAGTTCTTTTTCTTCCGGAACAATGGCTTTGAGCGTCTCGAGTTGCTTCTCCAGCGCGGCCATCTCCAGCTTGAACTCCGCATTGCGCCGTTCATAAACCTGCAGCGCCGCTACCTGGGCCTTCAAGTCCGCTTCCTTTTTTTGGTTTGATTCCAGGTTCGTGCGTATGTCCGCCACAGGGGACATCGGGAGGTATTCCCCAATTCCGAAAATGACCAGTGCCAGCGCGAAAAAGACCAGCGCTTGCAAGTACCATGGATATTCTCGGAACGAAATCGCCATGAATCCCCCTAACTCTTTCCCGTATTCGCTTGCGGCTTTGGACTTACCGCTCCAGGCGCGGATGACACCGCCGGAGCAGGCGCGCCGCCGGAGGCGGGCAAGCCAAACTGAGCCGTCAAAACGAATGTAAACAGTTCCACTGTCTTGCTGCTTTCATCCTGATGTGATTCCTTGATTTCCACGTTCTGGAAGTAGCCGGACCGCTTGAGCTGCGTAATATAGTTCGCCACGGCGTTGATGGAACCGGCCGACCCGTTGATGGTCAGTGAGTCGCCCTTGCGGTCCACCGAAGTCAGCCAGAGCGTGTCCGTGCGGCCGACCGTGTTGGCGATGGCATCGAGAAGCTCCTGGCCACCGGTGCGGTCGCGCTGCAGTTTCTCAATCACCGAAATTCTTTGCTGCAGGACCGCCTTCTGCTTCTCAAAGTTATCTACCTGCCCCTTGAGCTGTTCCAGGCGCGCTTTTTCGCTGGTTTGCTGCTGAATATTGGCGAGGACCACCCGGTTGCTGCGCTCCATCAGCGTGTAATGGAGGTACAGCGCACCCAGACTGAATACCAGAGCGATGAACAGAAACACGTACTGCAGCGTGGCCTCGACGGGCACCGCGGTTCGCGTGGCTTTTGGTCTTGCTCTGCCCAGCAGGTTGATCCGGATCATGGTTCGTCAAAGCTCCTGAGCGCCAGTCCGACGGCGATCGCCAGGCGCGGCGCAAGTTCGCGGATCTGGTCTTCGTTGTGGCGCGCCGGGTTGATCACGATCTTGCGAAACGGATACATCTCTTCCACGGCTATGGCAAATTCCTCGCGCAACACATCCATCAGGCCGGGCACGCGCGCGCTTCCTCCGGCGACCACGATCTTCTGGATATTTTCGCCGCTGGCCGTGGCGCGAAAAAAGTCAAACGTCTTCTGGATTTCCAGAACCAGAATGTCGGTCACCGACCGCAGAATCGTCGCGCGGTGCTCGTCGGCGACGCCGGCGATCTCCTCGCCTTTCTTGGAGCGTTCCGCGTCTTCAAAGCTCAAGTCCAGCTCTTTCTGCAGCGCGTCCGTGAACTGATTTCCGCCCACGGAAACGTCGCGCGTGAACAGCGGAATTCCGCCGCGGACAATGCTGATATTCATTACGCTGGCGCCGATATTCAACAGCGCGGTCGTCTGACCGGGGTCGGGATCATAATTCGCTTCAAAACAGTTCTGGAGGGCGAAGGCGTCAATGTCCACCACGCTGGAATTCTTTCCCGCCTGCGCCAGGACATTCGTGTGATTCAGAATTTTGTCTTTCTTGACCGCGACCAGAAGAACGTCCATCTGGGAATCCACCGACTCCAGAAGCTGGTGATCCAGGTTGACGTCGGCAATATCGAAAGGAATGTGCTGGCTGGCCTCGGACTGAATCCGGTCATATAACTCTTCGTCCGTCATGCTCGGCAGCGTGACGCGCTTAACGATCACCGAATGTCCCGAAACGGAGGTGGCTACATTCTTCGTCTTGATCTTTTGTGTTTCAAAAATGTTGCCGATGGCGGTGGCTACGAGCGGGGCGTCCATAATCGCGCCGTCTACCACGGTATCCTGGGCCAGGGCTTCTATCCCAAAACTGACCAGTTCATAGCCGTGCTTCGTGCCTTTCAGCTCAACGGCTTTGATGGAGCTTGAGCCGATGTCCAATCCCACCAAAGCTTTTTGTTTCGAGCTACCGAACATGTCGAAGCCCCTCGCTAGGTTCCTGTCGAACGATTGCCCAGAGCCAACTTCAAGCACGCATTCACAAAGCACTTACGACCTGCGCTGGCAAGGACCGGAGAACTTCTCACTTGAAAATTTTGATCTTGAATCTCCGTCCGAACCCCTCGCGGCTCCCGCAAATCTGGCGCGCCCCACACCGGAGACGCATGCCGCGTGAATCGAATTTGGCATCCTGGACACGGAGTGTCAAGCAATCGGATTCACAAGTTGTTCTGAAGAATACCGGTTAGCGACCTGAACAGAAGAACAGGAAAAACGGAGAAAACACAATTTCTGGTGGTATATAAATACTAGGACTACTATTCCTTGTGCAGTTGTTTTTGGGTCACCCTGTCCGAACGCTCTGTTATCGTTTGAGACCAAGCGACTGCCAGATTGTGTCAATCCGCTGCTTTGTCATTGTGTCCATTACAATTTCGTCCGGCCACGGCCTGCGAAATCCTTCGCTTTCCCATTTTCGCGTGGCATCAATTCCCATCTTCGAGCCGTAATCCTGAATGCGCGAGGCGTGGTCCAGCGTGTCTGCGGGGCCCATGACAAACTCGATGTCGCGTTCGGGATCAATGGCGCAGAGCGATTTCCAGACAACCTCGCTGAAATTTTGCACGTTGACGTCGTGGTCCACCACGATCACGACCTTCGTAAACATCGCCTGCCCCAGCGACCAGATCGCATGCATGATCTTCCGTGCCTGTCCCGGGTAGGATTTCCGTATGGACACGATCATCAGATTGTGAAACACGCCTTCGGCCGGCATGGCCACGTCCACGATCTCCGGTTGCTGTAATTTCATGACTGGCAAGAAAATGCGCTCGACGGCGTGGCCCATGTAGAAGTCCTCTTGCGGCGGCGGACCGACGATTGTCGTCAGATAGATCGGGTCACGGCGCTGGGTCACGCAGGTCACATGAAAAACGGGAAACTCGCCTTCCAGCGAGTAGAATCCCGTGTGATCGCCAAAGGGGCCCTCGGTGCGCATTTCCTTCAAATCCACATAGCCTTCGAGAACAATTTCCGCGTTGGCCGGAACTTCCAGATCGCAGGTTTCGCACGCCACCATCTCCACCGGCTCGCGCCGCAGAAATCCGGCGAACATCACCTCGTCAAGGTCGGGCGGAATCGGCAAAATACCGGCCAGACACGTCATGGGATCGGATCCAATCGCGACCGCCACGGGAATGCGCCCGCTCGGATCGGCGGCGCGGGCCCGGCGAAAATGTTCCGCGCCGTGCTTCTGTGTCTGCCAGTGCATTCCGGTCGTGCGCTCGTCATACACCTGCATGCGATAGACGCCGACATTTCTCTTGCCGGTTTCCGGATTTCGCGTAATTACGAGCGGCCAGGTGATAAAACGCCCGGCATCCTTGGGCCAGCACTGCAGGACCGGAAAATCAAACAGGGAAAAGTTTTCGCGGCGAATCACTTCCTTGCAGGGACCCGTCTTCACGGACTTAGGAAAAAAGGATCCGAGCTCCGCAAGTTTCGGGAGCATCTTGATCTTGTCGAGCAGTCCCTGCGGCGACTGCATGTCGAGAAATCCGCGAATGCGCGACGCGACCTCATCCACATGGGAAACTTCGAGCGCCAGATTCATGCGGCGGTCGCTGCCGAGCATATTGATCAGCAGCGGAACGCGCGAGCCCTTCGGCCGCTCAAACAATAGCGCCGGGCCGCCTGCGCGCGTCACACGGTCGGTCACCTCCGTGATTTCGAGTACGGGGTCTATCTCCGCGGAGATGCGCTTCAATTCCCCTTCCTTCTCCAATTTTGCAATGAACTCGCGCAGGTCCTTATATGCCAAGCCTTCCTCCGTGGCGCGCGCGCAAGCAATGCCGGCGCGGAAATATGCAACGCGACACTTTAGCATGATTTTGCGCCGGAAATTTGGATGCGCGGCCCGGGCGGCGGTGATCCGATTTTTAATGAGGCGGAATTCTAAAAGAAGCTGCAAGGAACCGGAAGGAGGACTATCGAAGGCGCGGAAGAACCTCGCTGTAAGCAGTCACCGGAACGGCTTGAACCTCCGCCGGGAAATGCAATCCCGATCGAAGATGCCTTGCAACGCACACCGAGGTTTGCTAGCGTTAACCGCAGAGCGGGCGTCGTACAATGGCAGTATAGAAGCTTCCCAAGCTTCGGACGTGGGTTCGATTCCCATCGCCCGCTCCATAAGTCTTGATGACTCTATTGCCCTTACGCGGCTAACCTAGTCTGACCTTCTCACCACAGGAACGGGACCGCGCCGCCTCCCTGCTCAACCTGTGCGTCCTGGCAAGGTGACCCAACCGGAAGGACTTCCCTATCTCCAAGCACAGTGGGCACGAATGGCCTTGGGGCAAACCTGGGAACGCCAATCTCCGGATTGGCGTTTTGCCACGCTCCAATCAGGAGATTGGCGTTCTCAGGAAACATACAATTTCATGAGAAATGCGGGCTAGTTGAATCTGACTTAAAATATGGACCGTGTTGGACCCCAAATGGACTCCACTGGGTTCAATTGGACCCCAACGATTTGCAGAGGAAACCGGCCAGCCGTTCAATGGCCTGCGCTCCATGGGACTAGACCAGCGCGACCTCGCGGTCGAAATTTGGTTTTTTCTCCGCATGGAGCTTGAGGGCAATGCCGCAAACCGCGGCGATGCGTTCCAACATTGTGAGCGAATGGCCGGTGTATTTGGCGTCCTCCAGGCGAGCAATCACGGACTGTGTCGTGCCCACCTTCTTCGCTAGTTCGGCCTGAGTCAATCCCGCATCCTCTCTCATCTCAAGCACCAGTATGGCCAGGTCAATCTGGTGCAAGGTTCGCCCGAAGGTCTTGCGGTAGGTTGCGCTCTTGTGGGCGCGCTGTTCGACAATTTCACTTTGTTTGTCGCGCTTGACGGTTTGTTTCATTGGCCCAACTCCTTCAGGATGGCTTCTCTTTCCTTCTGCGATCCCGTGTAACGGTTTCGGTACTTCATCCAGAGCTTTTTTAGTTCTTCTGCTTTCGTAATCTCGGCTGGCGGAGTCTTTTCTGTCTTCTTCTGAAACCCAGCGAACTCTCGGGCGTGAATTCGCCCCTAACGTAGTCCTTGCGTTCTCCAACAAAATTATCGCATTATTGCGATACGCCGGTCAATGGTCCTTGGACCATGTCTCGGTTTGCTCAATACCTATTCAGCGATACACTGCTTCGATGCCTACGGGCAATCTACTGCATGAGCAATTTGAGGTTGAGATGTCCCAATGTTGCAAGTGCAGTAATCTGTTAGCATGGAAATGTGTGGACCCGCGGAAGAGCGATGAACGAGTTCAGCCACGCCCGATCATTCCACCATTCCAATCTAGTGGTCATCAGCACTGATCGGTCAATTGCTCGTGAGTGGTTAAAGAAAACGCATGTAGCATACTGTTCTAACCCCAATGGCATGAACAGATAGGGTTCTGACAAAGTTCTGGCACAACTCAAGATCCTGCCTATGAAAGTGCCGCCCTAGCGAGCGAGGCACGCATCAAGTGCGCACACAACAGGGGACGATACGAATACAATGAAATATTTAGGTAAATTGTCCCATTTTGGCACGACCAAAGGCGAATGTTCCGATACCGTAAGAACTATCTGAGCAATGTAGATTCTTTATTCGAACGAGCTTCGTGCAACGATTCTAACTGCTTATTTTATAAGAGGTTGTTGGTGAGTAGAGATTGGAAGTCGGCGTGCTCCTTAAACCAAGCGAAGCATGGTGTGGGAGCGTAGAATTGTTCTCCGAATCGTCGTCCCGCTTCGGGTTCTTCCGACGCCTAGTGCATTGATCTTTGACGCAGGAATCCGGGTTAACGTGGATCCGTCTTGTGTTTGAGGGCACTGCCAGTGGCACGGGCGCTGCACCAGAAGACTTGCGAAATGAAAACCCTTCCCCTCGAACCTAATGAGACTTCTCAGTCCACACCTCCCCGCGCCCAGAAGCGTCTGAAAGCTCTCGTCAATATTCCGCCTCTGTTTCGGATCGTGTGGGACTCCGCTCCCGGAGTCGTCGTTACGAGCCTCAGTTTACGGGTGATCGTTGCGCTAATTCCGCTGACGATGTTGGGAGTCACGCGAGTCATCATTGACGCGATCACTGCTTTCACCGTGCACAGGCAACCGCTTCTTCACTTTTTTTGGTGGCTCGTTGCGATCGAGTTTGCACTTGCCAGCGCGGCTACCCTGTTGTCCCGGATGACCGATTACTGCGATACCGCACTCGCGGTACGCTACGCACAGCACGTCAGCATACTGGTGATGCGCCACGCATCGCGCCTGGATTTGAATTGCTACGAGGATCCGGGCTTTTACGACAAGTTGGAGCGCGCGCGCGTGCAAGGCACCGACCGCATCGGGATGATCCAGTCGTGCGGCCGACTGGTGCAGGAAACCATCACGGCCATCAGCCTGGCGGCCAGTGTGTTCCTGTTTTCTCCGTGGCTTCTTTTGGCCCTGGTTGTTTGCATTGTTCCGGCTTTCCTGGTCGAGACGCGCTATGCGCTGCTGGGTTATTCGCTCAGCTTCGAGCAAACGCCTGTCCGCCGCGAGATGGAGTATTTGCGGCTGATGGCGGGAAGCAAGGAAAGTGCGAAGGAAATGAAACTGTTCGGTTTGGGACCGTTCTTCGTGCGGCGCTACACGGACTTTTCCGAGCGTCTTGCGCGCCAGACCGTGGGACTTGCCCGGCGCAAGCTGGCGGCTGGTTCGCTATTGTCGCTCCTGGGAACAGCTGGTTACTACGGGACCTACGCGTACGTTATTTATGAAACGGTTGCCGGGCATCTCACCCTGGGCACGATGATCTTCCTGTCGGGCGCAATCGCCGGCGCAAGCACCAATATTCAAGCTATCTTCTCCACGTTCTCGGGCATTGCGGACCAGGCTATGTTCTTGACGGATCTGCTGGAGTTCTTCAGTGTCGTACCCAAAGTGGTCTCCAAGGAAGGCGGTCGGCCCGCCCCGCTGCCGATTCGCAGGGGATTCGAGTTCCGGGATGTTTCGTTCTGTTATCCCGGGAACCCGCAACCAATCCTTCACGGCATTAACTTCCGCCTCCAGCCCGGAGAACGAGTGGCTCTGGTCGGCGAAAATGGCGAGGGAAAGACCACGATCGTCAAGCTCCTGACTCGCCTGTACGATGTTTCCTCCGGACAGATTCTTCTCGATGGCGTGGACCTGCGGGAATACGACCTGGAAAGCCTATGGAAACAGATCGGAGTCATTTTTCAGGATTTTGTGCATTACGAGATGACGGCTTCGGAAAACATCGCCATTGGCCGCATCGAGGAACAGAAAAATCCATTTCTCGTCCGTGCAGCCGCGACGAAGAGCCGCGCGGATGAAGTCATCCGCAAGCTTCCCAATCTCTACGATCAGATTCTAGGCTGCCGCTTCGAAGGAGGCGTCGAGCTTTCCGGAGGAGAGTGGCAGAGGATCGCCCTCGCCCGGGCCTATTTGCGCAATGCGCAGGTGCTGATCTTGGACGAACCAACGGCGGCTCTGGATGGGCGGTCCGAGCAAGACGTCTTTCAGCAGTTTGCCGAGCTGACCGAAGGCAAGATGTCGCTGCTGATTTCACACCGCTTTTCCACCGTTCGAATGGCGGACCGCATCCTGGTACTGCGCGGCGGGCGGGTCGCGGAGGAAGGGCCGCATCAGGGCCTGATGGACCGCGGAGGCATTTACGCGGAACTGTTTAACCTGCAAGCAAGGAACTATCGCTGAGACCTCGGGGGGGGAATTTCAATACGGCTACAACGAACCAATCCAGTATCGGCAGCGGCTTCCGCGCCGCGAAGGCAATTTCGTGGGCGCTCGATATCGAAGGAACGCCAGACGCGGGACCTCTGGATGGCGCTGCAAGTCCGGCGGATGCGCAACGACTGCGGACGCTTGCAAGGGAAGTATCGGCTTCCTGGAGGGTATGCGCGACGCGAAAGCGATTGCCTGTTCTCGAGGCTAAGTGGAGCGCCGTGGAACGTTCGGTTCGGCGGCTCTGGCAGAAGTGGCTCCAGGCAAGCGCGAGTAAATCAAAAACGCGCCGGGAAGGATGGGGGGCCAACAATTCCATCGCGCTCCTGAAGAAGACCCTTCGAGAGTCAAACGCCGCGCAGCAGACGGCCCACAAACTTCCTCAAGTCATTGACCGGCACGGACGTCGAGTGACGCGCGTGTACGCTGCAGCGGAAAGTTTTCTGCGTTCCGCGCGGTATCCGTTCAGCAGACACAAATTATTGGTCTTCATGGATACGATACAGGAACCCTCACCCTTCACGGAAGCGGAGCTGTGGGCATTGCGCTCCTACATGCAGCTGGCCCTCTTGGAATCCGTCGGCAACTCCGCGGCGTGGAAGCGTGAAGACAAGGGTAATCCACAGCAGACCGAGGAAGAAGCGTCCGGTGCGATTGCCCAATCCTTGCAGGATCTCTCGGAAAATGATTGGAACTTGATCGTGGAAGAACTGAGCGCCATCGGCCGCTTCCTGCGCCGGGACCCCGCGGGTGCGTACGCCAGAATGACGCTGGAAGGCCGCCAGGAATACCGCAATGTGATCGCTGATCTGGGACTCGGTTCGGCCTGGCATGAGCATGAGATTGCCCGGGAGGCAATCCGGCTGGCGCAAGATTCTCATGCCGGTTTGGATCCGCGGTCCTGCGAGCGCAGATCGCACGTGGGGTTCTACCTCGTAGGAGAAGGCCGGAAACAACTGAAGCGAAGCATTCGATATACAGCGTCGTTTGCGGAACGCATTCAGGAAACCATCCAACGCTGGCCGAATGCGTTTTATTTCAGTGTCGTGGCGCTTGCCATTACTGCGGTCCTTGCCGGAGTTGCGCTCTTTTTGGGGCGCTTTGGTGTTGTCGCGAATCCCGCGCTGACCTTGGCGATCTTTCTGATTCCCGCGCTGGAGTGCTCCGTCGCCACGGCAAATCTGTTCGTGACACACCTGATCCGGCCACAACGGCTCCAAAGACTGGATTTCTCGAAAGGAATACCGGCTGAATGCGCGACGCTCGTGGCCGTCCCCATTCTGCTGTTCAGCGAAAAACAAGTTCGACAGGCAGTCAAAGATCTCGAGGTCCGTTACCTCGCGAACCGCGATCCCAATCTGCACTTCGCACTGGTCACGGACCTGCCTGATTCGGTGGAAGAATCGGACGAACATGACGGCCTAGCCCAGTTTTGTTCGTCGCTGATTCACGACCTGAACGAAAAATATGCGCGCCGAGACACCGGCTCCTTTTTTCACCTGCACCGCAGGCGTCAGTTCAACAGCCGGGAGCGGGTCTGGATGGGATGGGAGCGAAAGCGCGGCAAAATGCTGGACCTGAACAATCTGATTCTGAACAAGGCGGACCATTTCCCGGTCAAGGTCGGCGATTCCGCGGTCCTGCATCGTGTCCGCTACGTGATCACTCTCGATCAGGACACCCGGTTGCCGGGAGAAGCAGCGCACAAGCTGATCGGGGCTCTGGCCCATCCGCTGAACCTTGCGGTGGTCAATCCGCGCACCAATTGCGTCGTGGAGGGCTACGCCATTCTCCAGCCCCGGGTGGGAATCAGCTTCAAGGCCAGGAACAAGTCGCTGCTGGCGGCGATCTGTTCCGGTGACACGGGCTTCGATATCTATACGGGCGCCATTTCGGACGTTTACCAGGATCTCTTCGGCGAGGCAATCTACACGGGAAAAGGAATTTACGAAGTGGCCGTGTTTCAGCAAGTGGTGGAGCATCGCTTTCCCTGTAATTGGATCCTGAGCCATGACCTCATCGAGGGGGCGCATGCACGCACCGGTTTGATCTCGGACGTGGAAGTTGTCGACGATTATCCCTCCCACGTCTCCGCGTACAGCCGTCGAAAACACCGCTGGATTCGGGGCGACTGGCAAATCCTTTTATGGCTGCTCCCCATGGTCCCGGATGGCTCGGGGCATCTCGTTCGGAATCCGCTTCGCCTGATGTCGCGATGGAATATCTTCGATAACCTGCGCCGCAGCATCAGCGAATGCGCAATCTTTCTGCAGTTGTTCTTTGCCTGGGTCGTTTTGCCCAGTGGCGCCGTTTACTGGACTGTGGCGGCTCTGGCCCTCTTCTTATTCCCATTTCTCCTGGGCTATCTGGAGTTACTGCTTTCCATCGTGCGAGCAGGACCCAGGATCTTCTCGCGGACATTTTGGAAAAATGCCGCCGCCGATGTGGCCGGCCAAGATGCCATCATCCTGGTCCGGATGGCGCTCGTGTGCCACCAGAGCCTGGTGGCCATGGACGCTGTGGTTCGATCCGTGGTTCGAATGGTGGTCACGCGCAGGCGGCTGTTGGAATGGGAGAGCGCGGAAAGGTCAGAGTTGCGGACCGGGAAAGGGGACTTGGTCGAAATCTATCTGAATATCACGCCGGCAGCGGTGATCGCCCTGGCGGCCGTGATCGGGTATCTGCATCCTTCCGCCCTGGTTGTCGCCGCGCCGTTCCTCCTGCTGTGGTTTTTATCGAAATACATCAGCGAATGGCTCAGTGAGCCGCGCGTTTCGGTTGCCCGGATCGGTTCACCATCGGACCGGACACTGCTTCGCCAAGTGGCTCTGCGCACGTGGCAATTCTTTCAGGAGTTCTCCACTGCCGGGGAAAACGAATTGATCCCGGACAGATTCCAGCAGAATCCTCCCCTGGTCGTCCCGAAAATCTCTCCGACAAACTTGGGACTCCTTCTCAATTCGCAGCTGGCGGCCCGCGACCTGGGCCTGCTCACTCTGCCCGAGTTTGTGGACTCTGCCGAAAAAACTCTGAGGACGGCGGAGCGCATGCCGAAAATGAACGGGCATTTCTACAACTGGTATGACACACGAACGCTCGAACCTTTGCCTCCCCAATTTGTATCCACGGTCGACAGCGGCAACTTGGTGTGCTGTCTTTGGACGTTGAAGCAGGCTTGCCTCGAGTTCAAGGAGCGGCCGCTGTTTGACAAAGGCGATTGGGAGGGCGCGCTCGCCTGCCTCGAAGCTATTGACGAGAACCTTGAAGCAGACGCGTGCGGAGAACTCGCGAGACAGAAGGTTCAGGAACTGAAGCGCCGGATCGAAATACTTGCAACCTGCCGGAGCGCTTGGTGGAAGGATCTTCCTGCACTCGTTGAAGACGTTTTAGCTCTCCAGCAGGAATGCCGTGTCAAGAGCTTCCGGCGCGAAATCACAGGGGTAATTCAGGAATTATCAGCACGGGTGCAAGGCCTGCGTGAAATGACGCGACTCTTTGTGCCATGGCTTCTGCCGGAGTTTGGCGAGTTCAGCTGTCAGGATTTGCTGAGCGATGGTCTCAAGTTGCCGTCCGCAGACAGGATCAGCCTGGAGTCGCTGCCGGCGCTCGTGGCGAATCTCGAGCGCGATCTCCATTCGAAATTCGACGAGGGGACAATCGCTGAGCCAACACGCCGCCTCGTGAGGTCCTTCCGCAATGCGCTGGACAGATCGCTTTCCGCTTCACGGACGACAACGGAGCGGCTTGACCGGCTGGCCGCCACGGCGGATCGCCTCGCGCAAGATTGCGACTTCTCTTTTCTCTATAGCGCGAGCCGAGGCTTGCTTTCGATCGGCTATGACGCCGGTCAGCAGCGTGTCTGCGATTGCCACTACGATCTGCTGGCGTCGGAGGCGCGTGCGGCAGTGTTTGTCGCCATCGCCAAAGGGGATATTCCTTCGGATAGCTGGCGCCGGTTGAGGAGAGCAACCGCCTTGCGCGGCAACGAACGTTTGCTATTGTCCTGGACGGGCACTCTGTTTGAGTACCTGATGCCCTCTCTGTGGATGAGATCTTACAAAGACACGCTGCTGGAGCGCGGCGCGCGGACAGCCATTCGCGCCCAGAGAGACTTCGCCCGAAATCGATTCGTTCCCTGGGGCATTTCCGAATCCGCATACAACCAGCGGGAGCCGGACGGGCAGTATTCGTACAGGGCTTTCGGTCTGCGCGACTTGGCCCTCAGCCCGGAGAGCTGCACGGATTTGGTGATCACACCTTATGCCGGCTGCCTCGGCTTGATGCTCGATGATGCCGGCGCGGTCGAAAATCTCCGCGACATGAAACAACGCGGCTGGCTGGGACCTTATGGATACTACGAGGCAGTGGATTTCAACTCTGCCCGATTGTCCGCTGCTCAAGACTGCGAGCCGGTGAAGTGTTGGATGGCCCATCACCAGGGAATGATTCTCGTCGCCGTTGCAAATGCTATGCGGGCCTTTTCGATGCAACGCCGGTTTCACGCCGAGCCGGCAGTCACCGCAACCGAACGCCTGCTCGAAGAGCGGGCGCCAAGAACGGCGCTTGTCAATGAGGCTCCGGAGATCCGGCTCGAATCAACGAGCCACGCCAGCCCGGTTTTTCAGAAACTGTGGAAAAAGACCCTTTGGGTCCGGATTGAGGAACTATCGCTTGAGTCGCGCGAATGACCGAGATTTCCTGGCCGACAATTATTTCAAGATTGGGTGGATAATGGACCTGGGTTTCGAATCCGGAGCGGCGCGTCCGTTTGCTTTTGTCCAGACAGAATAGAGAGCGCCGGTTCGCCCGGAATTTGAAAAGAAGGGTGTCTTGATCTCGAACTCAGGGACATTTGACCGGAAGCTTCAGCGCCGAGGCTTGACGTCGCGAGCTCCGGCCCTTCCCCGCAGGCTTCTCCGTTCAGCCAGTGCCGTCTTATCCATCATGATCCTGCTCAGCGTTCCGGCGAGGGACGAAGCACAGGACCGCGCCGAGGTTATCAAGATTGATCCGTCCGCCGCGAGCCATCCTTTCCCGCACTACTGGGAGCGAATGTTTGGGTCCGGCCGGGCGATTCTCTCTCTCCGCGAAAGCTATCGGCGCGACCTGCGAGAGGTCCAGGAAGCAACCGGATTTCAATACGTCCGCTTCCATGCGATTCTGGACGACGAAGTCGGAGTGTATAGCGAGAACGCGGATGGAGAGCCCGTCTACGATTTCTCCTACGTGGACCAGATCTACGACGGACTGCTCGAGAATCATGTCCGCCCGTTCGTGGAATTGAGCTTTATGCCCGCAGCGCTTGCGGAGCGGCCCATTTTTCAATCGTTTTGGTACAAGCCGATTGTTTCGCCTCCCAAGAGTTGGGGGAAATGGGATGATCTCATTTCTCATTTTGCCCGCCACTTGCTGGATCGATATGGAATTGCGGAAGTGTCTCAATGGTACTTTGAGGTATGGAACGAGCCCAATATTGATTTTTGGGCGGGCGACCCCAAGGAAGAAACGTATTATCGGCTTTACGATGAAACTGCTCGGACCCTGAAGGGCGTAGATCCCCGCTTCCGCGTTGGAGGACCAGCTACCGCGCAAGCCGCCTGGGTAGACCGCTTCATTCGTCATTGCGTGGATCGCGGCGTCCCGCTCGATTTCATTTCGAGCCACGTTTACGCAAATGACTCGGCCAAAGACGTGTTCGGCACAAACGAACCGATCTCGCGCGCGCAGATGGTGTGCCGCGCGGTTCAGAAGGTACACAACCAGATCAAGGCGTCCGCACGCGCCGATTTGCCATTAATTTGGAGCGAGTATAACGCCAGCTACAAGAACGAATCTTCTGTTACGGACTCCGTGTTCATGGGTCCATGGCTTGCCGATACCATCCGCCAGTGCGATGGCCTCGCCGAGATGCTTTCCTTCTGGACGTTCTCGGATGTCTTTGAAGAGCAGGGCGTCGTGAAGCAACCTTTCTACGGCGGATTCGGCTTGCTGGCGGAGAGAGGCATCCCGAAACCTTCCTTCAACGCGTTCAAGCTGTTGCATCGGCTCGGGACGCAGCGGCTGTTACCAGAGCAACAATCGGCCCTTGTGACCCGGCGGAGTGATGGGATTCTGGTGATCGCAGTCTGGAACTTGGCCTTGCCAGAGGAGCCAGGGCGCCAAAAGACCGTCAAGATCGTGCTCCAGGGACTGGATGGACATCACCAAGCGCTCGTCACACGCGTGGATTCAACGCACGGATCGGTGTGGAACGCCTATCAAGGGATGGGAGAGCCAGAGTATCCGACGGCTGATCAAATCAAAGCGCTTCGCAAAGCAGGGGAACTTCAACCGCCGGAATCCCAGCGGCTCAAGGGCGGCGAAATCACTGTCATCATCCCTGCGAAGTGGCTGGCCCTGCTGGAAGTGCATTGACCGGCGCAGGCGCCGCGCCGCCACAGAAAGCGACAACTGCATTTGCGAGAATCATGACGCCGGCGCGGTTCAATACGCTTCGAAGCCCGCGCGTTTCATTCCACGCTGTGCTTCCGGATTTTTCATGAACGTATCCCAGACAAAACCCGTGCGCGCGTTTTCAGCCATGACCATGGTGATCCCCGTATCGATGCCGATTATATCCGTATCGTACCAATTGGTAAGGGGGTTGAATGCATCCACGAAACCGAACTGGGTCCAGGCACGTTCCCCATAGCGGTACCGGATTGTGCGTAGAACTCGTATCGTGGCGTCCGGCTGGAACGGCAGCGAACCAGCTGCGGCGCAAGGCACGACCGTGCCGTCAATCGGTCCGGTCGCCGGAGGTCCGCCCCAGACCGCATAGCCTTTCGGAGAATCCGAAGCGGTAATACCCCACAGGTCGTCGCTGTAATCGGGGAACTGCTCGGCCAAATCCAGGCAGAAACGGCGATGAACGTCCGTGGCAATCATGGAGTTTCGAAAGTAGTCGGCGTACTTGTCCCGCTTGCCGCGAAAATCGAACCAGGCCTGCGAATATTGATGAACAAACAAAGGGGCGAAGGAACCGATGTAGCGGATGCCGTCATACTCGAACATGGTCCGTTTCCAAGAGTCCCAGGTAACCGCGGGCAGCGGATGCAGGGAAGACCCCAGCCCCAGCAGATACATCATCATCAGCTCGCTGTAGTCATCCCAACGAGATTGCAGGAAACCGGTTTCCGGCATCCAACCGTGGGGAAGCACCGGAGTGTCTTCCGAGAGCCATTTCCAGTCCACTCGGTTAAAAATCTCCAGAGCGAGTTCGGAGATTTCAGAGTGCTGGAAGTGCTGGCGGCAGGTGAGAATGCCGCAAAGCAGAATTGCAGTATCAATAGAGGAAACTTCCGAGTCAAATAATCTTTCGCCCGTCGTGAGGTTGGCCCAGTGGTAGTAGAAGCCCCGATGGTTCGGGAGTTTTTTCCAAAGATACCGTAGCGTATTCAGGACGCGCTCACGAGCTTGAATTTGGCCGATGAAGCCGCGATTTTCTCCGATGCAGAGCGCTGTGAGCCCGAATCCGGTCGCTGCGATGCTGGCTAATTCACTCGTGTTGGGCGTTTTTGCGTTGCAGCGATCCCTCACGAGCCCCGTTTCCGGATGGGCTTGTCCCCAGAAGTAAAGGAAGTTGGCCCTCTCCACTTCTTGCAACAGCGCGTCGTCGCTTTCAGAGAAGGCCTTGGCCAGCGGTTCGCCGCGTGTAACGGGTTCGCTCAACCAGCGAAATAGATCTGGGACCTTCCCCGCTGTGAAGGGAGCGTAGGCGGTTGCGCCGAAAATCTGCTTCAGCAGCGACCGGCGTGATAACGAGTTGCAACCCGCCCGGTTTGCGCTCATCATCGTTATTATAGACTCCCCCGGGCTTCAATATTCTTGCTTCTGCAGCGAATTGGAAGCCCTGAACTCAGCCTTGGATGGAGAGTCTGGCAAGGGCAACTGAATCGCCGGGAACAAAAAAGGGATCCCAGCCTCTCCCGCCGTTTCCCGGTGAAAATCGTTCAGGAGAATTATGACGGGCAAACGGAAGCTCGCCTATCGGGCCGCATTTCTTGCTGCGATTGCGATGAGTCTGGCTACTTTCGCAGTCATCTTCCTGTGGAGACCCCGCGGGAGCCAGCAGATCTTGCTGATCGGAGCGGTCATCAGGCAAGACAGCGACCCCAGCAGGGAGGTGCCTATCGCGGATGTGGAGGTCGGCGTGGCCGACGATATGGCGGCACAGACAAGCAAATCCGAGCGTTCCCGGTTGTTCCGGGTTCGGTTGCGCGCCGGGATTGAGCGCGACCAGCCGATCACACTGACGTTCCGCCATCCGAACTATGAACCGCTCGATTTAACCGAACAAGTAGCTGAAAAGCTGTATATCGTTCGGATGAAGGCGCTGCAGAAAGACGTCCCGCCGTCACCGAATCAGCCTGCGACGATCATTACCAACGTCCTCGTGCGATATTCCAGCTTGAACACCAGGGCGGTCAATGCGGGTACCGGGGCAAAAATATTTCAAGTGGTAAATAGCGGCGATCTTCCGTGCGGCCATCAACTGCCTTGTTCCCCCGATGGAAAGTGGAGGGCGGCGATCGGTGGCGCCTCCCTGGACGCCGGGGCGGGAAACGTGTTTGAAAATGCCAGATTCGTGTGCATCGCGGGACCTTGCCCATTCACCGCGATTGAATCCGATGGCTTTACCAAAGGAGGCCGGATTATCAAAGTCGCCGTTCGCAATTGGTCGGATACGGCGACTTTCCTTCTGCAGGCAGAGCTGTTTCGGTCGGAAATCAACAACGTGGTCCAGACGGCTTATCCCGTCATCCTTGGCACGGGACTGGTCTTCACCCTGCCGGCCACGGCCGAGGGCACCACGATCGAAGCCGAGGTCAACGGAGTGAACACCGTATTTCCGCTGGGTCCGCAACCCACCTTGAGCTGGGCCGATTGCGATCTGCGCAGCGGCATGAACCAAACGAAAGTTCTTCGGTGCGAGCTGAAGGACGGGTACCAGTTCCGGTAAGTGGAAGTTTTCATGCGCGGTTCGCCGCAAGGTTAACGCCCCTACGGCAAAAAATGCCGAAATAAATTCGGATTGGGATATCCACTCGTGAGACTGTGGAGTGCCCAAGGGGACGATCGCCAAGAGGACAAACTATGCCTGCACATCCGCAAACAGGCGCTGTTGCCGAAGCGCCAACTGGCCGGTCCTTCGCCTATGTCACTTCCATTTTTGCAGCGTTAGGCGGCTTGCTCTTCGGGTACTACACCGGGGTAATCTCTGGAGCGGCGCTCCTCTTCAGCAAAGACTTCACCCTCTCCATATTCGCGCTGGAGGTGATCGTCAGCGGCGTGCTGGTAGGCGCAGCGGTCGGAGCGGCGGAACCATCGCTTTATGAGCGAATGTCCGGTGACGCGCTCTGCCGCAGGAGTTTTCGCAATACCGGGCGCAGCTCTTCGGGATGCTCGCGCAGGTAGCCCATCAATCGTTGCTTCTTCTCCTTCCCGCGCTCTGAATTCCCGTTATCGTCCGCACTGTTGCCAGGAATCAGTTCCGGCAAGCACGCCGACACGCGGTCGTACGCTGAACGCCACATCTTCTTGACGGACGATAGCGAAATACCCAGATCATCGCTCAGTTCCTGGTCCGTCCCGCAGCCCAGCGCCAAGAGCAACAGGCGTTGTTCGCTTTTGTTGAATCCGAATTGCGGCGGCTGATAGAGGAAAATGGAGCTGATCCAGGTGCCGAATTGCTTGAGCGCCAGGTCACGCGTGATGCCAACGACATGAGGTTCCTGAATCAGTTGGCGAGAATCAATTCCATTGAAATCACCATAGCTGCCATTGCGCTTTAGGAGATACCCTCCGGTGTTGCGCAGCCCCTCCAGGTGTTCCGCGCTCTCCGCTTGCGCAACGATCTCCTTCAAAAGGAAGCCGCGGTGCTGATCGAGAAACACCGTCATGAGTTCACTCCAAAGCTCAGCGCGTTTGGCATCCTCGGCGCGAACAAAGCCCTGCCAAATGGCAAGGTTCAGCCCGCCACGCGAATTTCCTTCTTGAATCTGCTTCTCGGAAAGCAGCGCCGAAGTGTCTCCTCGCGCCACGCGCTTCGCCAACTCCGGACCGATCCACAGGAATGGCGGTGTTTTCATCTCGCGCAGAAAATCATCGGAAACAAATACGCTGACGCCGATTCCGAAGATGCGAGGTTGCGCGCCTTGCGCTGCGTCCTCGATAATCGACGTCGAGCAATAACGGTCCGAGGCCAGCAAGTGGAGCCAGGCCGAGCCCAAATCCGGGATTGCATCACCGTAGCGCGGACCGACAAAGGGATGAGCCGCAACGATCTGCAAGCACTCCTGCACGTCTTGCGGCTGCATCGGGCGATGGCGGATGCTCATGGAAGGGGCTTACACACTGTCTGCAACTCTTTTCACGGGTCTTTTAGAGGGCTTGTTTATATCATTTTTCTCACCATACTTCCACGATACTGTTTTGGGGAATGTGTCTGGTTACGACGTATTTTGCGCCCGGGGACCCTATCCATTAGCGAAGTTGAATCAAGCCGGAACATGCCTGAAACGCAGGAGGAGTGAAATGAGCGAGAGACAGGGCAACGGAATCATCGTGTGTGCGGCAGGCCGGTCCGTGCGGAACGCAGTGCCCGGTCCGCGCCGAGCGCGGTGCTTTGTTAGATGGATTTTTGCCTTGGCTACGCTATTGGCGTTGGTCTTCGTTCCGGCTGGGCCGAGCCGGGCACAGTCACAGGGCACGGCGTCGAAGTCCGCACCGGCGGCGGCCACCACGTCCGCGCAGGTTGCGGTCGTGGATACGGGCACGGTGACGCAGACGGCAACGCCAAAGCCAGCAGCAGGCCCGGCCGCACCTGCCGGGCAATCCGCAGCCAAGGGGCAGCGGGAAGGAATCAAGGTTCACGGCCACTGGACCATCGAAGTCCGCAATCCGGATGGCACAGTTGTTTCCCAGACGGAGTTTGAGAATGCGCTTTCACCTGGGTTTTCCTTCCCCATCATAAATGGACTCACCGCTCAAGTTCCGGGAGGCGGTGCATTTCTTAGTGCACTAATGGCCGGCCAAGCAGTGATCACTCCCGGGAACTGGGCAGTTCTTGTCGAAGGAACGAACGGGCCTTTGCCCACAGCCAACGCGCCCTGCATAACTGCTTCTGGGACGTACGGTTCTTGCTTTATATTTTCGGGCGCGACGATCCCGAACTTTTACACAAGCCCGCTCTGCGCTCCTGGTGTTCCCGACAATCCGGGCATCTCCTGCAATCTGACGGTGAGTCCGCTCGGCACAGCCCAAAATCTCACGGGATTTCAGCTTTCAGGCAGCGTCGCCGCAACTCTGAATGGGACTATTTCCGCTGTTGCGACGATGAATTTCGATGCCTGCGCTGCCCTTCCAAACTGTTCTTTTGTCATTAGCGCAGTCAATGACGGGATTGTTTCGCTCACCGCTAGGAATCTGGACGGGAACACCACAGCCGGAGCGGCAGCCGGGGATCCGAATCCGGTCCCGGTGGCCGCGCAGCAAACGGTCAGCGTAACTGTGCAAATCAGCTTCCAGTAGCTTTTCGCCTGTGTTGCTTCGGCAACAAGGAGCGGAGACAGCGTGAAAGCGAGGGAGGCTGGCGAGTGAAGGGCAGAAAGCAAAGCAGAGATTACCGGAAGTTTACGGCGGGAATTGCCTGCGGCGGGATCCTGCTGGCCGGGCTGGCCGCCCTGGCGCTGGTTAGCGCCGTGCCAACCCGGGCGCAATCGAAACCGGCACAAACCGAATCCACCGCGGCCCTGCGGCGCGAGATCCCCGTGGGCGCCCAATCCGTCGTCTCCGCGACCTTAGGGGACGCTGATCGAGGCTATCACGCAAACTCCTCCGCGCGCGGGTACGCAACCGAGCACCCGGCAAATCATCTGGCCGCCCAAT
>VFSW01000708.1_pt1 | contig 49617 bp, 80 predicted proteins | sample 5358111 | NCBI WGS metagenome assembly VFSW01 (sample SAMN11554181, study PRJNA540505) | mine drainage metagenome | isolation source: sediment from site ElyBrook_90M | place: USA: Ely Copper Mine, Vershire, VT | collected 2017 | reverse complement strand
GATGTGTAGCCCGATCCGCCTGCCGAGATGGACACCGCGCCGACGCTGCCGACGATAAAAAACGACTAAATCAACGACCACGACTATTAAAAAAATAAAAAGAGCGCGACCTGAACGCTGTCTCCAACCTGATAGCCAGAGCCGGGATTGGTGATGTTGAGTTCGACAACCGCGCCGTTCTCAATCACTGGCGTCAGCGCTATACCGCTCCCCTCGCCGCCGAAAACCGTGACGCTTGGAACCGACTGATAGTTGAACCCTCCTCCCGTGATCGTCACTCCATTCGGGGCTGCGGTCCCAGACTTGTAGAGCAGCGTCCCATCCCATATCCAATAATCGTTCGGCGTATTCCTGTTGCAGATGAGGAGATATTGCGTCCCCCACTGCCGCCCGTAGGGAAGCAAGCCAGACGTTGTGTAGAACGTCCCCGATATTCCTATCTCAGTTTGCGCGAGAGTCGTCGTATTGATCTGAACCGCAGAACCATCGGACAGGAACACCGCGACATAATACTGTGTTCCAAGGCTGTAGAACGCGAAATAAACTATATTGTACGGTGACGTGTAGATCGAGAGGCCCCTGTCCCATGCCGTCCGAAGATTGCCGGAACCCAACCGGATGAAATTCTCGATCCAAGGGAATTCCTTGTCGTCGATCGCGATTGGCGCGTCTTGCGTGTTCAGGCCCGCAAACGGGTATGGACTGAACGTCTTGAAGCCGAGCGGGAGGCCAAGAGTTTGCTGCGCTTTCGCGGAGAGGTCAGACGCCGCCATTGCCGTCTTGCGTCCTTTGGTCTAAAATGGTGACGCGCGGCGGCGTGGAAACCGAGGACACGCAGCCGAAGACTGAGCACGACTTGCGAATTGAGTCCAAAGGGCTGTGACACGGCCAGCCACAACCGCAAGATCGCAGTTTTCGGCCCTGAGGAAACGAAGATAAGCCGGGGTGGCGTCCGGCCCGCGCAGTTTCATCCGCCATTCTGCCCCCGTGTGTCGAGAGAGGGCGGCATGATCATGCCCGCAACGGTCTTGCGCGCGTTCTCGTTAGCTTCGACGTTCTTTGCCGGCGAGGTCAGGCTGATGATCGTGTCCAGCAAAAGCTCAAAGGTCGCCGTGGGGACTTTCGTCTCAAGCTGTTTGCGGTCCAAGGCGAGTTTCAAGTCCTTCGCCAGATTGCAGAGAGATGAGTTCGTGTCGTGGATCGGCCTCCGGGGCAGGCCGCCGGGCTGGTCATCGGGGATGTATGGCTTGTCTGTCACTGGCATTGACACCGGATAATATTGTCGGTAGCTTGCCTCATTATGTCCAAGAAAGGCACACCTAGAGACAAGCTCACAAAAGAGCAACGCTTGGACGTTATCACAAGATATTTAGACGGGGAACCATACGAATCCTTAGCGAAGCGGTTCGGCGTGACGGATTCCGCCGTCTGGGCGATCGTGGCGCGAGCCCAAGTCCCCAGAACCAGATGGATGATCAGGGAAGACGAATGGACCCGCGCCGACAAACTGTGCGTAGAACGCCGCCATGCGCAGGGCGCTCCGCATGATCCGATTTGGTCCACTAGGACGAAACGACTAAACCTAGCCTCCTTTATGAGGCTAACTACAGAATCGGCATATTGGCTCGGGATGATAGTGTCTGACGGATCGATTCTCGTTCGCGGAGACTGTGGATCAAAGACCCTCGTACTGCAACTTACGGAGCCAGATGGTTATCATGTTGAGGCTTTTCGTTCATTCCTTGGGTCAACTCACAAAATAACCGAAATTGCAGCAGGTATTACGTCTCAAGGATTAAGGCGACGGAAAGCTTATAGATTTGCGATTTCTTCAACCGCCCTGGTAGAGTCAATTGAATCTTATGGGATTGGAAAAGACAAGACCTATAACATACGCCTCCCAGAGACACTGAAGCGTCATCCTGATTTTTGGCGAGGAGTTATAGATGGGGACGGGTCCATAAGGAAGAGGGACAATGCCTTCCAAGTCGTTGGCAGTCCAGATTTGGTCGGATGTTTTGCAGAGTTTTGCCTCGACCTGTTCCCAAAGGCTGCGATTCGCATCACGAAACGAGGAAAAATAGATGTTTTCGAGACTACCGGAAAAACAGCCGCAATACTTCTGCGCGCGATGTACGATACTTCAGGCCCAGCTCTACTTAGAAAGAAGGACAGGGCCGAAAAAATTTACAACAATTATCCAAAACTATAGTAAGAGGGGCTCTTGCCCCTGTCACGGCTGACTTGGCTGAGCCCGAGCGCGCGCATGAAGTCACCGTCCATGACGCTCGCCTGCGCGTACCTCTGCGAACTCTCATACGCCCGCTTCGCCGCCCCGTATTTCACAGCCTCGCGGAACCCCTCGGGGATCAGATCAAGGCTGTCGTCGGTCACAAGATCGCTCGGCAAACAGGTGCAGTCGAGTTCCATCTCATTCGCCTGCACGGGCGGCGGGAAAACCCAAATCTCGCCCATTGTCCCGTCGTTATAGACGCTCCACACCGCAGGATAGGACGAATTGAGCGTCGCGATCGACCGACAGTATGCCTGAAAATTGTCCCATGGCATCCAATAGAGCGACGGCCGCGACGCCCCGCCCCAATTGACCGAGAGCGCGATCGAATCGCTGACCGCCTTACAGCCCGGATAGAATTGCGTCAGATAGTTGTTCCAAAATCCGACGTAGGGATAGCGCTCGACGCCCGGAATTGTCTGGCATGAGTTGTTCACCGCGCTGGGGTAGGAAATGCCGAGAGGGAAGGCCCCGGGCAAGGCTCCGGGCTGCATCGCGCCGGGGATCGCCTGACCGGGTTGAGCCGATGCGCCGAAAGCCGACTGACCCGTGATCAGGCGACGAATGCAGCCCGTGAGTTTGGCGATGTCGGAGCGCGATTGGTTGACCCATCGCGTCAACTGGAATTTCGAGTTGAAGGCGAAATTCTGGTCGTTCAGCATCGCCGCCGTGTCATTCAGGTAGAGACTGAGCGGCATCGCGCGCCCTCAAAAGGAAAAGCCCGCGCCAGCGGGGAAGCGAGCGCGGGCCAGTTCACCGAGGCGGAGCGGGAAGGGAGGCGGACCCCACCCAGCCCCGGATTTCTTACTGCGCCGTGATATACGACGTGCTGACTATGCCGCCGACCGTCGCCGCAACCGCGCCGCTCCCCGTGATCAACGTTCCGTTCTCGATGATGCCCAGCGATGGGACCGCAGTAAAGCACCCGCCGTCGTAGACGACCTGACCAGTCGCCGTGAGGGCGCCGCCCGAGACCGCGCCCTTGATCCAGCACGATCGCGTGCGGACAAGGCCGAGATGAATTTGCGGGTTGAGCACAGTTGTCTCGGCCGCAGGGAAATTGTCGATGCCAACGATGATCGGCGCCGTGAACCCCGTGCCCGCCGTGGTGACGGTGTATGCCGTGACGCTGAAATTCATGATCGCGGTCGCCGCCGCGCTCGATCCGCCACCGCCCGAGAAGGTCAGCGTCGGAACGGCGGTCTGCCCGCCCTGCCCATGATCGAGGCAGAGAACAGCGGTGATTGTGCCGGACCCGGTTAGCGTGGCGACGGCTGAGGCGCCGTAGCCATAGGTGTTCCAGGTGTAATTTTCACGCGGATCGTTGATGAACGAGATGGTCGGCGGCGTGAGATATCCAGCGCCCTGATTGTCCATCGTGACCGTCGAGACCGCGCCGCCCGAGAGCGTAGCGTACCCGGTTGCCTGGACGCCGGCGCCAACCGGAGGAGCGGAGAAAACCACGATTGGAGGATAGGTGTAGTTCGAACCTCCGTTGACCACAGTCACGGTCTGGCTGACCGCGCCGCCGACGATAGCCTTGAATGTCGGGCTGCCCGCCGAGGCCGTGATAGTCGGGGCCGACGTGTAGCCTGAGCCAACGTTCGTCAGCGATGCGCCGACGCAACAACCGGACTGATTGACGAGGCGGTAATTCGTGCCATCGCCCCAGACATACTGCTCAACGGCGGACGACCACATGCCGCCGCCAGGAGTCCACCATAGCCCAGTGATCGGGTCGAGCGCCTGCAACGCCGTGTTTGCCCCCGGCAGGACAGTGAGTGGCCCCGGCGGGAGCATAAGCACGCCGCCCGAGGGAAGCGTGACCTTGTCGGTCCCAAGCGGGGTTAGGCTGCAAGGTACGCTAGTGCCGCCATATCGGGGCATTTCACATTCTCCTTTAGATGACGGCTGGACTGGTTCCGGGAGTCGAGACGTTCCACGCGCCGCCCGTGATGCCGGTGATCTGCGCCCCGCTCGACGGCTTGGCGCAAACGAGGTCGCTGACGGAAATCAGGACGCCGATCGAACTGATCTGCAGCATTGGGACTTGGCTCTCGAAGCCCGTGAAGGTCATCGGCGCAAATTCGCTCATGTGCAGGCCGGTGTACCGGCTGTTGATCGCGAATGCGGTCCCATACGGGCAGAAAAGGTCGGGAAATATCGGCGTGTCGAGAACGCGGATCGCCCGGAACCCGGTGTTGACCACGTCGTCCTTGCCGTAGATCGACCGCGGCGTGGTCACATACTGCTCGAGGTTTTGGAATTGGCTCATGAGCACTGCCCACTGAGCGGGGTTCATGACCACGTAATCCGGAGCCTCGCCTCCGGCGCCGGACTGGATGCGCATGAGAAGCTGGGCCATACCCTGCGGGCTGGTCGCAAGTCCGGCCGTATTCGTGATGAGCTGGCCCGCCCAGAACTGGCCCGGCGAGCGCGAGATGCCGCCGTAGGACGGAACGTTGGTCCCGTCGTCATACGCCTGCGAGAGCGAATCCCACGCCTGCGGATTGGCGTAGTTGTTGGTGTAGAGCGCTGCGGCGTAAGCCTGTTTCATCACCACGGCGCAGTCGGACATGACCGCGCGCAGCTTCGGGATGATGACCTCGGAACTCTGGACGATCGCCTCCATTCCGAAGAAGCCGACCGGGACCATGCCGAGCTTGACGTTGAACTGCGCCGGCTGAATTGCCGCCTGATCCTGCGGGGAAGCGAAGTCGCCCGCGAACCCGCCCCACGAGAACGAGACGAAGCTCGATCCCTGGACCTCGACAGTGATCTGCCCCACGCCGCCGCGCGCCGCCTTGGCGTTCGCCATGAACAGCGAAAGCAAGGGATGGCTCTGATAGATTTGGACGTAGAGATACGGGATGACCGCTCTCCTAGTAATTGCACTCAGCTGAGCGCCCAAGGCTCCGCCGGGCGTAATTCCGCTCCCAGTTAACGGCGACACTGGTGATGTAGGATAAGCCACGACTTTTATTCCTCCTACATGCTCATTCTAAGCATCGCCATCGCGGCAATACTCTGATCAATGGCATAGTATTCTTCGCCATATTCAGACAAAAGGCTCTTAGCGAACTCGATCTTGTCCGAAACGCGCTGTCCCTTCGGGTGGCGACTAGAAAACAATTCGAGGTTTTCGAGTCTGTTGTCGGATCGCTGCCCGTTTATGTGGTGGACAGTCTCGTACGGCTTGAGGGACCGGCCGAGATGCCTCTCCATCACAAGACGATGCTCCATGTGCTGCCGCCCGTCGATGGTCACGGAGCGATAGCCATGTTTGTCAAGGAAGCCAGTGCGCTGGGCGCTGTCGGCACACTCCTTCGAGCAGAACCGCGCCTTATGGTAGTAGCTGCCGCTTTGCCCGTTCTTGTTCTTCAAGGCGGTTTCGCCGCAGTACTCGCACACAAACGTTAGAACGGGGCGGACGGACTCGCTGTAGCAGGCCCTTGAGCAGAATTTCCGCCCACGTCGAGACTCGCTCGCCTTGACCGAGAACGGCTGTTTGCAGCGCTCGCAGTCAAAAGTGCTCATTGGCACATTTTTAGCGCGACGCCCCGCCCAACCACGCGCATTTGCCTCGGCGCGCCCAAAATTCACGTCGCCGTGTTTTTGCACACGGCGCAAGTGCATCAAACAGAAGCCGTGCGCCTTAGCGGCGCGCTCGCATCCTTCCGCTTTGCACACATTCGCCATCAGGCAGCGCTCGCGATATATGCTTCCGGATTGTTCATCGCCTCGGTGATTTCCGCGTCGAGGAAATCGTCTGGCCTCGTATGAAGAAGCTTCCGGCTCTCGTCGTACTCGGCGGAGCCGTAGAAGTTCGCCTTCGGGGTCACGAAGCGCGGCGACGCGGCGGGCTTCGGCGCGTTGTGCGTGACGAGGGCGGCGGCGGCCTCGGCGTCGAGGCTGCGCTGTTCGATCATGCGCGCGAGCATCGCCTTGCGGCCATCTTCTGTCAGGTTGAACTTCGCCACGGCCGCGTCAACGGCGGCCTGCATCGTCGCCTCGTTTTCGCGCTCGGCGGCCTTCTTCTCCTGGTCGGCCTTCCAGTCGGCCAACTCCTTGATCTGGGCGCGAAGGGCGTCGTTGTCGGCCTTGAGCGGGGCGATGACTGGGGCGATCTTGTCTTCCGGCAATTCGATGTCGGGGAACGCCTCTTTTGCCTTGGCGCGGGCCTTCGCGCCCAACTCCGGGTCGTTCAGAAGCTTCTCGACGAACTTGCCGTTGCGCTGATCGACTTCGTTCGGCTCGCGCAGGCCGAACTGCTTCATCAGCGCGCGGACCTGATCGACGGTGACTTGCGGTTGCGTGCTCATTTAATGCGCCCCGCAGTGCGGCCGGACGACGGCTCCATGCCGCGACTGCCCTGCGAGCCGCCGACGTGCTCAATCGACTTCGGCCCCATGGATGCCTTGCCGGGCATGCCGGATCGGCGCGCGCCAATGTCGAGAGTGTCGAATGGAACGTATTCGCACAAACCGTTGTCAACCGAAGCCTGATTGACGTACGGCCCAGGGATGCGGCCTCCGTTTGCCATGTGTAAATCTCCTTTTATGCGGCCGGAGGCGGCGAGGCGCCTGCCCCGGCTCCGGGTGGGGGCGGAGCGCCGCCCATCATGCCCATGAGGGCGGGATTCGGCGGCTGCGTCCGAACGCCGCGCGCAAGCTGGGCGACCTGTTGCATTTGACCCATCGGGTCCATGCCCATGCCCTGCGGAAGGTGTTCGGAAAGCTTGTTGATGGCCTCCATAACCGCCTTGTGGACCTCTGAGCCGAGGGGCAGTCCGCTCAAACTCTCGTTGAGCAGTTTCAAGCCGAGTTGGAGTTTTTCGGCGGCCCCGGCCTGATGCCCTGCCATCGGCATTGGCGATGATGCCGGTCCCATCCCTCCTGCGGGAGGGGGAGCGCCTGCGCCTCCTGGCGGCGGCATTCCCGGCATCGGCAAAATTCAAATCCCCCATTACAAGGCGGGCGGCTCGTAAGCCGCCCGCGATTGGCTTACTTCCGGCCCCGGCGCTTGTGGCGACGGCCGAAAACGGTCGGTTCACGCATTGGAGTCTCCTGTTTTTCAAGTGGGTGAAACTGGCCTCAACCCACGGGACGGCAAATAATGCCCTATTTTCAAAACTGTCAAGCCGTGTTATCTGGCATTTGCAGCAAAATCATCCCACTATAGTGACCATTCCACTATAGTGGGTCTTGGAACGTCCCACATGATGATCCCGAGCCGGAAGATTTCCGGTTTTGTCAGCGAAATCACACAGCAATGCTTTTCGTCCCGCAAGACGAGAATATCGCGTGGCATCATGTACGAGAACTTCTTCTCCGTTGGGAGCGGCGACCCGACAAATCCCGCGCTATTCCAGAAAATATACGAGTCGCTAGATAATGTCGCTTCGCTGCTATACTCGCCTGTGTCGCTCCGGTTTATCATTGGTGACCAAGACGAGCCGAACCTACTGATGCAGGCGAAGTGCAAGCGCGCTGCCGCAAAGATCAGAAATTACGCGGAACGATCCGATACTGACAGTATGATCTCGGCCGCCGTCTTGTCATCCCTCAAAAGAGGAAAGAGCTTTATCAAGCAACTGTGGAGAAAGGACACGTTTAGTCCATGCCTTATCTCGCCTGACGATATGGGAGTTCTCAGGGAGAACGTGCTTCACCTTGACGAAGACATGGAAGCGTTCTCCCACAAGATGCTGATCACGCCTTGGCAGTTCGCCCGCCTCGTCGCAAACCATCCCAACGAGCGCGAACTCGTCAAGGAAGCGCGGCGATACGTTCGCTCGTCAACTGGCGAGGACATGGCGAAGGCCGCGACCATGCAGGTGACGGTTGGCGGTCTCTATCCATTTCAACCCGTAGGCGGGCAAGCATCGAACGCGCGCGGCGTTGTCGATTGGTTGTCTCAGCCGACGCCGGAGATGTCTCCCGACGTACAGGGCAATCTGATCGAACTGGACGAAACTTGGATTTGGGACGATCGCCGCGAGGATTGGGCAACGTTCCAATTGGTCGGCGGCAAGATGCTCATCATGGGCGACATGAACTTCCTCAACGCGCTCGCCTATGATCCGACAACCAAGCAGAGCGCACCGTCTCTCAAGGGGAAGCATCCATTCCACGAGTTTTGCGTCAACCCTCTCGACGATCCGCCGTACTTCTGGGGCGATTCGGAAATCCGACGCCTGATCCCGCTTCAAGAGGCGATCAATTCCCGTATTGCTGGCGTGAACAAGATGCTGCGGATGGAGGAAGACCCGAGCCGGACATTCACCGGGGGGTTTGGCATCAACCAAGAGGCCGTGTCGCGCATCAACAAGCCGGGCGGATGGTGGGCGGACTCCAACCCGAACGCGAAGGCGACTAGGGAAACCGTCACCATCCCCCAGGACGTGTGGAACGCGGAGCACGAGTATGAGCGCATGTTTGACGACATTGAGGGCGTTCCGCCGATCGCCAGAGGGAAGGGCGAAAGCGGCGTGCGTTCGCATCTCCACGCCGAAACCCTTGTCCGACAGTTCAGCCCGCGGTTCAAGGACAGGGCGCTCCTTGCCGAGCGGTCAGTTTCCTCGCTTGGCGGGACGATGCTCGACATGTGCCGCGCGCACGACGACACGAAGATGATCGCATGGGCGCCGGGGGCCGAAGCCGGTGACGAGGGCGTTAACCCCGAGACATTGAAAATCGCGCCCCCAGCGCCGGGCTTCGTCGCCATCCCGTTCAAGTTCGGCGATTTGCCGGAAGAGGTCACGCTTCGGGTTGACTCTCATTCGTCGAGCCCAGCCTTCGCTCAGGACGCCAAGGCGCTGAACTTCGACCTGCTCAAGGTCGGCGCAGAAGGGCCGGAAGACCTCATCGAGCATGTGGACGCGACCAACCCCGATGAATTGGAATTCGGCATTGCGCGCCGGGCCATTGCGCGGGCGGAAGAGCAAAAGCGGCAGGACCAGCTCAAGGCGGCGAAGGGGAAGCACTAATGACGCGCGCCGCCGCCCTTTTCTGCGCCGCAGTCGCCTTTCTTGCGCCACGCGCGCCGTGCTTTGCCCAATCCGCGCGACCATGCCCATCGTCCACCATCGGCGAAGCCTTCCAATATGCCGGCCCGATCACCGCCGTTCTCTATGACTCGCAGAGCCAGTTGCTTTACGTGATTTGGCAATACGTGATCGTGCAGGTGTTTTCCAACGTCCCGGCGTCGTTCATTCAGACCTTCGCCAACGGGGCGGCTAATCCGATCCCAATCTACAATTCGATCATAAGCAGCTATCCTTCGCTCTTGCTCATGGAAAAGAGCGGATGCCCCATCCTCACGGAGGGCGGCAATTACATCTCCACAAACGGGATTTCCACTGTGTCGGGAGTGGTGCAATGATCCGCAGGCTAGCCCTCGCCGCCATCCTCGTCGCTGGCCCAGCCGCCGCGCAACAGACGAACAGCGCCGGACCCGTGTCGCAGATGCAGAACGCCTCGACGCCATTGAGCGGGTCAGAACTGCTTTACATCGTCCAAGGGGGACAGTCGAAGAAGATCACGGTTGGCGGGCTGACCTTCTCTCAAACCCTGACGATTGGCTCGACCCCGATCAGCGGCGGGACCCCCAACGATTGCCTTACGATCAACAGTTCGTTCCTTGCGGCGAATGCCTGCCTCTTTGCTGGCGGGCCTCTCGGCACGCCGTCAAGCGGAACTCTGACCAACGCCTCGGGGCTCCCGATATCTGGCGTGAGCGGGTGGGGCGCGAATGTTCAGAACGCGCTCAGCCAAGCGCTCAACGGCGCGAACGGCTTGCTCGGCTACGGCGCGCCAGCCACGGCGCTCTTATACACGCCGCTCGGCACGGGCGCGCTGCAACTGACATTAGCGCAATGGGCGAACAATTGGTTTGTCAACGTGATGGACTATTGCAGTCCGACGCAAGTGCAGAATGATATTACAACATGCGCCGGGAACGCCCTGACCTACCTGGAGAGTGTAGGGACGACGAGCTACGGGCGCGGAGAGCTCTTTTTTCCGGCCCAGTACAGCCCCTACCATATACTCGGCACGCTCGACGTCACGGCTAGTGACATCAATCTTGTAGGCGAAGGTCCCGACGCATCGTACCTCGAATGCTCCAGCGCGACGCAAAATTGCGTCCAGATCGGGCAATCGTCAGGAACGCAAATCCACAATTCCGGCATCCGCAATCTCAGCGTCAACGAGAGCGCCTCGACGACCGGAGACAATGTCCAGGTCATAAACGCCTCGCAGACCGTGCTTGAGCGGGTCAACGAGCAGGATTGCTATGTGTGTGTCGAGGTCACGCAGAACGCCAACACGACCACGATCCGCAACTCCAGCCTCTACGCCCAACAGGCCGCCGCGTTCGCGGGGGTGTACTTCCATGACGTAGCGACCGGGGCGACGCGGTCGGATACCCTCAACCTCGACAACGTTACGATCGCGGGAAATTACGGGCAGGGTTCCGGGATCATCCAGGACGGACAGGCCAGCACGGTCAACATGGTCAACGTGGTCACTGTCGATTTCGTTCATGGGTGGTGGGTCAAGAACTCCGCCGAGAGCGCGACATACTATCCATCGTTCTCGAATATCTTCAGTTTCTTGCCCCAGGCCAATTCGGCCGAGGCGGTTGAGATCGACGCCGGGTCCGCATGGATCATCAGCGACAGCGTCATCGTCAACGGTCCAGGGGCAGGCTCGACAACCGCTCACTGCGCGGTTCTGATCAATCCCGATACCGGCTACTCGAATACGAACGACGTCCAGATTTCCAACAGCCGCATCGGAAACGCCGGCGAATGCGGGGTGAACGACGGAGCGAAATTTACCCATCTGAGCAATATCGTCTTCACCGGCATCGGGCTTATGACGGCGAACACCTATTCATCGATCCAGACCCAGACGACAACCCTAGGCGCGCAGTACAATCATATCACCGGAGATTGCTGCGGGACCAATTCTCAGTACACCATCAACGTAACCCCCACGGCCGGAAACCCGTTGTACATATCTATGCTCGATATCGATGGAACGAATGCGGGCACGGCCACGATAAACGACACTGACGCGGTGAACGAAGACTTGGAATGCATGATCATTCCAAAAGGCGGCGGCGTTGCGACGTGCGGCATCGGAGGCAATCCCTCTATCGAGGGCGGCCAATTCTCGGTTCGAAAAGACCAGAACGGATTGACCGTAAATACGCTGCACAACAATTACCAGGGCGCTAATGCCGAGGCCGCATATTCGGTCAGCGCGGGCGGCGCGAATAACTACACGTACTTCGGGCAAACAAACGTCAGTTGGACCGGCGCGCTCCCGGCTTCCGGCTTCTTCGTTCAGCCGGGCCCCGGCGCGCTGAGCCTGGAGCTTGACGGCTCGCTCGCAAATTCAGGGGCCGGCGTGCCTGTGACCGTGAACCCCTATCTTCGCGTTCTCCAGGTCTATTCGGCGTCGGGAACCGCAATTCCGGCTTGCGGGTCGACACTCAAGGGGGCGATCGCCCAGGTCTCGGACGGATCGTCGACTTATGGCGCGACCTACGCCGGAGGCGGGATCGTGAGCACGCTCGTCATGTGCAACGGGACTGCCTGGATCACGCACTGACCACAGCAAGGGACCGCTGCTTCCTGATGACCGCGCCATCTCCAACCATCTTCACTGACAACATCGGCTCGGTCGATGCGGACAGCCTCAACACGTTCGTCCAGACCTGTTTGAACTTCGCCCAGATGCGGACGTTCTCCGCCCTCTCAAACATGGCGGTTTGCGTGCTCGGGGCGGTCGCGCCGCGCGATGGCGGCCAAGGATGCTTCTATTGGAACCCGACCATCGGCGCTCTTGAGGATGACAACTCGACGATCATCGTCCCGAGCGGCAACATGTATGGCGGATGGGTCCGCCTGACAGGGAGTTGAACCGATGGCCCCGCCTGTGCCAGCCGTCCAGCAAAACGGCCTCGGATCGGTTTCCGACGACAACCTGAACACGTTCGTTCAGGTTTGCCTCAACCACGCGCAAATGCGAACCTTCCCCGGTCTGCCCAACATGGCCGTGCTGGCGCTCGGAACCTATGCGCCCAATGACGGCGGGCAAGGGCACTTCTATTGGAATGCAACATCGACATCGCCCGACAACAATTCCACGATCATCGTGCCGACAGGGTACACGGTGGGAGCGTGGGAGCGGCTAACCGGCGTCTGAAAGGCAACCCATGAGCGTCCCGTCCAACGCTGTCCAGCAAAACGGCCTCGGCTCCCAAAACGCCGACCAGATGAACACGGCCGTCCAAGGCGTGCTGAACTACGCAGCCCTGCGGACCTTCACCGGCGTCGCGAACATGATCGTCGCGGTCATGGGCCAGACCACATACAACGACGGCGGCCAGGGGATGTACTATTACAACCCCACGGGAACGTTCACAGACAACAACGCGAGCATCATCGTTCCGTACGGCGCGGCGCAAGGCGCGTGGATCAGCCTCGACATCCCCTTCTATCCGATCGTCACCTATTTTGCGACCCTGCCGCAAGCCCAAGCCGCAATCCTGACATCGGCGACCAAGACGATTTGCATCTTGGGCTACGCGACGCCGGGGGATGGGCCGCCGCGGTTTATGGCCCCGATCGCAACGCCAAGTCCAATCCCGGCATGGATCGTGCAAACGGCCGATGGCCAGTGCTGGCAGGACAGCAGCGGGGATTTCTGGGTTGAATGGCTCGGGGCCTTGTCCACATCATCAGATTGCTCGACGGCGCTGAACAACGCGTTCCTTGCGCATCTTTTTCTTGGCTCAGTCTTAAGAGGGCGAGGCGTAAAGACATGCGCCAATCAGGTCCACTGGGATCCGGCCAGCTTCAGCACTCTCACACCAAACGGATATGTATGCGACAGGTTTTGCTGGGCCGATTTCAATGGAGCAGGAAACGTAGAGCCAGAGGGATGTCTACTTTCCTTCAATGCCAATGTCGCCGCCCCATGCTTCGGGCTTTATTCCTCGCTAGCCACGGTAAACCAGTTCTACGGGAAACTGAGAGGATTGCAAATAAGTGGCAACACAAACGGGCTGCTTGTCCAAATCGGCCGAACCGACCGTGGAGACCCAATGAATGACGTGGACATGCACATCGTTTGCGGCAATAGTTCGACTGGAGGCAGCGCGGCTATTGTGCTTGTCACAGGACTATTCACGTCAACCTGCTATATCCAAGCGGATGGTCCCGGTCTCAACAATCCAGGGAGCGCGAATGGCCTCTACGCTCTCCAGCTCAGCAACACCAACCAGAACAACCTGAACATCGCCGTGGGCGGCATGGGCGTCGGCCTCTCTCTGCTCATCAACTGCGCCGGCAACACGTTCGGCGGAGAAATCGCCGACAATTACATCGGCTTCCAAAATCTCAGCGCCACCAACGAGTTCAACGCTTGGACCTATGGCGGCATCAACGACAACACCTACGCGATCGACAACCACATCCCCTTCGAGTCATCCGGTTGCGTCGTGAAATTCACCGGGGCGACCATCCTCGGCCAGAACACGAATACCTTTTTCAACCCTACCGCAACAAACCAGACATGGGGCGGGTGTGGCGTTGTGCTCGACATTGCTGGGCAGGATTACGTCAATTGGGCGCCCCCAAATGGGGCCGTTGGGGCGAGTGGGACGTGGTATCCCAATCTTGGAGCCATCCCCTACGAGGTCAGCATTCTCGGGGCAAGCTTCTATAGCAGCGGAGGGAGCCTCGCGTTTTACACCGCGACGGCCTACGTCCGGGCTTGGTACGATTTTTCTAGCGCGGGCTATAGCGTCGCCGATGTGTTCCCGATGAACGTAACGGTGGGGGCTGGCGAGAAAATCCAGGTCAACTACAGCGGCGGGACATACTCGCTGGCCTGGAAGCCGCTGACGACGATCTGACGGCTACTGCCGAGCGCCAGGATTGGGGATGGACCCTACGCGCTTGAGCGCTGGTGAGCCGCGTGCCGCAGAAGGCGCAATAGCAGTCGGCGGCACGGCGTTGGCCGCAAAGTTGCCGGCCCGCGCCGCGGCGCCAACCCGCGCCATGATCCGCTGATTGATGCGCTCGCGTTGCGATGGGCCGCCCCCGATGACGGCCGAACTCTTTCCCCCTCCGAAGAAATTGTCGATCGCCGCCTGAATTTGCGGCGGCTGCTTCGGGGCCATGCTCTCGCCTTCCCGAGGACGCGTGTTCAGATCCGTCATCCCGTAATCCTTGGCGACGATCTCTTGCGTCTGGTCCCACGCCTTGACGATCGGCTTGTCGCCTATTTGGGCGGGCGGGCGCTGCTCGGCCAGCATCTGGCGAAGGTTCTCGACCTCAAGGCGGAGTTGTGCCGTCTCGCGATCCTTGGCGCATCGCTTATTTGGACACGCCGGGTCAACCTTCGGGATCGATTTGAACGTGCGCGACCACTCATGTCCACATAGTTCGCACGAGAAGCGGACCTTGTAGCGCGTCGGCTCAAGGAAACTGGTCGAGGGGATGGTCTCGTAATCGGTCATATGGCAGCAATCTCGTCGGCGATTTCACGAGCCATGTCCGACGCGCCCATGCTGTAATCCGAATCTCCCCGCAGGGGTTCGCGCCTCCGCGCCACAGCCTCACAGCGAGATAGCCTCTCCCCCCGTTCGCGCCACGAGGTGATGATGGCTTGGAGTTCTGTTCGCCGCAGATATGTCCAATCTGGGTTCGAATCTGGAACTGGTCTGGCTTCCCACCGCGCCACAATTTCCTCAACTGATTCGGTCATGCGGCGAACCCGTCATATTCCATCCACCCCACAGGTTCGAACGGCACACGCGGATTGCCGGAGACATTGGCGAGAACCCAGAACGCGGCCGGAACCCATCGGAGCAGGCCGTTGACCCTCTGCCGCACGCGGGTCACGCGCCAGCGGGCGGGAGCAGTGACATAATCAGGTCCGAGAAGGATGACGACGGCGCCAGTCTTGGGCGCATCCTCCATCGGAAGCCAATCCACAGCCCCGGCGACAGTCGCTCCGGCATCTTGACCCATCGCCTCAAGCTTCGCAGCGTCGGCCTCCAAGGCGTCCGCCATTTCGTTGTCCAACCCGACCGAATGCTTGCGCGCCATCAAACTAATCCTTGATCGATATGCCACTGGCTCCCGCGCGGCGGCTCCTTGTTCGCCTCGGCCTCTTTCCGCGCCAGAAACCGCTTCACCAAACTCTCAACGAGCCGCGGCGTCGCCGTCGCTTCGCCGCCCTCTTCTTTCAAAACACGATCATAGGTCAAACCGCGCGCCACCATATCAGGCTTGACCCAATCCCACCACGCCCTGCGGGCCAGCGCCCCAGCGTACACCCGATCATCCTTGACCTCCTCGTTGGACGATTCCGGCGCGCCAATATGCCCGCTTTCGTCGATCACCACGCGCGTCATTTCGCTCAAGAGTTTGAGCGATTTGATGACCAGTTCCTTGCCCATGTAGGAGCTGCGGAAACCGTGCATCAACTCGCGCTGGCTCTCAAAGCTTTCCTTCATATTGTATTGGAAGCCTGAACCGAGCGAGTCGGCCTTGTGATCGAGGAACCAACGCGCATTCGCCGCAGCGTTAGTCCACTCGCGCTCGCTCACGATGGTTCGGTTCATGCTCGCGGCGAGAAGTTCCCGAAGGGCTTTGAACTCCAACATGATCGCGCGGCCGGGCCCGGCCAACTCGACGTTCAGCATCGCATCGCCGTAGGCCGCGCCAAGATGGAACAGAACCCACGTCACATGCCTCAGGTCAACGTCGTTGGCGTGGAACTCGGCGACCTGGACCAGCTTGTCGGCGAAGCACCGCCAAACCAGAATCGCGGACCCATCCTTGTGGTCATTCCTGCCCCACGCCGGATCGCATCCGATGACGTACCTCGCGCCGCGAACCGGCTCCTCCCACACCTTCAATTGAACAAGGTCGAGATTGTCTCCCGTGAACGACAATTGATCCATGCGGAATGAGAAAAAGTCGCCCTCGAAATCATAGATATAGGCGTTGAAACGATAAGGCGAATTGTTCGGGTCCGCCTTGCCGCGATCCATGATGTCTTTGGCGTCTTTGTTGAGCACTCCGATTTGGAAGAACGATCGTCCGGTCTGAACAAAAGCGTCATCACTAGTCCACGGTTGATTTTGACTGAGCAAATCTTGCTCGGCCCCAGCGTCGGACTCCTTCCACCTGATCCACGCCAATTGTTCTTGCGTGATCTCAAAATCATACAGGACTTTGACGTTGGCGATCTTGGCGCGCTCTTCGCCGCTCGGGGAATACCGGCCAAATTGCTTGAACCTCGGATCGTCACGCTCGATCCGGTTCATGTCGTTCGACCACCATCCGAGGAAAAAGCTGCGCTCGGTATAGACCTTGTTCTGTCCGCTGATCCAGCGGTCGCGCCAATGGTTGTATCCCATCGCCGTGGACTCGCACATCATCAGGCGGAACGGATTGGTCTGCGCCATGCCTTCTTCGAGAGACTTAACGCCCTCGGGGTCGGCGTATTTTGCAAGCTCGGTCAGGTGCAGCAGAACGTAACCCTCGCCTTCGGCCCAAGCCAAAGACTTTTTCCTCACACCGGCGATCTTGAAATCTACTCTCGAACCGTTCGAGAACTGCATCATAGAACGATTGTCAGTGACGATCTCAAAGCGCGAGCCGAAATACCCAGGCTCGAACGACTCAATGTATGATTTGATTGTGCTGCGGTTTTTGTTCCTATTGTCCTCGTTATCGGACACGATAGTCCCAATGAGGTTGTCATGGACTGCGAGCCAGAAAACATCTATTGCAAGCGAGACCGTAGTATTGTGCGACACAAAGCCTTCTGCTATGTATGTTCCAGTTGATGTCTGTAAGTCGATCATAACTTGCTCATCTAGTGGCTCAATACTGGCAATCGTTGCCCAGCCTGCGCACCCTCCGCCCTTGCCGGGCAATTCTCTCCCCTCCCAAAATCTTTTGCCGATAAATCTCGTCGGTCTCGTCTTACCAAGAAGACGGAAAATCTCGTCGTGACGAGTGAAAACAAGTTTCGGACAAGGAACTCGCCCAAATTTCGTCGGCCTGTCCACTTCATCAGACTCGACGTTTGCGTTATAAGCGTTGGCCTCAGCGTACCTTAGCAGGCGGTCAAACACCCGTCCGCGGCGCTGGCAAACCATGATCGCCGTACCAGTTCGATTTTCATTTGAAATCGACCCCTCTCCATCAAGCATCCCACCAAACCATCCGTCCTCTACGGACGCATCTCCCCACGGTTCGGTAATCCATCGAACTTGTGTTCCCGGCTTCAGGCGAGTGGGATCGTTTGCCTTACGAGCCTTTCTTGGCTTGATCGAAGTCCACGCGGTATTGGTCCCGGTCGTCTTTCTCGCCAGCCATGGGTGGCGATCCGTACAGATGACCGACCTGCCGTCACAAAAATTAATCCTGTATGCCTTGTCGAAGACGCGGACCACGGCCTCTACAACGGCGGTGCGCATCCTCCTGTGATTGCCAACGCCCCCAGCGCCGTACTCATCGACTGCGACAATCTCTGTATTTGGCTGCAAGTCTTCGATTTTTTCCCACCGCAAATCGGCGGTCAGGACGCGCGTCGCTGGGTGGACGCAAGCGCCTAGCTGGCGGCTCTTAAGACAATTAAACTTGTGAATGCCATTATCGAAGCCTTGGCCGATCTCATCGACAAACCGTCTCTGGCTTGTCCACAGCCGTAGCGGCACGCCTCTCGGATCAGTCGAATGGATTTCCTTCGACTTGATGCGGATGTCCGCGATGAATTTGCGGAAGGCGCCGAGATATTTGGACGGCTTGGCTGTGGTCACACCAATCCGCAGCCCAAGCGCCACGCCTCCGTCAGGTCTTTGGGAGCAGGAGGGTCTTCAACGGGCTCGGGGGCGCGATCGTCGTCTTCGGTCCAACCAACCGGATGAACGGAAAGTTCGCCAAGAACCGCGAGGGCGCGTCCTCGATAGAATACCCACTGCGGCGCATCCCCGTCTTGCCCAGCATATCGGCACAGCGCCCGCGCCACGCGTTCGACATCGGCCCCGGTGTATGCGCTCATCGGAAGCCTCCGGGCATCGGAAGTTGGGCCATCTGATAGGCGAGGCCCATGTACTGTGTCGTCGCGTCATAGGCGAAAACATGCCCGTCCGCGATCTTGATCGCAGTCTCGCGCTTGCGGATTTCCCGGTCGGCGTCGGCGACCTGCTCTTCTCTCTGGCGAGCGCGCGCCTCAAGCATCGGGCTTATGGCGTTCTGCTTGCCCTTCTTGGCCGAAAACCGCTTCGCCAAGGAGAGGAGCGTCCTCACTTCGTCTTGGAAACTGCCGCGCTGGCGGTCGATATTCTTGATCTCGCCGCTGAGTGTTTTCTTCACGTCGCCGAGAAGATCATAGGTGAACGGGCTGTTGCCGCGTCCCTTGATCGTCCCGACGATGATCTCCATGACCAAGTTCATCGCCTCGGCGTTCTCGTTGTCGATCGGGGCGTCTTCGATTTTGCCTGTCCTATCGAACTGCGCCCGGCTCCGCGGCGAAAGCAGGACGGCCCTGGCCCGCAACAGGTCAGAGAACGCTTGGGGGCTCCCTCCAGCGTCAGGATGCGCCTTCTTGGCCTTCCCACGGTAGGCGGCCTTGATGGTGTCAGGGGTCGCGGTCTTATCGACGCCCAATGTCTCGTACGGGTTCACGAAGGGAGGTCTCTCGTCTTGATCTTCGTTATGACGCCTTGGCCTCCCGCTCAGCCTGAACGTAGCCCGCGAGATAGATTTCCGCCCCGCGCCGCAAGAGTTCGGACACGCTGATCCTATCCCGCTGCGCCCGGTCCTTCAACCGTTGGAGCATGTCCGACGACATTGTGACTGTCGTGTGCTTCTCCATCGGGAACTCGCTGATCTTAGCGACCATTTCAACCCCGCTCGCCAAATCTGATGAGATCGCCATCTTTCACGGTCGCCGTTAGCTGCGGGCGCCCCATCTTCACGGCTTCGGCGGCTAGGGCGATGGCCTCCAAAGCCTTCATCTGCCGGAAGGCGATGCGGATTTTGGCGTCCTCGAACCGGCCGCCATTGATCGATTCGGAGATTGTCTTGTCGTCTATCGGGGCAGATTGTGGGGTCACTTCAAGTTCTCCGAAATCCACCCCGGAAGCCACGGGTTGTCGAGAAAGAGCGCGGTCAAGCCTGTGGAGAGAAGCCCTACCGTTCGCTCCTCCTTGTCTTCCCCTTCGATACCCCGCTCGTAGAAAATGGCGTGCAGACATTCGTGGAGGAAGGTGTCAACGGCCTTGGCTGGGCTGGCGAACCATTCCTGAATGCCGATCCTCAGTTCGACGCTGGCGCATTCTCCGTAGCGCCCCTTCGCGGCGGATTCCTGTGACCCCATGACGACGATCTTGTAAGTGTACGCGCCAACCTTGATTTCGGATGGCAGCGCCTTGACGGCGGCGGCCCCGCGCTCGGAAGGTGACGGGCGGATGGCGTCGATGAGCGGCTGCTGCGCCGCATAATCGGCGCGGAGTTGCCGCAGCGTCTTAGTGTACCCGTCCCTTGGCGGGATGCCCCCAATCACTTCGGCATCGGTCATTTCTTCCCCCGCTTCTTGACGGCGGCGTTGGCCGTTCTCACCGCGCGCCCCTCGTCGCCGCTCTCCCGCAGCACTTTGTTCGCCACCTTCGACCACTGTCGCTTGGCCGTTGGCGAGGACGCCTTGCCCGTATGGCGCTTGGCGTCTTTCGATGACCAGGGCATCAGGAAAACAGCGCCTTCACCGCCCACATGGCCGCCTGCTCATAATTGGTGCAGGCCAACGCAGCGCGACGGTTGCCGTCAGGAGCGAGGTCGAGCGCCTTGACGTAGGCGATCAATTCGTCCGTCTTGGTTTTGATGAACGTCACGCGCTCATCGTTCGTCGGGTTGAAGTCTTTGAATGTCGGGGAATCGCTCACTTGTCTTTGCCTTTCTTCTTGGGCGGATAGGCGTAGTCGCCAAGGCGACTTATGGGGTTCGGCTTTGGCTTCGGCTTCGGCGTCTTGGCCTGCGGAGGATTGGGCGTGACGATCTTGGGGGATTTTGGCATCAGTGGTCGAGCCTTTTGCTGAACTCGGCGGCCCGCGTCTGAGATTCGGCCCAGATTGCCTCTTCGGAACGCGCCTCGTTGGCGACCGTGCGGAGGAACGTGAGGATTTCGTTGCGCGTCTGCAACTGCGGCTTCTGCTCGATCAAGGCGATGCAGCCGTTGATGATGTTGCTCAGGACTACGGGAACGCCTTCAGCCATGAGAGCTTGCCTCCGTCATGCTGCTATAGCATGTTTTCAGGATTGAGCAAGAGGCGATCGCTACCGCCCGACGTACTTCCCGTCCGTTTCCTCCGACGCCTCGGTCTGGGCGTCCGCGATGGGGTTGGGATCAGGCACGCTGTTGGCGGCCAAGAATTGCAGGACCGCAATAGCGATCTCGATCTCGCCGACATACGGGATGACGATGCCTTCCGGGCCGAGCAGGGGCAGAACGTCCTCGGCGAGCGCTAGGACCGTTCCCGGCGACGGAGATTCGATGGTGGCGAGAATCGCTCCGGATGGGAGCGATTCCACAACCTTGAGACCGGCGATGAAGTCGGAAAGGATCACGAAACGGTTGCGGCGATCGAAACCGACGTCAAGACCTGCGCTGCGGCCGAAACGGTGATCCCGAGCGAAGCCGAGAACGCTTCCCCGCCGACGCTGAGCGAGAGATCGACCGTATCGGTTCCGGCCGCGATGGCGAGTTCGGTCGCGGTCATGCCGCCTGGGGCGACCGTAAGCGTGCCGGTGGAGGGCGTTGTGTCCGTCCACGCGGGCGGCGCATCAGGGACAGGCGTGGTCAGCATCGGATTGCCGTTCTGATCGAGCCAGACTATCGACATCGAAACGGTGTGGCCTACATTTACGGCGACGGGGTTCATGGTGATTCTCCGATCGGGAAGGAGTTCGCGCAAATCAACGAGGCGGCGGCCGACGCGAACGATGAGCCAAATTCGGGCAATGTGGCGCTGCCTCATGCGCGGACTCCATACCATGCCCGAGTGACAAACGCGAGACGAACTACTCGACGGAGGCCATCTCGATCAAGAGTCTGCGGACGCGGCCCCACAGGGCTTCGCCGTCGTGGCCGCGGTCGGGAAGGTGCTTGTTGATGATGGCGAGGATTTTCGCTTTTCTGTCCGGCTCCGGGGGCGGAGGAGGCGAAGCGGGAGGATCGACCGGCTTAGGCTGGTCATTGATGTCGGCGTCTTCGTTCTGTTTGGCCATGGCGTTGTTCTCCTGGGTTATGGGCCGATCGCTAAACGCGCGGGGCGAGCGGATGTTCCGCCAGCATCCTCGCCCGGCATCAGATCACCGCGCGGATGCGGCGCGCCCAATCGCGCAAGGCGTCCGCGTGATTAAGGTCAATGTCTCGAGACGATATACCCAAGGTGATTGCTCCCTCGTCCATCTCGTCTGCGATCGTTCGCAGTGTCTTCGTGAGGCTCGCGGCCATCTGCATGGTCTTGGGCTCGGCCCTCTTGGCGGATGGCACGTGCCTCGCCGTCGCCTTCTTCTTGCCTTCGGCCCTTGCCCTAGTGACGGCGGTCTTCAGTTCCGCGGCGGCCTCGGCGCCCTTGGCTTGGACGGCGCGCGTCGCGACCGTGGCGCTGACCTGGCCGGAGGTCACAAGCTCCTTGACCTCCTTCGATGCGCCCTGCAGGTCAAGCGCGTCCTTGATGGTCTGCTCGGTCTTGCCGACCTTGCTGGCGATTTCGGCCAAGGTCCAGCCGTAGCCCTGCAAACGGGCGTAGACGATACCGAGTTCGTACGTTGTCTTTGGCTTGCCGTCGAGGGCCTGGCGCAGAATCCGATCGGCCTCGCTCGTTCCCCTCGGGTCCGTCTTGACCGGGATGCGCTTGATTTCGGCGCCCAGATGCTCGTTGGCGTAGGCCACGGCGCGGAGCCGGCAATGCCCCTCGTCGAGGTAAATCCCGTCCGCCTCGCGGAACACAGTCAGAGGCTCCTTAACGCCGACCTCCTTGATCGACATCGCCAAGCTGATGATATAGTCTTGGTTCTTCGGGTCGCTGTCCACCCGGCAATTCCATCCCAGCTTCTCCTTGATATCATAGGGAGAAACCCAGAAGATGTCGGTCCGCTTGCCGGCGATCTCCTTCAGGGTAGGGGCCGAGCCCGCTTCGATCTCGGTGTCAATTGCATCCACGTTTCGCCTCCCGATTGCGCTGTGTCACGGCCTCACGCATCGAGGCGCGCGCCGTGGATAGGAAGATGATCCATCCGGACGGCGGCCTCGAGACAGGCCAAAGCCCGATCGATCGCGCCTCTCGCCGTGACGCACTGGTCGCACTCGCACGTGTCGGTCCGAGGCAACTGCAGTGCTGCGATCGAAACAAGCGCCACAATAGACGGGGAGTGAAACTCTGAGGTAGACGATCCAGAGAGCGTCGCGCCGTCCCCGGAGCAATCTATGGCGAAGACCACTTCAATGTCGCTCACTCTGGCTTCCCCTCTGCCTCGCTATCAAACTTTCGGTCCAACTCCTCGTTGATGATATCCTGGGCCTCCTTGATCGTTTTTTCGATCACCCCATCGGCAACCCCTTTAGACCATTTGCCCCACAGGAATGCCTCAAACAATCTGGCGCAGTTGATAACGTGATCAACCGTCAGAGGCCCGAGAAGCTTGCCGTCCATCTTCAATTGCTGATAGAGGTTCCCTTCCCCGACAACCGCATCCCCGCAATGGCGCACCGCCAACGTGAGCGCGACCGAGCGCACCTGCACTTCAAGCGGTAGCGACACCCCCGAGATGTCCACGGCCATCCTCGTGTTTTCGTCCGCCAGCTCTTTCTGCACGTCAAGTTCTTCGTCGCTCATCATCTGTCCGCCTTCCCTGCCCTGAACGTCGCCAGCCGCGGCTTCACACCGTTCATGGGCGTTTCCGCCTCGACGCGCTTGTCCGAATACTCGCGCCACCGGCGCCGCACCGTCGCTGGAAGCCTCGACATCGGGACAAGAGGAACGACCTCCTTGCCCTTCGTCGGCTCTTCCAACATAACCTCGCGGCAAGCGGCGAAGAACGCCTCCACCTCGTCGAAATCAAATTCCCCGCTCTCGGCCTCGAAACACGCCGGGATGATGTCGGCCTCACGCATCGCCCTTCCCCAGCTTCCTTCGAGCAAACCACGCGCTCCTACTCATCGGCGCGTCGCATGTCAGCCACGGCTTCAATGCGGCCAACGTTTTCTCCCGGTCCTCGACCCTCGGGCGCCCGGGCTTGCGTTTGCCATCCACATCTGCAACGGTACCACCCGCCTCCAACGAACTTGGCCCCTCCGCCACACGATCGGCAGGTAATTCCTGGTTGGCGGGAGATCCAAGAGGGAATTTCTTTCCTCCGCCAACAGGCGTCACAGAACCACGACCCAGCCTCTCTCCCGTAGACGAGACAGCCACAGGCTCCGCACGAGCCAACTTGCCGTCCGTAAGGCATGGCCTAGCCTCTTCAACATACCGTATCGCCACAGGACTATTCCAGGACTGTTAAGCGACCATTCCTGGACCATTCCTGGATAATTGTCAAACTATTTTCTGGGGGGAGGATGAGAAGGGGCGCACTTTTTCGCCCCGGCGGCCTGTCCATGTGGCCTCGCCGACCGCGCCAGGTGTCGAGGGCAGGGCGTGACGCGGCGCACAGCATGGCCGATGCGCTGCACGGGCCTGGATCGACCTAAGATGCTGTGATCTATAGAGATTTAGGCGACGCTCTCGACGTTTCGGCACACCGAAGTAGACCCTTGACGCCATGCTATAGCAGCATGGCGCGCTTCGGTTATGCCGGAGAAGCGGTAAGCCGTTGATTTTGCTCAATAACTGTCGTGTTCGCGGATGAAATGCCGCCTCAACAGACGCGTGAGCGCGCCTTCATTCCGCCAGAGCGCCACGCCCCAAAGAAGCAAATTTGCCGCAATACCTATACAAATCAATGACATGGTTGCCTCATTCGGGGTTTTGCCGCTTCTCCTGCTCACGCGCATGAGACGAACACGCCTCGGCGTAGCCAGCCGTGCCAACCGCCAGGATGGCGCGGGCTCATATCGAGAGACGGCGTGACGGTGATCGTCCCATCCTCATGCTCTTCGACATGGTGGACATCTGGGTTCAGCGAGCCAACATGGCCGTCTGGCGTCGTGACCTGCCACCCTCCTGCGCGAGACTTCTGCGCCCGTGGCGCGGTAGCCCGGCCGTAGCGAGCGGGCCTGTCGATCTCTGCCGGATCAAGCCAACCATCCGCCGCTTCGCTAGGAGCGAGGATGATCTCGCGACGGTTGAAGTAATCGCCGACGGTTAACCGCTGCGCGAGGAAGCCATCGGTCGCCGGGTCGTAGAAGGAGCATATGTGGATGGGACATCTCATCTTGATCAAAACCTCGTCTCGACGAATGCCTTGGGATTCTGCCGATCAGTGCGCTTGACGACCTCGCGGGCCTGCTCGGATTGGCCGCGGGAAAGCATGGCGGTGGCGAGCGAGGCTTTCTCGCGTGCAACGACCTGATGTCTCTCTAGGCGGGCGGCACGCCTCACTTCGGCGCCACGATGGGCGAGAGCTCGAATGCGGGCGAGAGAGCCGGCCTTCTGCTCCCGCCTGGCCTTGATCGCATCCTGCAACTCGTCGAGGATGCTCAAAATCTCAGCCTTGTTGGCGCTCCAAGTCGAGCGATGCGTCCGCCCGATCGCGCAAATCTCGGCTTCCGCCTTCGGCAACGGCCGGCATTCGGTGAACCAATAGTGCATCAAAATCCGCATGACCATGCCGAACGGCGCGGGCGATAGCGTCGCAAGCCGCGGGTTGAGAAAAATGGCCTCGATCGGCATGTCAGGGATTCGGCGCTTCTTCAACGCGATCTGGCTCCAGCTTTCGACATCCGATTAAAGCGGCAAATGCCTTGCAGTCTTAAGCTTGGACGAAACGAGGGCGAAAATCAAGCCGCCTTCGTCATTGGCATAAGCCTATCTAATTTTCATTCGTGACAATCTCGCACATTTAGGATATGTCTCGGTGTGTCAAGTCAAGGGAGATGGGAAATACGCTACTCGATATGCTGGTCGTTCCTTCAAGTTTGCAAGAGCGTCGGCGTCGAAATGCCGGACATCGGCGCCAGCTGACATCATCAGAACGGAGAGAGAACAAGGCAACCGAAGGGAGAATGGGAAATGGTAAAGCGTTCGCAAGCCGAAAAGGCTAAGGAGCTACAGTGGCTTCACGATCATCTGAAGCCTGGCGACACGGTCTATACGATCCTTAGACATCGGTCGCCGTCGGGCACGTCTCGTGACATTGAAGTTGTTCTTATCAAAGTCGGCGATGACGGTCAACCGTACACTCTACATCCAAATTACGCGGTTGAATGCGTGCTTGGCTATCCGCGCTCAAAGACCGGCCACGGCGATGGCGTGCGCGTCGCCGGTTGCGGAATGGATATGGGCTATCACCTTGTTTTCAGGCTCGGGCAAGCACTGTGGCCAGACGGAACGCCCGAACCGCACGGCACGCGCAACGGCAAGCCTGATAGAACTGGCGGCTACGCACTAAAGCATCGCTGGCTTTGACTCCAGCCCATGCGCGTCACTGGACCGGCGCGCATGAACGGAAGCCAAGGGAGGCAACCGAAGGGAGAATGGGAAATGACACAAGCTCAAGCATACGTCGCCGGCTGGCAAGCCTGTTTCGCTGGCGAAGATGGTCGGTTACGCTTGGGATCATGGGTTTCTCGACGCTATGGAAGCCGAAGACGACGAAGCGCCCAAGCCGGAGTGCGCCGGATACTGACTTCACATGCGCGATAGCATGAATGGAAGCCAAGGGAGAGAGAGATGTGGATCACGAATAACCCAGAAACCGCCAAGCTGTTACGCTCTATCGACGCGCAAGAGAAGGCCGACCGCGAAGCGGCCCGCAATTTGCCGCTTGCTCAAAAAGTGGAAGCCTTCCGGCTGGCCAAGAAACGGAGGCAAGACGCACACGATGTCATTATGATGGCCGAGCCCCCTTCCAACCGCCCGCATCGCGAGTGAGAGCGACCGATGAAAATCAACCCGCCAACCAATCTCCAACTTCGCAAGGCCGAACGCCGCGCATGGATCGCCCGGCAAAGGGCCGCCAGATCAGCGACGTTGCCCGCCAGCACGCATGACGACGCCGACAGTGACGATCCTCCCTATGGCGCGAGAAACCGCCGTGGCGAGCTTCTGGATTGTTTCGACGCATATCGGGAATGGAGGGGAGAATGACGCTTACCATCAGGGACGGCTACTGGATTTTCACTTGGCGGGGCGGCGCCTGTGTGCTTTGGTCTCTGGAGAATGAGGCTGTCGCTCACTTGGAACCAAACGACGACAGATGGATACCTTCTCTGTGGAGGGGAGAATGAGCGACAGCCGAACTCTGGCCGAGATTTTGGCCGATCCAAATACGCCGCAGTGGATAATTGCCGGTGTCAACCGCATCCGTCAGACCAGCCCCGTCTATGCCGCGTTCCTTGAGGCTATGCACGACAGGAGGGCGAAGCAGCGCCATGGCGAGGCGCGACGATGACCCGCTTTGGATACGCCAGAGTTTCGTCCACGGGGCAGAGCCTCGATATCCAGTTGGCCGAACTCGCCCGCCATTGCGACGAGGTTCGATCTGAGAAGCAGAGCGGAACCACGCTGGAAGGCCGATGCGAGCTCCGTAGTCTGCTAAGCGTCCTCCAGCCGGGGGATGAGCTGTACGTCACCCGACTTGACCGCCTAGCGCGATCCTTGCGCGATCTAATGGACATCGCGGACGCCATCAAAGAGGCGGGCGCATCGCTCCACGTTACGCAACAGTCGATCGAAACAAAAACGCCGGCCGGTCGGCTGTTCTTTGCCATCCTCGGGGCAATCGCAGCCTTCGAAACGGAGTTGCGCAAAGAGCGCCAAGCCGAGGGCATAGCCGCAGCGAAAGCCAAAGGCGCCTATAAGGGCAGCAACCCCACGCGCACGCCTAAGTTCGATCGCAAGCGCATCGCCGAGATGCGCGCTGGCGGAATGAAGGTCGCCGAGATCGCGCGCGAGATCGGATGCGCGCAGTTCACGGTTCGACGCGTGCTTCACGCGCTCGCTGCGGCCGAGTGATCGACGCTCAACTGGTCGAACAGATCGCCGCGTTCCTTCGGCTTAGCGTCTAGCAGGTTGATCACCGCTTGGGCGTAATAGGAGGGCTTTAGTTCGAAACCAACGCCCTTGCGCCCCATGCGCACGGCGCTGAAAACCTCGCTGCCGATCCCCAAGAACGGCGTCAGCACCACGTCGCCAGGATTGCTCCAAAGATCGATGCAGCGCTCAATTACGTCGAGTTGCAGAGGCGAAATGTGCTGCTCGTCCTTGGGATCTCGGCCGGATCGATATTGCAGCGTTCGCGTCTGGTCGATGTCCATCCAGACGGGCGAGGCATAGCGTTGCCAGATGAGCACGGAAACCCACATCTCGAACGGCCACACTTTCCCGCCTTGCGCCTCGATCTGTCGCCTGTGACGATCGTAAGCCTCACGCGAAACATCAATCCCGTGGGCCGTCCGCGCGTTCTCGTATTCGTATTCCGCGGACGGTGGCGCGCCGATCCATTCGTCAAACATGCCGGCGACGGGCTCAGGATTGTCGCCGTGCTTGCGGAACGTGACCACGTAATCGGCCAACCCTTGGCCGCTCATCGTGCTGTCTTTTTGAATTTGCTTGTGCAACAGGCGAAGGCTCTTCGTCCGTTGCTGCGCGACGACCGGATCTTTCCAGACGCAAACTTCGCTGTGGAATATCCAGCCCGCATCCTCGTACGCGCGAATGACCTCGCCGCGGAAGTCGCGCATGCCGATGAAGCCGTCCCGGCCCTTGTTGCGCGGGAGTTGCATGCAATGGACGCTGCAAAGACGACCGGGCTTCGTGACGCGCAGCAACTCTTGGATCAAAAAGGCATAGTGCGACCAGAAGTCGGCGCCCTCGTTGTTTGAAATGTCGCGGTCGAAATTGCTGAACTTGTAGAGCCCGACGAACGGCGGCGAGTGAATGCCGAAATGGATCGATTCGCTTGGCAACGCGCGGATCAGTTCGCAGGCGTCGCCCTGGTAGAGCGCATAGTCATCGTTCACAACTTGATCGACGGCTTTCACTTCGGCGACGACATTGATGTGCTTCATTTCCTCTCCCCCCTGAACCATGGCGGCTCGCACGCGCAAAGCCACTCGACGAGCACGGCATAATCGCCGTGGTGCGAGCCTTGGAGGCTGTCGGCGATGATCCAGCCCATCCTCAGCGCGTCGTCGAGCCGCGAAAAGACGCAATAGCGGAAGGTCCGCGTCATGCCGCAGTCTCCAGCCAAGAGGGGATAATCATCGGTTCGGTCGGCTGATAGTCCGGCCGATCCCGTTCCACGCCGCGCACCGCGACCGATGACAAATCGGCCATGTAGTTGACCAGCGCCGCCGCCATGCGCTCGGCGTCCGCCTCCTTGCGGCGATAGTTGGCGACGACCGGACCCTCGGTTTCGGCGGAAACAAAGTGGACATTGACCGGCTTAGTTTGACCGAAACGCCAGAAACGTCGGATCGCTTGGTAAGTCATCTCAAAGCTATCACTCGCGCCGACGAAGCCGGTATCTGCACAATGTTGCCAATTTTGCCCGAACCCTGCTATAGATGCTTTAGTAATCAGAGTTCTTATACGGCCTTCACTGAAGTCTATTAATTTTCTTTCTTTTATTTCTTCATGTTCTGACCCGCGAATTTCAATAGCACCGGGAATACCTGCTGTGATCGCCGCACTCTCATCGTTGAGATTACACCACCACACAAACGGTCGATCTGCCGGCGTCAACTCGATCGCCATCTGCACGCGTTCGTTCACGGACCCGCGGCGCGCCTTGATGCGCTCGCCCAACCCTTGCGCCGCCATCGGGAATAGGAGCCCTGTTTCGATATTGGCCGCGTACGGCACGCCGACGACATGCTGATGCTCGCGCAACGGCGGAAGATCATAACCCGCATCGTCATAGCCGAGGTCGGACGGCTTCCGCAACATGACAGCCCACGACGCCATCCATTTCCAAAACGCGTCTTCGGCGTGTCCCTTGAGCCGCCACTTTTGCGTCTCGCCGCCGTCGTGTGTGAAAAAGGTCGCCAGCATGTCAGTGTAGGACATGACGCCCAAGAACTCGGCGTGGTTGCCAAGCTCCATGAAATCATTGGGCGCGGGCGTCGCCGTTGCAGCGAGACGGAACGGGATTTGCGCGCACTCTTGGATTAACCGCGTTCGATAATGACCTTCCTGAGATTTCAAAATACTCGACTCGTCGAGCACCACGCCGCCGAATTGCGAGAGGTCGAAATGGTCGAGCTTCTGGTAATTGGTAACGTTCGCCATATCGCGGACATCGAACTGCGAACGCACAATAAGCGCGTTCATGCCGAACTTCTGCGCCTCGCGGATATGCTGGTTCGATACGGCGAGCGGGGCGAGACTGAGAACCGGCTTGCCGGTCGCCTTGACGACCTGCCGCGCCCATTCGAGTTCCATGAGCGTTTTCCCAAGTCCGGTCCCGGCAAAGATCGCCGCCCGCCCTCGACGCAACGCCCAACGGGTTATGTCCGCTTGGTGGGGCTTGAAGAACGACGGGATCGGCTCAACGTTCTGCAGGCCAGTCATCGGATCGACGAGACGCTTGCGCGCGAGAAAGTCCTCGTAGGCGGTCATGATGCAATCCCTCTCGCTCTATCCAGCGCCTCAATCGCCGCATCGGCCGCCGCAAGGTTGAGCGGCGTCAGCGGCAGCGAAATTCGATCATCTAATGTCCTTGAACGTCTTGATGCTTTCGACCACGACAAGCCGGATTTGGCTCAGATGCATCTCAAGGATTTTTCGATCCCCGCGCCATGCGGCCGCGGCGGCGCTCTGCGCATAACTGCTCGCCAGCTTCATGTATTCCTCGATCGCCGCGAAACAGAGATCATTGGCCGCGCTTTGTGCGGCAGGCGACGGCGGACCAAGCGGCGGCGGTTGCTCACGCTTCTGCATGTTCGGCCACTTTTGGCTTTGATTTGGCCCAGCGGATGAACCCAGCCCTGATCCAAGACGACGTGCCCGCACTCGGCTGGCGCACGACCGCATCTCGCACTCGCGGATCGTTCGGCCATACTCCGCATTTCTCCCTGTATTTTTGAGCCGCCCACCCGCTCTTGAACCCGTGAACGAGGGCGTAGCCCTTCAACTCGCCGAACAGTGCGGCCTTTTCTGGCCACGTCAACTCGCCGTTTGTCTTCCGCTTGAGCTTCTTCGCCATTTCCTCGTATTCGACCAGTTCGCCAGCTTGGGCGACAACAGTCGAGATGCGCTTAGCCTTGAACCCACAGTGCGGACACTCATCGACGTAGGGCGGAATGAGGCATGAGCACTTCGGACATTCGTGGGGAAGCGGCGTTCGGCGCTCTATCGGCTCGACCCGCGCGTTCTTGCCGCCGAGCAGATGGTCGCGCTGAATGTCTGTCACCATTCCGAGCCTAAGCGTCGAGTCGCTATGGTCGAGAATGAGGCAATGATCCTTGCCGGGCGCCGTCCGAAGGCCGCGGCCAATCATCTGAACAAAAAGCTGCTCTGAGCGCGTCGGGCGCGCGAGCACAATGCACCGCACGTCCAGGTCAACCCCGTGCGTCATCGTTCCGACCGAGCAGATCACTTCGATATGGCCTTGATTGAGTTGACGGCCCAACTCGGCCCGATCCTCGCGCGGCGTCTTGGCGTCCACATACGCGCACGCGACGCCTTCGTCGGCGAACTGCTCAAACAGCAAGTTGGCGTGGGCGCAATCGACCGCAAAAACCAGCGTAGGCCGGTGTTCGGCCTTGTCTATCCACGTGTGCACTACATCGCCCACGATTGATTTTTTGCTCATGCGTTCCGAAAGCTGGCCTTCGTGATAGTCCCCGCCGACGATCTTGACGCCTGAAAGATCGGGATGCGTGGGACAAAAAGCCTTGAATTTACTTAAATATCCTTGGTCAATCAAATCGCGGATTGTAGTTGGCGCGATAAGATCGTCATAGAACTCTGCCATGCCACGACCAAACGGCGACGCGGACAGGCCAATGAAAATAAGCTTTTTCCTATCCAGCATCCACTCCTCAATCGTCTTATGACGAATGTGACATTCGTCAACAATAACAAAATCAACATCTGGACACGATCTTCTGGATAAGGTCTGCACGCTTGCGATCTGCACCGGCGCGTTGGGTCGATACAGAGGATGCATTCCTTGGATAACCCCAATATCGCCGTAGTATATACCATTCTCTACGAACCTAGATACAGTTTGGTCAATCAAGTTTAAGAGTGGGGCGGTGAAGCATACACGCTTGTTTTTGCTAAGAGCCATATGAATAATGTTTGCAGCGACAACAGTTTTACCGGCCCCAGTTGGCAAGTACAACACTGGGCGCTTGCTCCCGTTCTTTAGCGAGGCGCGCAACATCTCAATTGCCTTTTCTTGATGCGGATGAAGCGTAAGCACTTGGTTATGCCTCCGCTAAATGTGTCCAATTTTTTCTCGTTCTTATTTTGTGCGCGTGTCCTATTGATATTCCGTAACCAGCACTGATTTCCCTCAATCTCACGGCACTCGGTAAGGCTCTAATCAGCCGCACTTCCCCCTCACTTAGTTTCGCCGCCGAGTTTCTCTCGCCCTTTCTAATCCCGTTAATTCTGTCATCAAGCCCATTCTCTGGCTTCGTTGCGTATCTAAGATTCGTCAGCCAATTATTTTGGCAATTGCCGTCTCCGTGGGCTGCCTCCATCCCAACCGGGCGGGAACCGACAAATGCCTCCAACACCAGATGATGAACGAGCCGCGTCGGGGCGTCCTTCCCTAGCTGGATTTTCATCCGGCCATCCGTCGCGGCGCCCTGTTTCAGTACGCGCCCCTTCCAATGCCGCACCACTATCCGGTCTCTGCGGCGCTGCTCAATTACCCGATCGAGGCTTCTAACGCGCCCGTGATCGCTGACCTCGTAGGCTCCCTCATGACCGACGGCTGGTCGCCAATTTTCATCCATCGGTCGGCACCACCATGTTACGGGCGTGACGCGCGCGCGCGCAAAGCCCTACGGGCCTAAGCCTGTGTGTGAGAACAGCCGGAATAACCAAGAAGGCTTCCGAATAGAGGATTGGACCTTAGGCTTGCCCTTCCCGTTGGGTCTTCCTCGGATGCCACTACCTTCGGTGGAGGTTGTGGGGGACTGAGGGAGTCATTGGGGGGATTGTTGGCGTTACCGATAACGCCAATTGCCCGTGGAATGGAGGGGGCGTAGCTAATACATCGGGGCCTCCACATTAGCGCGCGTATGCCCTACATGCCAGCCGTCGCAACGCTTACAGGCGTAGGGGGCCAGCGTGTGATCCTTGATCGATTTGATGGCTTCGTTCGCTCCCCATTCGGAAACGAAACGCCGCTTGCGCACGCATGTTCTGGCGCGCATGTGGCGTTCCGTTAAGGCGGCGAGGAAGTAGACCATCAGAGCGAACCAGCCTTGCGAAGGGCTTCGTTTCGTTTGGTCTGGAGTTCGATCATTTTATCGTACTGAGCGGCGGTCATCCGTGGAAATTCAGATTTCCAGTCGCCAGTCAGAATTAGATCGGCCTCCCACGCTTCGTATTCCCTCAACGCCTCGACGAGTTCCTTGTGGCCGCTCTCGCAGAGGACGGCGATGGTGTGGCGACGCCATTCCTCCACCGTGCAGCGGTCGCATGTCATTGGCCCCTTGTGTTCGGCGAGCGCGCAATCGCCACAGTGTTCGGCAAGGGAGGCTTGGGGCCACCAACTTTCGAACCATTCGTCAGAGCAGTCCTCATAAGAGCGGAATGCCTTTATTGCGCACCGCTCGACCAGCTCAGCCGGGAACTCCGCTTCGCTCATTGCCGCGCCTCCGGGCGCCTCATCTCGCCCTTCGCGATGAAGGCGACGGGCGGCAACGTGACTGGCGCTATCCCGTGGAGGGTGAACCAGAAGGCTTGGAGTTGGTGGATGGGGTGGGATTTTGGGCGCTTATGGCGCGGCTCGACGGGAGGGGCGGCGTTCATTGCGCGGCGACCCGTCTGCGTGACTTCCTTTCGACCACGAAAGAAGGGCTGACCGAAGCGGGCTGTGGCTGTGGTGGTGGTGGCGCTGGCGCTGGCGCTGGCGCTGGCGCTGGCGCTGCCGGGTCAATCTTGCGCTTAGCTTGCTTGATGGCCTCCACGCGCTCTTTTCTGATCTGCTTGATGCGCTCGATCCGCTGTGCCGCGAAGGCGGCTCCAGGCGCGTCAACGATGCCCGCAGGCTCCCCGTCCAGATCGATGCGTGTTGCTCCTTCGAGCATGGTGTTGAGATAAGGGCGGCCGCGACAGTATAGCGCCATCGCCTTTTTCAGCGAATCCTTGTCAACCTTAACACGCTCAAGGATGTCGTAATATATTCCAAGCTTCAAGGGACGAGGAACATAAAAGGCGTTGGGGAACAGCCTTCTGAGCATTGTGAGCGTGGCGTTGATTGATGGACGAGCAACAGCCTCGCGCTCTTGCAATTTGTCGTCCGAAATTGTATCTGGAAGGTCGGTCATATGTGTTCTTTCGGTCAGAACCTGTGACATGCCGCTGGGAGCGGGTAACTCCGCGAGCGCACCTATCTAGGCGCATTTCGCGCCTCTCGTCAAGACCCGCCCTCTCGGATCATTCTGGGAGGGCGGTTCGGTTTTTAGACGGCCCAATCGTGCGGCCGGAACACCTGGCCGATCCAGGCTTCGCGCTGGATGCGGAACGGCTGCTCGAATAGCTCCATGCCCAAGACAGGCGGCCCAAGCGCCTTGGCGCGCTTCCAAGGCATCGCACGGTAGCTAAACTCTTGGCACGGCGGCGAACTTACGATCAGCGAGGCTTCCTTGAACCGCGCACCGTCCAGCGAGCGCACGTCGGCGAGCACAAGTTGCTCGGGATAGCGGTGCTCGCCGTAGACGTGACGCTCCACGTCGAACCCTACACAATCCCCAGCCTTCGGCGATGAGACCTTCGGCCCAGCCTCCAAGGCCCGCGTAGAGGTCGATGGCGAGCGGGCGCGTCACAGTTCCTCGCCGTCCTCATTCACGCAAAGAATCCTCCCCTGAAAGCCTTCTGGCGTCGGGGCCTTCCTGATGCCTATCTCTACCGCCGTGAGGCATTCGTCCTCGCTGTGGAAGGTTTGGCCTTCGACGCGGGTCGCATAGTGCCACGGGTCACACTTAGGGGCCGCGAGCGCACACGTCAGCATGATGATCTGAAACATTGGCGATTTTCCTTTCTCGGTACAGCGTTGAAGCAAATTGCCACATGAGCCAACTGTCCGACTCGTCGTCGTTCTGAGGGTCGAGGCCCGACGCGCGGCAAAGCCGGAACGCCCGCCTTTTGGCCTCCGCGCCACCAATGCGCCCGTCGCCGAGCACAGCGGCTCGCACAGTCGCGACATCGACCGTATGGCACGGAATGCCCCTCGCCCGAACAACGCCAGTCACGCAAGCCCAGAGGCCCGTGAGCAGGCGAATCGTTTTGGAGTTGGTCCGGCCTTGCATCGCGCCTGGGCGGATGGGAAGTTCGGTCCAGACGGCGATCGGGAGCGCGTTGGCCGCCGCAGCCTCGCGCAACTCGGCTGCGAGCCACGCCGTCATGCGGCCGAATGCCGGCTCAGGGCCGTTATCTACGGGTCGCGTCGCAACGAAGATCGAGAGGGTCGGGCGGTTGCCGATAGCGCCCTTGGCTATGCCGGTTTGGGAGGCTATATCCAGAGTCCAGAGCATATTTAAGGCTTGGACGGGTCGTCGCGACGGCCTTGGCTATGCCGGTTTGCCAAATTGGCGATGGCCTCGGTCAGGCACCACCATGCGAGAGGATCATCGTCGGCGTTCCAGCGCGCCGGCTCGCCACGCCTTCGGCCAACGCGGCTTTCGTCTCGCCCCATCGCTAACTTGGCGAGGTCTCCCGCGTGGGAGTAGAGTTCGATCGTCTTCACGGCTCATCCTCCTCCAACTGCTTGATCCCGTCCGGCCCCGTGAGCCGCGCCACGTTCTCGGCGGTCTGGTCGTGGCGATCCTTGAGGAATTGTGGCCTCGGATCGTCGCCCGCGAGCGCGTCAACCGCCGCCGCGTTGTCGTCCTGCAGCTGCTTGAGATGCGCCTGCCCGAGTTCCGTGTCCGCCAGGGCGCCGAGTTCCTTCCGCGCCTTTTCGAGTTTGTTGAGCAGCGAGGCGTCAACAGGCTCAAGGTTGCGTCTGATCTTCTCCTTGGCGCGATCGTGGCGCATAAGCTTGAGCTTGGCCTTGACGGCGAGCATCGGCAGGCCGGATGCCTTGGCCTCGGCGAGCGCGTCTTTCTGGACCTTGCGAGGGCCGTTCTTGCACGCGGCCATGAACTCGCCTTGCATCGTCTCGAAACGATCCTCCGCCGTGAAGAACGCAATCGCCAGCTTGTTGAACGCCTCGACGTTGATGCCCTCGACATCGGCCACGGCTTTGGACTGCGCGCGCTTGGTTGCCTTGGTGGGCTTCGGTTCGTCGGGGTTGGATTTGCGTCTAGTCATTTGCGTCCTTTGCTTTGTCGAAGTCGTATAATGAAATCAGTCCCGGAGCTTCCCGAACGATCAGGATTTGCCACGCGGGCGGGACACCGCGCGCCTTCCATTTCTCGCGAGCCTTGGCCTTAGCGCCTAAGCGCTCGCCTATCTCGTTGATGAGCCGCCATTTTTCGGGCGAAAGTCCGTTCATGCCGACAATAAGTAGCGCGGTCGCAGAAAAAAATCAAGTCAGCCTTACGATTTTGGTTGACAATTATCTCCGGGTGGCGACAATATGTCGCATGACTATCGGCCCAACAAAAGTGACCGTGCTCGGAATGCCCCTAGAGAGGTGGCAATTCCAATCGTGCTGTGCTGACTTTGGCGTCGGCGATGATTGGGCCACGCTATACGCCATCCGGTCGGAAGACCAAGGCAGGGGCCACGCGACGCGCCTGCTTCTCGACACCAAGGAATATTACGAGAACCACGGCAGGCGGTTTGGAGGCTCTGTCGCGCTGAATGACAGAATGCGCGCGATCTACAAGCGGCTCCAAATTGTTGAGTATGCGGAATGACCCTTCTCGAAGTCGCCGAACTGTTTGAAAGAAAGCCCTCCTGTTCGAGATCAGCAAGTCTCACAGGGAAAGCGACGACGAAGGCGCGCGCATGAAGGCGATTACCCTCAACATGGTCCGCGATGCGATCGTGGCGGAGAGGGGGAAACGATGACGCCCGCCAAGCTAAGCCGCGCCGTAGCAAGAGGCCAAACGCTTCATCGCGGTCGCCAAAGAAGTGCGGATCGAAACTCCACCTCAGTTTTCGCTTGGCCCATCGAAAGAAACCGGCGCAGTAAAACGAGCGAGTATGGACCTGACGCGGGCGCTCGCGGAGTTGAGGAAATCATCATGACCAACGAAGTCGAGATCGCCAAGGCCGGCCAGAGCGAGGCTGGCCAACTGCTCGACGTGATCCGCGCGGTCGCGACAGACCCGAACGTGGACATCGCGAAGGTCGAGGCCATCTTTCGGATGCAGCGGGAGCTGCAGAAGGACGCCGAGCGGCGCGAGTTCAACGCCGCGATGGCGGACGCACAGGCCGAGTTGGAGCCGGTGATCCGCAATGCTGAGAACGCCGACAATAGGGCCAAGTACGCCACGCTCGATGCGATCGGCGAGGTCGTGGACAAGGTCATCACCAAGCACGGATTCGCGCTGATCTGCCGGCCCGAGCAAAGCCCCGTGCCGCAATGCCTTCGCATGATCGGCACGCTGACGCATCGCGGCGGATTCGAGCGTGAGCTGGTCGGCGACATCCCGCTTGACGCGACCGGCATCAAGGGCTCCGTCAACAAGACGGCGACGCACGCATGGGGATCGACGGCCACCTATGGCCGCAAGTATCTCATGCTCATGGCGTTCAACGTCAAGACGAAGGCGCTGCCCGACGCCGATGCGAGCCGGGTCGAGTTCGTCAGCGACGATCAGGCGAATGCCTTGCTCAAGGAAATCGACGCCCAAGGCGGCGCCCGGACCTTCGATGCGATCGTCAAGGCGTACAGACTACCGGACGTGGAGGGCGTGTCGCGGCTCGATATCATCAAGAGGCTGCCGGCCAGCGAGTTCGCAGATTGCATGCAGAGATTGCACGATCGGCGGGCTGCGGCGGCGGCGAAGGCAAAAAGCGGAGAGGCGAAGTGAACGAGCAGGTTGAAGTTAAAGAAGAAACAGACGGATGGGAATGGGCAATCGTCGAGATATTCGGCCATCGCCATCATGCGGGCCGCATACGCGAGGAAGAACGCTTCGGCGCCAAGATGCTGCGGATCGACATGCCCGTGTTCGGTATACCGCCAAGCGACGAGCCTGCCCGATGGGAGACGCGATGGTACGGCGGCTCGTCAATCTTCTCAATGAGCCTGACTGATGAGGGGACAGTCATGCGGGCCAATCGACCATCGCCGCCGCCAGCGCGTATCTCGTATGAAGACGACGATGACGAAAGGCCGTTTTGATGACGCACGCCGAGTTCCGCGCCGCACTCAACGCGCTCTACTTCATCGACCGTCAGGAGGTCATGAGCCTCACGGACAATCAGTGGAAAGTGTTCAGGGACGATCCGCTTGGGTTTTACCGCGCCGCCCTCGGGGACGAGAAGGAAACCATCTGGCGGGCCGTGGAGCGCGTGTTGGCCGGAGGGCCGCCGTGTACGTGAGGCCGATTTGGTGGTTCATCCTCGGGCTTCTGTTCGGGATGCTCGCCGAGAGCATCGTCGCGGAATACGTCGCCCCGCCGCGCACGTCGCCGATCAATTGGGAACAGCCCGAGTGGATGCCGGAACTACCGTGGCTCGAACGACGGGAGACGCCGCTGTGATTAAATGGCTCCCGATTGAGACTGCGCCAAAAGATGGGACGCCAATTCTCGTCTGTGGGGGCAAGCACGATCAAGAGAGACACATGCGTCCAGGTGGGCATCATGGGACTGAGGCTGGCGATCCCGTCGTCAAACTGATGGTTGCGCCCGCAGTTGTCGTTTGGACGAACGATGCTTGGCTGATTGCCGTCGCAGAGTGCGGTTACGTAGGCGTCGATTACGAAGAACCGACACATTGGCTGCACTTGCCAAGGCCGCCGCTATGACCCTCGCCCACATCGGCCTTTGGTTCTCCGGCGCCTACGTCCTGTTCGTCCTCTGGATGGTGTGGGATGCATGGCGCGCGCCTACCCTACCGCCAAGCGCGGAGGACCATCGTGAGGCCGAAATTCTGCGCCGAGCCGGCAAGCGCATGGCCGCGATCAACGCCATCCAAGAGGCCATGCGGAACGAGGAGTCCGGCGCGTCCATCGGGATCACAGACGAAATCCTGAACGCCTTCGCGGTCGCCGTCGTGCTGGCGATCGAGTGCAAGGAAATCGAAGGGATGATCGCGTCGTGGGCCTCGTAATCCGAGACGACATCGAGCAGCGGTCGCCTGAATGGCTGGAATGCCGCCGAGGTCTTGCGACCGCGAGCAACTTCCAATGCCTCATGACAACGAAGACCGAAGAGCGCAAGGGGAGAACATCGCTGCTCCGAAAGCTGGCGGCTGAGATCATCACGGGCGAAAGCGCGCCAGAGTACGACAACGCCGATCTTCGCCGAGGTCGCGAGCAGGAAGACGACGCGCGCCGGGCCTACGAGCTGGTCACTGACGCCGAGGTTCGCCGCGTTGGGATCGGGATTAGCGACGAGCACGGCGGTTGCGGCGCTAGCCCTGACGGATTGATCGGCGACGACGGCGGCCTCGAATTGAAATCAATGCGCCCCGATCTTCTGATCGGCGTACTCCCAAAGGGCGAGGTTCCATCCGAGCACGTCGCGCAAGTCCAAGGCAACATGCTCGTCTTCGGGCGCTCGTGGTGGGACTTGGTCATCTACGCCCCGAAGATGCCGCTCGCCCGCTGGCGCGTCCACCGCGACGCGGAATACTGCGCCCGACTCGCGAAGGAGATTGCGGCGTTCAACCAGGAGAAGGCCGAGTTGGTCGATTGGGTGAGGAGGTACGGGAGCTAATGACCGAGATTGTAGCCGCCTGGGATGGCGAGCATTTCGTCCCGATGCGGCGCTTTGATAAGCTCTGCAACTCGACCTTCGTTGTTGGCGAGCGGTACGTTATCGAAGTCGGCATGCTGCAAAGCGCGTCGAAACGAGCGATGTTTCACGCGACACTCAATGACGTTTTCGCATCGCTCCCCGACGACGTTGCGTCGCAGTATCTCTCAGTCGAACACTTCCGCAAGACACTGACCATCAAAGCCGGGTTCGCAACGCAACAGGATGAAATCTGTACGTCACGCGCTGAGGCGTTGCGTCTTGCCGCGATCGTTCGCGGACGTGAACCGTACTCCGTCGTCGAGGTCAGCGGAAACATTGTCCGCATTTGGACGGCGCTCTCGACCGCAGGTCATGCGATGGACGGCAAGAAGTTTTCCGAGTGCGTCGATGCGGTGCTCGGCCTCGCCAGCGATATGGTCGGCGTGGACGCGAAGACGCTCAAGAAGCACGCCAAAGACAAGCTTCCGGCCCGAGGGCCGGAGAACGACGCCTCACCTACGGCGGCGTCGTCAGAGCGGGCGGCGGTATCTCCCTCCGCCGCCCGCGATCAGTTGACGCGCGATCTGGCGATCTCCGCGCTGCCCGAAGGTGCTGGCGTCCTTGGCTACACTCTCGGCTCAAAGCCCTACACGTGGCTTCGCGGGAGCGCGATTGAGTTCCTTGAGGAAGCAACTGAGATAAGCAGCGTGACCGCGCCGTCCGGCTCGCTCTGGATTCAGGCCAAGGGCGCCGAGAACACGGCGTTTTTCAAGATCAAGGAGGCGGCAAAGTGACCGCCCGCCCCAAGCGCCGCGCAATCCCGCTCCGCGTCAAACTGGCCTCTGCGCTGATCTTCGCCGGGTTCGACCCGCGCGCAGCAGCGAAGGCGGCTGGCATCCCGCTGCCCTATCGCGATCCTCTGTTCGGAGAGAATATCATCGCTGGGGAGTTCGACCCGATAGAATTTGACCACGATCCCTCCCGCGAGCTTCGCGCGGATCGAGGCGACTTGCTTGGCTTGATGCCGCACGACGACGACCCGCGCCACATCGTCCCGCGCCTCAAGGCCCCGCATCGGGTGAAGACGAGCGCCGATCAGACGGCGATTGCGAAGACGAAGCGGTTGGAGGCTGGTCGCCTTGTGACCGGGTTTGAACTGACGACACGGCTTCGCTCCATGGACAAGCCAAAACCAAAGCGCGCATGGCCCAAGGGGCGCAAGATGCAGTCTCGCCCATTCCCAGAAAGGTGGAAGCGATGAACGAAAGGCTCGCGTTCGGTATCGAGAAGGAGGCTTCCCAGCCATGAGGATCGAATCGCGCCGCCCGCGCGCGCCGCGAGCTAAGTTGCCCTTTCGCTGGACGACATCTCTGGCCATAGCAAAGGCCGATGACGTCGCCGTAAGAGTGACACTGCGAGCTCGGGAGGCGATGAGGCGTGAGAACCAGGGCGTCGTCATTCACCACCACGGCGAGCCCGGCCAGCCAAGCGCTTACGATTGGGCGCCGCAAGCCTTCGCCAGCAGCGGCCTTGGGAGTGTTGAATGACCGAGCCCGGAGCCAGTCGGAAACAGCGGCTCGGCGCCATCGCTGCTATAGCCGCCATCACGGCCGTGTCATTCGTTGCCGGGAGACAAACTGGAGGCCAGGCGTCATGATCGAATATCACAAAATCCAGACCGTGTACCTGCGCGATCCGGCAGATAAGTTCAAGACGCTGCTTGTCGGCCAATACGCCGAACCTGAATTCGAATATCTCGCGCAGAATAAGTGGGTCTTCACGGAGAAGGTGGACGGCACGAATATTCGCGTGATGATCGACAGCCAAGGGAAGTTGTCCTTTGGCGGCAAATCCGACAATGCGCAAATCCCTGCGCGCTTGGTCAGCCGCCTCGAAGTGCGATTCTTTCCACAGGTCGAAACGCTGCGCGCGGTCTTTCCCGATGGCGGATGTCTGTATGGCGAAGGCTACGGCGCCACGATCCAGAAGGGCGGTGGGAACTATCGGTTGATGTCAAGGTGGCCGACTGGTGGCTAAATCGTCCATCGGTTGAGGACGTGGCAAGCAAGCTGGCTTTGGACGTTGTTCCTGTCGTCGGACACGGCACGTTGTTGGACATGGTTTCCGCAGCGAAGGCCGGGATCAAGTCCAATTGGGGCGACTTCCAAGCCGAAGGCATTGTGGCTCGCCCGGCAGTCGAGTTGAGGTCGAGGTCAGGTCATCGGATTATAACGAAGATCAAGACGAGAGACTTCCCTTAGCGTTTGGTTCTGTCGTGGGCAATCGCCTACGAGAACGCGACTTTGATAGAGGGGGTGATCCGTATGCGCGGAGGCTAGTTCTTCCCGACCCCCGACGCACGCGTGCTCCCTAGCCCAGCCATGACCTCCAGGGCTGCGATCTTCACCATGGCCTCGCCTAGTTGGCGCCGGACAAGCTCGATCGTCTCATGCTCGACCGCCTGTTCGGCAATGAAGGTGTCGTGTTCGGACTGCAGGCGCGCGACGGATTGGTTGAGCGAGTAGATGATCGGGATTAGGAGCACGAAGAGCGCGACTAGAATCGTCGTGATGGCGTTGTTGATCGCGCCATAGCTGTTACCATTGCCGTTCTTGCCGTTCCCGTTGGTGGTACCATCCCCGTTGCCCATAGCCTCCGCCGAACAAGCGCCAGACAATCCTTCATATATCACAAATGTTTAAGGGGCCGCGCCTCCACAAATATGTTGGAGTCAATGTACAGAGTGCATGACGGTAAAAATGAGGCCGACGACTCCGACCAGACCAAACAGGGCAGAGATGACGGCAAAGACCAGCGCCGATGAGTCCGACCGCTGCTGATGTGCGCCGCTCGTCTCCGCTCGCTGTGTCCTCAACTCCTTAAGATCGGCTGCGATCTGCAACATTGCCGGATCGGAAACGGACGACCGACCGCCCGTCTCGTAGCGGAACTGCTCGACGCCAGAGAGGCGCTTGTCCATCGTTGCAAGCATGGCCGCGATGTTGTCGGCCGTCTTGTTGATCGTGTCCGAGAGCGAGGTCGTGACCTTGTCGAGCTGAGTCGACACGAGGTCCGAGGTCGTTTTCATTTGCCCCGTCTGCGTCTCGCTGATCTGCTTGTCGTAATCCTTCTTTTGCTCAGCAAGATCGTCAAGGCGGCGGCGTTCTGCCTCGGCCAATTCGTTAACCCGGCGTGTCTCTGCGGTCGCGATCGCCTCGACGTACTTGATAATCCACTCATCGACCTTCTCTTGAGACTTCGCCTGCGCATCGACCAGCGCGAGCACGTTCTCGGTCGGATCGACCGCGTCGGAGCCATAAGCATCGACCGTGATCCCGGGCCTTGGAGTAACGTCGTCCCGCCTTCGTGACTTAGGACGGCGAATCTGCCGAGTCGTCGCCATGGCCTTTCTCCCCGTCGTCGCCAGGATTGTTGTTCCGCCACTCCGCGCGCGGGAACTGCTTGTAGAAGGCCGCGCGCCTCTTCGCACGCCGACGCTCGCGAATCTGATGGGCGGCAACGCCGATCGCGCACAGGATCACGATCGCGAGAGCGAAGCCGAGGAAATCAGCGCCGGACCTCATACATCAATTCCGCGCCAAGTATCCGATCGCGCCCGCGAATAGCATCATGCCCGTTAGGACCGCGATGATGAGCCAGGTGTTCCAAGGATAGCGGGGCAGCGTCATCGCAGCTTGGCCTTGATCGCCGCCACGGTCGCAACATCCGGGCATCGCGTGCGGTCAAGGCCCTGCTTGACCTGAAACGCCAAGATCGCCGCAGCAGTGTCCGTCCCGATACTTCCGTCCACATTGAGCACAGGCGACGCCCCGAGGGTGTTGAGCGCGGTCTGGATGCCTTTGATCGTCGTGAGGTCGGGAAAGCCGCCAGACGCCGTTCCTGTGGCGCTGGCGACCATGCTCGCGACGTTGATCCCATTCGCGAGCAGGACCGCATTGATCTTGTCGAACAGGCCGCCGCCGTCGATGGCGTCGATTTGATCAAAGATCGAAAATGCCTTTTCCGCTTCCGGCAGCAAAGCCCAAGCCGTTTTCAGGGTGCTGAGAAAGTTTGACATCGGAGAGTCCTTTTCCTACGTCAACGGCAACATATAGCTGACGCCGAGCCGACCGCCGCCGACAACGCCAGCGCATTCCGCAAGTTTCCACAGGATGAGCAGGATCACGATCGCGACAACGCCGCCAATGACGATCTGTATGATATTCCAGTACGGGGTTCCAACGATCCCGGTGAACACGCCGGGGAGCGCGGCCCTGATAAGGGCGAAGATGACCAGGACCACGATAATGAATATCGCGACCTGGAAGATCGTACCAATGCCGAATCCGCACATGTTGCTTCTCCTTCTATTTCGGCTTTCCCTTTGATTTGTCCTCAAAGAGATCGCCCACCGCACCGATGAAAGCGACACAAATCGCAAGAAAGACAAGCCACGCCGCCGCGACGACGTTCTCTACTGGCACGCCAGGATCAGTCGGAATCATTACGGGAGGGCCGGTATCGAGATCGTCGGGGAGAAGTCGAACACGACCGTTGACCCGGTGATCGTCATGCAACCGCCGAGGAGAACGGCCGCGAGCAAGAGCATGGCGGCGCGCGCCCTCACAACCGTCCCATCAGCAACAGGACGACGACCACGATCAGGATGATGCCGAGTATGCCGATGCCGCCGTTGCCGAAGCCCAGGCTCACAGCTCAGCCCCCCTGCCCAAGGCGTTCCCAATGCAGCTTGATCCGCTCAAGCACGCGCTGCTCGGCCGGGGCTTCTGCGGTAATGTGGACGTTGGACAGGAGGCCCGATCCTTGCAGCAGGATCGCGTCCTGAATGATCGCCAACGCGACCGTAGCGTTGTTGAAGACCGTGCCGCCGGCCGTCGAGGCGCACGATGAAATCATCCCATTGAGCGCGAGCGTTTGGCTGGCGTTGAGCTTCACGTTCGATGCTTGGAGCGTGGCGGCGTCAACACAGGCGGCGGCCGTAACCGCAGTTGAGGACGTGTTGCAGCCGGCGAGCGCAAGCGCGCCGAAACCGAGAGCGCAGGCGAGAGCGCCCGTGAGAGCGAGGTTTTTCATGTCAAGTTGTCCTTCTGTGGTTTTGCGCTCTTAACAGCCGAGAGCGCGGCGGCGAGAAGCCTGAAATCGATCATTTCAGCGGCGCGCTAGCTGGCGGCGCGGGCAATGCGGCAACAACCGTTGGCGTCGCGGCCTGGAGCTTGCCGATTTCGCCCGCGACCAGATGGGCCACATTATCCGGCGTAACGCCGGTTGATTTCATGAGCGCCTGGAGGTTGTTCGTGATATAGCTCGCGGCCTTGACAACGGCGGGGCTGTGAGCGTCGATCGATTCCCCGGCGAGGTTGGTCGCGGAGGCCGCGATGGCGAGGCCAGCTTGCGTGCTGACTTCCTTGACCAGTTTGGCCTCGTTCGCCTGAGAGATTTGGAGACCCCACTTTCGGACCAGATCTACCAGATACGTGACGGCGGCGGTGCTGATGGCGCTGGCTATCACAACGAGCGTGGGTAGCAGCGCCTCGACGAAAGGCGCGAGCGAGATGGTTGTGGTTGCGTCGGTCATTCAGGTTGCCCTTCCTTTCATCGCATCGAGAAGATGTTCAATCGCCGTCACGCGCTCCGTCAGGCGGGCGACCTGATCCGCAAGCGGCAGTTCAATGGGCGGCGCAGGCGGAGTCAACAGCGCCGTGAAGAACGCCTTGCGCAGCCAAACGTCGGTCGAATAGTTCTTGCCCGTCGTGTAGCTGTCGATCGGCTCGCCCTTGGAAAAGGCGTAATAGCCCCAAAGACCGCAGTTGTAGCAGGCGGTCGCGACCTGAAGCGCCTGGTCTGCGGTGTCGAACTTGCGGCCGACGAAGGAGCGCCCCTCGATCGTCAGCGTCTTCCCTTGGCCTTGCTCAATCTCGGTTCGCTTCCCGTCGAGGACTCCGGCGCCCTTGGCGATGCTCTGAAGCGGATCGCGCCAAGCGCCGGACTTAACCCAATTGGGGAAACTCCCGATATCCACCTGCATCAGGCCGTAGCCGTGATACTCCCCATCTCGAAAATCGCCTTCGATGTTGCGCATGTTGGTTTCGCGCGAGGCGATCCCCATCAGAAGCGCGACGGGGAAATTGTAGGTCTGCGCGGCGTTCTCAAAAGCAGAGAGCCACCCGGCCGCAACAGCCACATCGAATTCCTGCTTGATGGTGTCCTGAAGTTCCATGTTCACCTCATTACTAGAAATCTGGCTGGTTTTCTAGACCACTAAGGCTGCATAGCTCCAATCAGCGCGCCGGCCCTGGTCGGCACGCCGGAAGAGGGGGCTCGGGCGAGAGCGTGGCCGGAGCCATGATCGGCGATGGCCGCAAAAGTCCGGCGGCTTCGCCTCAGACCGACGAGGCATGTTGCGGTCGTGGCTTCCGGGGACAATGATCGCACCCTCGTCTCAGCAGCCGGAATTCGGCGCCTTGTACATGGTCCCGCTGACCTCCGTGGCGGCGGTCAGCAGGCTGAAATTGGAACTGAGGCTGCTTGTCGCCGCGCAGCCTCCCGCGCCGCCCTGCTTATAGGCGATGTTGTAAGTTCCGGTGTTGTTGACGCCCTGCGCCGGATCAGCGCCGAAATATTCCTGCCCGATTGTCCCGCCGCCGTTGGCCTGCCCGGTCCCATCGAGCCAGTTTCCCGTAGCGATGACCTGTCCGTAGGACGGCACGCCGATGCTGATATAATCGCCGGTGTTGACCGTGAGCGCGCCTGAATTATCAGTCGTTAGCGCGCCAGAGGCGCAGCCTGTCCCGAAGCCGACCTTCGCGTTTTGCGTGACATCCCAGACGCTGACGGACGAAAAGCTCCACGGATAGGAGAAATTGGCCGGCGTCGTGCCGGTGAAGCTTGGGCACGAGCTGATCGAAACAGATGCGCCCGACCCGGTCGCGGTCGCCTGCGTGATGACGACGCCCGTGTAGCCGATGGTCAAGACCTCGCTATCCGTCACCGTCGCCGATGCTTGCAGGGCCAGCACGCCGCCAAACGACAAAGTGTCTGTGCTCCCCGTGCTGGCGATCGTCGTCGAAGCGGTCATGCTTGTTCCCGAACAGGACAAAACAGTGCCGGCGCTGACGGGCAGCCCACTCTGCGTGTCGTAAAACGTCTCGCCCGCGTAAACGCCTGTACATGTCCCGGACGTCACTGAGATCGAGACATTGCTCCCCTTAACCCACGATTCGGTCGCCGCGCCCGTCGTATTGATTCCGCCTATGGTGCAACTCACATACGCTGCCAGGAAGGACGCCCCGCTGAATGTGGCTTCCCCGGCCGACGCTGTTGGGCAAACATTGACATCAATGGATGTACCGCTTCCGGCTCCGCCCCCCGTCACCGTCGCAGTTACGCTCGTCGTCGGCGGCCCATGGTCAGCCTCGAATAGCGTGAGGTTGGTCAGCTGGTTGCTGAAATTGACGGGGCCATAGGGAGTGGCGCAGATGTTATAGTTTGTGCAGGTGGTCGGAAATACGACCCCCTGCTGGAGGGTGATCGCTTCGCCGTTGAGACAGATCGTGCCGCCGGTTTCGTTGCAACCGGCATTGAAAACCGATCCCACGCCAGGGGATGCGCAATTATAGACGCAAGCTTGGGGGCCTACATTGGGCACACCCGCAACGAGTTGACCAGGCTTGGGGTCGCAAATGCTTCCGGGGCATGTGTCGATGACCATATGGTTGACATAAGCCGCCGCGAAGCCGCTGAAAACGATGGCGTCGGCCGAGCCCGCACTAGCGGCGAAGGCTGGAGCGGTCAAGGATAGCGTATAGGGCACGCCGCTTCCGGTGCAGGAAAGCACTTCCCCCAAGAGCTTCCCGACATTGGTCACGCCAAGGCTCATGTCCCATACGCCAAGACCGGGCAGAGCGTTGGCGCAACTCGCCACGGGAATCGATGTCGCGGCATTTGCCCAATTTCCCGAAGCCGTTGTGTTAGTCGGTGGGCAGTTGCCGGTGCTGGAAGGGCCGCAGCCATCAGTGTGCCACGCATAACTCTCCGTCGGCGTGGTTGCGCCGCCCACATAGTTGCCGAAGATGAAATTCCCGTTGACGGTCCACTCCTGCACTGGGGTGATATTGTTTGCGGTCGCTTGGTTGTGGCCGAAGAACGGCGACTCGCCAGCAGCGGCCGCTGCAGGATTGAACACGACCACGTTGCCATTGTCATGCCACGCGCACATTGCGCCAGTGCCGTCAATCGTGCGCGTTTCCCAATGGCCAGTGCCGATCAGGGCCAGGAAGTCATCGTAATAGTTATATCGGTTTGTGAAGGTATATCCTGGATAGCTGAACCCTGTCGTGTTGGAGCAGGTGGGTTGGGCCGCTTCGTTTCCCGTGACGAAACCAATGAATGTCTGCGTTCCAACGCTCTTATAGAAATAGTTGAATTCCTGGGTGTACGAGGACGCTAGCGAGGCAAGATCGACCAAAATGCCGCCGGGTTGTATTGCTGCGTTGCAGCAGGACTCGTCGTTTCGTCCGTGGAGGAAGTTATTATTAAAGGTGATAGTCGCCTTTACGTTCGAGACAGAGGCGCCGACGATGCCGGCTTGCGGGAGGCCGATTTTACCGCCGCATGCGGCTCCGTTGATGAAAGCGTTGTCAGTGATTGAGATCGCCGGGGTGTAGTTCGTTGCCGAACTAGGCCAGATGTAAAGGGCGACGCAATCATGTACGCCGCCCACGGGGCTCGCCTGATTGAACGGGCTCCCCGTGCCAACAATTGTCGGGCCGAAGTTCCATCCCTTGATCGAGAATGCGTTCGATGAATAGACTTGGTTGATGCCCGAACAGATAAGCCCAGGGCTGCCCCCGACGGGTGAAGAGTTGTTCCAACCAGCAGGTCCGCCCGCGCCAGGGCCGGTGCCCCCCGAATTGAGCGCGACATATCCATCATTGGCGTAGATCGCTAGGCCGCCAGAATAAGTGTGCGTGGTGCTAAAACTGACCAGATACTGACCAGCCGCCAGAGTATATCCGGACGACCCGCCGCCGTTGATCCCGTAAATGGCCGTTGTCGGCGTCGCGAGAACCATGGTCGCAGATCCGAGATTTGTGACCGTTCCGCCGCCGTACTGGCTGGTCGAGAGGATCATGCCCACGGAGAGCGTCCCGCTGGACGTAGCGGAAACAGTCAAAATGCCCTCGGACGAATTCTGCGAAACAGTCGCTATTGACGCGATGGTCCCGCTCCACGCCGCGCCCTGCGCCGCCATGTAGACGCATTGCGTGTCGACGGGGAGGTAATTGCCAGTGACGCCGCTGACCGTCCCGTTATAGCCGGCGATGTCCGGCATTGCCGATACTTGCAGGTTCGGCCCGACGCCAAAGCCAGGATCGACAGCCGGAATATTGACGGTCGGCGGATGCGCCGTGTACCAGGACTGGCCGCTCTTCGCGACATAGGCCTGAAATTGGGCGATGGTTGGTTGCGTGTACACCGATCCCGCGGCTGGGGCATAGAAAACGCCCGGCGAGACGCCGCACCCGTCCGAGCCGCCCGATCCGTAAGGGCAGTTGGCATGCAAGGAGCCATGCGCGGCGGCCCAAGTAACAGATGGCATCAGACAAACAAGAAGCGCGAGAAAAATAACCCTCAAGGACATGTCGCGCCTCCCCAGCTGGCACAAAAGAACCCAGCGCCCCCGGAGCCGCCTGTGCCAGAGGTCCCTAACACCGTTGCCTCCCCGCCTCCACCACCGCTTGCTCCAAATCCGCCATTTCCGCCGTTCCCCGCCGTGTCTCCCGAGACTGTAGTGGCTCCGCCGCCACCACCACCGCCTCCAGCTCCGATGGAAGCCCCAACCTCATCGCTCGACGCCGAGCCGTTGCCGCCATTACCGCCGTTTCCGACCGTGTTACCGCCTCCACCGCCGCCGCCTGAACTTGGGTTTGCCCCGGCGCTACCGTTGTTGCCGGCGGTCCCTCCAGCGCCTCCTGTGGTCGCTCCGACGCCATCCCCACCCGCGCCGCCAGTCGTCGTGAACGGGGCCGATCCAGCTGATGCGCCGGAAGGCGT
>VFSW01000707.1_pt1 | contig 49628 bp, 36 predicted proteins | sample 5358111 | NCBI WGS metagenome assembly VFSW01 (sample SAMN11554181, study PRJNA540505) | mine drainage metagenome | isolation source: sediment from site ElyBrook_90M | place: USA: Ely Copper Mine, Vershire, VT | collected 2017 | reverse complement strand
TTCAGCGTCGCTCTGCGCGAAAAATCAAAAAAGTCACAGGCTCTCGGAATGACGGCGTTGGTCTTATCCGCGATTTACAAAGTCTCCCCGGCGTGATCGCCGGTCACGGCTTTGCGTCTGGCGGCAGAAATCCCATCGGTAAATCGCGCGAGGTGCGCAGGCCCGCCGGCGCATTGAGGATGGCGGGAATCGAATTCACCACGACGGATGCGGTGGCGATATCGCCATGCGTGCCGCCGGGAATCGTGATCGAGAGATTTGGGTGTCCGGCGATGGCGACGGAGTCCGATGGGTCGGGCGCGCCCACATACATCTGCAATTCCATGTAGATTGTTTCGCTGCCGCAGGCCGTGCCGCGCGCGATCTGATGTACGCCGGCAACCTCGCCGGGCGCGACTTCGAGAAACGGAGTCTTGACGCGCTCGCGCGCCACGACCGGCTCGATCGTTTCCATGATCTCGTCCACGGCAAGGCCCAGGGCGTCCGAAACCATGGCCACCGATTCCGGCAAGCCGTGGTGCTTGATCGCGCCAGCGGCGACCTGCGCGCGGAACTCCTGCACGCTCATGCCCGCGCCGATTTTCTTCTGCAGCGGCAGGCGCCGCCTGGAAGCATCCACAATGCGCACCGCGCGCGCGGATTCGATCTCCTGCGATGCGGCGCTCAGCGTGATCAGAAGTTTGTCCATCACAAAACCCGGGTTGATCCCCGTGCCAATGAGAGCGACGCCCCAGGTCTTGGCCTCGGAGTCGAGCTGCGCGGAAAGTTCCGGATATTTGCGGAACGGATAGGCCAGCTCCTCGCACGTGGAAACAACGCAGGAGCCCGCGGCCAGACACGCCATCAACTGATCCATCACGCTGGGCAGTCGCGTCGAGGTGGAATGAATGACAATGTCCGCCGATTCGTTCAGCAGTGCCGCTGCATCGCTGGTGATGCGCACGCCCCAGGGTGCGTTCGGGGCTTCCACAATTTCTCCCAGATCGCGTCCCACTTTTTGCGGATCGGAATCAATCGCACCGATGATTTCGATGGAGTGCTTTGTGCGCATGAGGCGCGCGATCGCTGCTCCGATTGGGCCGGCGCCGTACTGGATGGCACGAATTTTCTTTTTCACGATGGGCTCCGTTCGGCGGCCTCAAAAAAATCTCGCTGGCATCCCGGGCGGCGATATGGCGTCCGCAAAATTCGAAGCGTGTACGATAAAGCAATCGCCATTGGGGTTCAACAGGATTCCTTCGGCGTCGAGGGCCCGCGTGGCTTGTTTCCGGAATCCCGCGGGCCGATAATGTCGGAATACGTTTGCTCAAGGGAGGTCAGGATGGCTGTCGCGAAGCTTTCTGAAAAGGAAATTGCAGCGGAACTTGGAAAACTCGCCGGCTGGTCCGTCGTGAAGGGAAACCTGCATCGCACATTCGAGTTTCCGGATTTCAGTGCGGCATTCGGTTTCATGACCCGCGTCGCGCTGGCCGCCGAAAAAATCGACCATCATACGGACTGGTCCAACTCCTGGAACAAAGTTACCGTGAACCTGAGAACGCACAGCGCCGGCGGACTGACGAAAAATGATTTCGCGCTGGCGGGGAAGATGCAAGAGATTGCCGGAAAGTAAGTACGAAATCTAATTTCGTTTTGGTTTGAAGTTGGATGGGCGCCGTCATTCCGGGCGAAGCGAGGAATCCCTGTTTGCTTTTGTACATAGGGCAGACCAAGAGAGATTCCTCGCTTCGCCCGGAATGAGCGGCTCACACTGTTCCGGCAGGGACCCCGGCTCCCAATGACACAATTGCATACGTTTCCTCATCCTTAAGCATGGTCCCAACGACCAGCCTTGCGGTTGCTTTTTCGGCAATTTGATAGAATGCAAACGTTTGGAGACAGGCAGAGAAATTTTTCGTGGAGACGGGGACACCGCATTGATTCCGGAAGCTGCACGCGACAAGGGCGCTGAAACCGAGCGGGTCTTCGAGGCCTACCGGCGCTGGGGATATCTCTCCGCGGACCTGGACCCTCTTGGTTTTCTTGCGCCCATCGGCCATCCGGAACTCCCCGTCGAAGACGATGCCGCCGCGGCTGCCCGGAGATTCTACTGCGGCGCGATCGGCGCCGAATTTTCGCACATCGAGGACCCGGAACGCCGCCGCTGGATCGCCGATCAACTCGAACGCGATTTACCTCCGCAGGATCAGACCCGGATTCTCGAGCGGCTGATTCGCGCCGACCTGTTTGAACAGGTTTTGCAGGCCCGCTACATGGGGAGCAAACGGTTTTCACTCGAAGGCGTGACCGTCGTCATTCCGCTTCTGGACGCGGTGCTCACCGCGGCGGCGCAAGCGGGCGCGGAACAAGTGATGATTGGAATGAGCCACCGTGGGCGGCTGAACGTGATGGCCCACATTGCCGGCCAGAGCGCTGCCGATATTTTTGCGGGCTTCGAGGATGTGGACCCGCGGAGCGTGCTCGGCAGCGGCGACGTGAAGTATCACGTGGGCGCGACAGGCGAATACCGCACGCGCCAGGGCCTCCGGCTGAGCGTGCATCTCGCGTCCAATCCCAGCCATCTCGAAGCGGTGGATCCCGTCGTCACAGGCCGGGCGCGGGCCAAGCAGGCGCGGATGGGCGGCGCGAACCGCTTTGCGAAAGTGTTGCCGATCGTTCTGCACGGCGACGCGGCATTTGCCGGCCAGGGGGTTTGGGCCGAGACGCTGAATATGGCGGGCGTGGAGGCCTACACGGTGGGCGGCTCAATCCACGTGATCGTGAACAACCTCATCGGATTTACGACCGGGCCGGCGGACTTGCACTCGACGCGTTTTGCCTCTTCGCTCGCCAGGCGTCAGGCAGTGCCGATTTTTCACGTGAATGGGGAGCGCCCAGAGGAAGTGATGCGCGTCGGCGAATTGGCGCTGGCCTACCGCAACAAATTTGCAAGCGACGTTGTCGTGGACGTGATCGGATACCGGCGCCACGGCCACAGCGAAATTGACGATCCGACCATCACTCAGCCGCTTCTCTACGCCAAGATCAAGGATCATCCGCCGCTTTGGAAGATTTACGCTAATCGGATCGGTGCGGATGCCTCCGCGACGGTCCAGGCGGTCCGCAACGAACTGGAAACCGCCCACAAGACCGCGGGGGAGATGAAAAAGAAGCCGCGCTTGGGGCGGCTACCGGCATACTGGTCCACATACAAGCGGGGCCGCTATGACATCGCGTATGAAGTTTCCACGGGAGTTGAAGCTGCGGCGCTCGCCGACGCGGCCGCGAGACTCACAAGCTATCCGGCCGGCTTTGCGATTCACCCGAAAGTGAAAAAACTTTTGGAACAGCGCCTGGCGATGGGCAACGGCACCCGCCCGGTGGATTACGGCATGGCCGAAGCGCTGGCTTTCGCGACGCTACTCCTCGGCGGGACGCCCGTGCGTTTCAGCGGACAGGATTCGCGGCGCGGAACTTTTAACCAGCGTCATGCGGCGCTTGTGGACACGCGCACCGAGGAACAGTTTGTGCCGCTCGAACATCTGGCGCCCGGCCAGGCGCGCTGCGAAATTTACAATTCGACGCTCTCCGAAGCCGGGGTTCTCGGATTTGAATACGGATACAGCCGCGACTATCCGGAAGCGCTGGTGCTTTGGGAAGCGCAGTTCGGCGATTTCGCGAATTGCGCGCAGATGATCGTGGATCAGTTCATCAGCTCGGGCGAGGACAAGTGGGATTTGCCCTCGGGCGTTGTCATGCTCCTGCCGCACGGATACGAGGGGCAGGGGCCGGAACATTCCAGCGCGCGGATCGAGCGATATTTGCAGCTCGCCGCCGAGGACAATATTCAAATCTGCCAGCCGTCGAGCGCGGCGCAATATTTTCACCTGCTGCGGCGGCAGGCGCTGCGGCATTGGCGGAAGCCGCTCATCGCGTTCATGCCGAAAAGCATGTTGCGCCATCCCGACGCGTCCTCCCCGATCGAAGAGTTTGCCAAGCCGCGTTTTGAATGGGTCCTGCCCGACCGGGAGGTTTCGTCGGCGAAGCGGATCCTAGTCTGCAGCGGCAAAATCGGCCACGAGTTGCGCGCGGAAAGAAAGCTGCGCGGCGACGGCGAAACGGCGATCGTATTTCTGGACCAGCTCTATCCCTTCCCGAAAGACGAATTGCGCGCGGAGTTTGCGCGGCACAAAGACGCTCGTGAAATTATCTGGGTGCAGGAAGAGCCGGCCAACATGGGCGCGCTTTCCTATGTCCTGCCGCGCATTCAGCACTACGTTCAGGATATTACCGTGCGCTCGTTAAAACGCTCGGCGAGCGCAAGCCCGGCCACGGGTTCGGCCAAGGCGCACGAAGTCGAGCAGAAGACGCTGATTTCGCTGGCCTTTATGAAGGGCCAGGCCTGACCGTTATGAACACTCGGTCATTCCGAGCGAAGCGAGGAATCCCTCTTTCTTTTCCTCACCACTGTGGCCAGGAGAGATTCCTTGCGAAGTTTATCCCGGTCCCTTCCGGGGCTCGGAATGACGAATTAGAATTTTTTACGTATGATTCCAGCAGTCCTGCAATTTTCAGGAGGCAATGAAAATGAATTGGAAGAACTGCAAATGGTCCGTCCTGCTCGCGCTCGTCATTTCCGCGGCGCTCCCCGCGCTCGCTCAGCAGCCCCCGCAGTGGACTTCGGACACGCTCAAGGAAGGCGATTACGTCGCGCGCGACTTCAAATTCTCCGATGGCCAGACGTTGCCGGAAATCCGCCTGCACTATACGACCATCGGTTCTCCGCAGCGCGATGCCAGCGGCCGCGTCACCAACGCCGTCCTGATTCTTCACGGCACGAACCGCGCGGGACGCGTGTGGCTCCAGCCCTCCTTCGCGGGCGTGCTGTTTGGGCCCGGACAGCTCCTGGACGCGACGAAATATTATCTGATCCTTCCGGATCAACTCGGCGCGGGCCTCGGAAAATCCTCGAAGCCGAGCGACGGCCTGCGCGCAAAATTCCCTCACTACGACTATTCCGACATGGTGCGCGCGTCGCAGATTCTGCTGAGCGACGGACTGCATGTAAATCACCTGCACATACTGATGGGCGGGTCCATGGGCTGCATGGAAGGCTTCATGTGGGGCGAATCGAATCCCACCGAAATGGACGCGATGGTTCTCTTGTCCTGCCTGCCAATTGAAATTGCGAGCCGCAACCGGATGGTGCGCAAAATCATGATTGACGACATTCGCCTGGATCCGGGGTGGAACAACGGCAACTACACGCAGCAGCCCTACGGTTTGCGCGCGGCCCTCGGACATTTGCTGGTGGTGGGAAGCGTTCCGACATACTGGCAGAAGATCTATCCCACAGCTGCCGCGGCCGACAAATATGTGAATGATTACATCGAATCCAACATGAAGACCACGGACGCGAACGATTTCATGTACCAGTACGACGCCTCGCGCAACTACGATCCCTCGAAGGACCTGGAAAAAATTCAGGCCAAGGTTCTGCTCATCAATCCGCAAGAGGATTTCTGGAATCCCGCCGAACTGGGCATCGCCGAGCAGGAGATCAAGCGAGTAAAAAATGGAAAGTTTGTCCTGCTGCCGTTTTCAGACGATTCGCGCGGACATTACACCTTTTTCCAGGCCAAAGTGTGGCAGAGCTATCTCGCGGAGTTTATGAAGGGGTTGTAGCAGAGGCACTCTTGCCTGCGTGGTTTTTGCAATCGTTAACTGGAATCGGGGCCCTATCTTCGGCTTACAGACCCGCACAGGCAAGAGTGCCTGTGCTACTCAAACTGCTTGCGGAATTCGGCAAACTGCTGCTTCAGATCCGCGACTTCGTTTTGCAGCGTTGTAACTTGTTCTTCGAGCCGCGCAATGCGGTCTCCGCCCAGAACGGCAGGCGCAGCCTCTTCCGCTTCGGGCGCGGGCTTCCACGCTTCGGCATCCTCGGAAAGAAGGTGCGCGTAACGCGCCTCTTTGGTTCCGGGCTGACGTGGCAGCAGCGTGACAAGCGGCGGCTCGCGCTTCATCAGCCGCTGCAGAGTGGATTGAACGACGCCCAGATCGTCAAAGGCGTGCATGCGGCCGGCGCGGCTGCGAAGCTCTCCGGGAGTTTGCGGCCCGCGCAGGAGAAGTTCGCACAGGATGGCAATCTCGTGCCGCGTAAAGTTGTAGGCTTCCTGCAGGCGGTGCTCGTACTTGGTTACGCGGCCGACCATGTTGTCGGCGTTGCCCGCGAGGCCGGCCTTATTTAACTGCTGGATTGCCTGCTGCACTGTTTCCTCGTCCAGAGTGGTCACGGGGTCGCGGTTGGATTTCTGATTGCACGCATTGACAAGGGCATTCAGCGATAACGGATAATATTCAGGCGTCGTAAGTTCTTTTTCGATGAGGGAGCCAAGGACACGGCACTCCGCCGCGCTCAATATGGGATTCATATAAAAAAGTTTAGCGCGCCGGGAGAAGGTTCCCAATGGCGGGAAGCGCGCCGTGCATCCTGGTAGACAAGAGGGTCTCGCCGCGTTAATTTAGCGGTCCTTACTTATGCCACTCCAAATCGTCAAGCGCCGCTCGCGCGGCTTCATCTGTGTGAATGCGCATCCGGAAGGGTGCCGCAAAAATGTGGAGGGCTGGGTAAACGCCATCCGCGGAAAAGTACCTCCGGGCCAGAACGCGCCGAAAAACGTCCTCGTTGTCGGGGCGTCCACGGGATACGGTCTCGCCTCGCGCGTCGCCGCCGCGTGGGGCTATGGAGCGAAAACGCTGGGCGTGTTTTTCGAGCGGCCGCCCGATGGCGACAAGGTTGCCACGGCGGGTTATTACAATACCGTCGCACTGCACGCGATGGCCACGCGCGATGGCCTGTTTGCCGCGAGCATCAATGGCGACGCATTCTCCAATGAGATCAAGCGCGCCGCCGCGGAAGCGATCCGCAGCCAGATGGGCGCGGTGGACCTGGTGATCTATTCGCTTGCCTCGCCGAAGCGCACCGATCCGCGCACGGGCGCCGTGCACAACTCCACGCTGAAGCCGGTGGGGCAATCGTTCTCGAGCCGCACGATTGAGCTGGACTCCGAAAAGCTGGTGGACGTGACGCTGCCCCCCGCCACCGAGCAGGAGGTCGCGGACACCGTTGCCGTCATGGGCGGCGACGACTGGCGCATGTGGATCGAGATGCTGCTCGCGGAAAATTTGCTCGCCCCGGGAACGCGCACGCTCGCCTATTCCTACATCGGCCCGGAAATCACCTGGCCGATCTATCGCGATGGCACAATCGGGCAAGCGAAAAAGGATCTGGACCGAGCGGCAAAGGATCTGGACGCGACGCTGGCGAGCCGCGTCGGCGGCAACGCCTGGGTTTCCGTAAACAAGGCCGTCGTAACGCAAGCCTCGGCGGCGATTCCCGTCGTGCCGCTCTATCTGAGTTTGCTGCCCGTGGTGCTGAGAAAGAAGGGTCTCGACGAGGGGCCGCTCGAACAGATGCGGCGCATGTTCACGGATTTCCTGTGTTCGGGGCAGCCGATGAAACTGGACGATTCGCGGCGGCTGCGCCTCGACGACCGCGAAATGCGCCCGGACGTGCAAGCAGAAGTTGCCGCGTTGTGGCCGCGCGTGACGACGGAGAACCTGCGCGCGACGACTGATTTCGCGGGTTTCCAGCGGGAATTCAGAGGGCTATTTGGCTTCGATGTACAGGGCGTCGATTACGAGCAGCCCGTGGAAATAGATTTGAAATGGTGAGGACTACCACGCGGAGGAACATCAGGACACCCGGGTTGCATCATGATTTCACAATATGCGGGTCATAGCGCTTCTTTTCCTTGTTGTTTTCGGTTTGAACGTTATTCCCGCGTTTGCTCCTCCCACTTGGATGGTCTTTTCGTATGTCGGGTTTCGCTATGCGCCGGACCATATCGCCGGGCTGGCGATCGTCGGAGCTGCCGCCGCCACACTGGGACGGGTAACGCTGGCCAAGATGGCGCGCGTGATCGTACGCAAACACTTTTTGTCGGAAGGGACCCGAAAAAATGTGGATATGATCCGCGAATATCTGGCGCCTCGCCACACACTTACGTTTGGCCTCTTCCTTTTCTATGCCTTCACACCGTTCCCTTCCAATTATCTTTTCATTGCCTATGGACTTACAGCGATGGAGCTGCGCAAGCTTGCCGCGCCTTTTTTATCGGTCGCGCAGTCAGCTACAGTTTTTGGGGCCTCACTGCTTCCAATGTGGCGAGCAGGATCGATTTTGAATCGACCGATGCACTGCAATATTTCAGCGTTTACTTCGTGGCGGCGCAGATCGTTTTGCTTTCGCTGATTTATGTGTTCACTCGCGTCGACTGGCGGACTTTGCTGGCGGAGAAAAATTCCGATGGGCGCCCAAAGCCTCATCGCCTGCGGGCGGACAAGACGGCAAGTGGCCGGCATAGAATCGGGTTCACTGCCCAATACACGGATTGAAAACCCGAAATTGAATTTTTGACTGGCTCGGGCGGAAACATCTAAATCTGCTTGCGAAGATATTCGACTACCACGTACCCGATCAGGCCGGAAATGACTGCAATTTCAAAATTTGTCGCCGTGAAAATATCCCGAATCGCGAACGCTAGTGTTTTTGCGTTCCGGTTGCCGCGCGTGAATTCTCCCATCAAGAGATTGGAATAAAACAAGAACACGATAAATCCAACTTCGACGACGGCTCTCCACACGTGGGAAGATTTTCCTGGCTGTTTGGGATCGGGCGACATTCGCTAACTATAGCAAGAGTTCTTCGCGGAGGACGAGCGGAAAGCAACTACCGGGGAAGAAAATCGTCGCTGTGCGTGACGAATTCCGGATAGGCGCCGGCGCCCAGTTCGTGCAGATCGAGCCCCTGGCGTTCTCCCTCGACCGATACCCGGTACGGGTATAGGCGGTTGGCGAGCCAGTTCAGCCCGTAGGTGAGCGGCAGAATAAACCCGACGAGCGTGGCCACACCGACGAGCTGCGCAAGCCATTGCCCGGAGTCGCTTGCGGCGGGCAAGGCCGCGCCCGCTATGTTCGCGACCGGGCCCGAGACCGTGCCGAAAATTCCGGCCGCCACAAGTCCCCACAGCCCGCCGATGGCGTGCACGGAAACCGCACCGCCCGGGTCGTCCACTTCCAGGCGCATCTCCAGCCACTCGATGCAGAACGTGACCACGCCGCCCGCGACGGAACCGATGACCACCGCTTCGGCGGGAATCACCAAAGCGCATGTGGCGCTGCTCGCCACCAGTCCCGCGACCCAGCCGTTCGCCGTGAGCGAAGCGTCCGGCTTGCCGAACCGGGCGTTCGTGATGATAGCGGCGGTGAGCGCGGCGGCAGCGGCTTCGAGCATGGTATTGATGACGATGATGGCTGATCCCGAGGGCGCTCCACCCAGAAAAAGGATCGCTCCCGCGGAATTGAGCCCGAACCATCCGACGAGCACCAGCAGGCAGCCGAACAGAATCAACACGGCGTTGTGGCCGGGGATGGCCGGGGCCATGCCGTCCGCCGAATATTTCCCGCGCCGGGGACCAAGAATCCAAGTAATGGAGAGCGCCGTCAGCCCACCCAGGACGTGAATTGTGCCGGCGCCGCCGACATCCAGGAATCCGTGTCCCAGCGCGTAGTGGACGCCCAGTTGCGCAAGCCACCCGCCTCCCCAAACCCAGTGCGCGAAGAGAGGATATGTGAAGGCCGCTAGAATCGCCGTTGAAAGGCAGATGGAACGCAGCCGCCAGCGGTCCGCGCCGCTGCCCAGCGGAACGAGCGCCGCGAGGCCAACGCAGAAAATTTGCAACAGCGCGGCCAGGATTGCGGGGGACCCGTCAGCTATAAGCTTGCGAAAAAAGAACGGCTCCGCCGCAATCCAGTTCCAGGCCTTGCCGGACACCGTCAGTGTATGCGCGGGGCCGCCGACGTACCCTTCCAAACCAAATCCGAACGCGAAGTAGACGAGGCCGGCCACGGAAAGCGCGGCAAGCGACGACAAAAGAATATGCGCGGCGCTGCGCGAGCGTCCCAATCCTGCGTTGATCAGTGCCAGCCCGGCTGCCGCCAGGGGCGCCAGTAAAATAAAAAAGAGGCAGGAAAGAAAAGAGAATTCGGGCATGCCGGCGGCGGCCATGGATTTGAACTACCTTTTTTCCTCTCGCGGGATCAAATGTGACCGGAATGCAAAGACAAGTCCCAGAACTTCCACGGCCAATCCGGCAAAAACAAAACCAGCGCGCGGACCAGGCTCGCGAAAGAGCACGATGGCCGAAAGGACTAGGAACCACCCTGCCGCCAAAAGCAGGAAGCCTGACACTTTCATTGCTGGACCTCTACGATGAAAACCCTCATGCTCCGCACGGATCGGCGCGGCGCTAAAATAGCACACTCACCTGCAAAAATGACGCGCGGTTTTGATCCGGTAGCAACATTTCCCGGAGTTTTCTCGCCGGGAATTCCCGCAAATACAATTTCAAATTACAAAAATAGCAGCATCCGGTCTCTCTGAGGCCCGGAAGTTCTGTATGCAAAGAATAGAAGAAACGGATGGGTTTGGAGACGATGAGGCGGCACATGCGAAGATCAGAAAGATTCAATCCACCAGGCCATGAAGCAGTTGATATGCCGTATGTAATTGCACGGAATGGCTTTATCTCTAACCCGCACGAACACAAAAAGCGGGTGACGCATGGACTTTTAGCTTCATCGCGTTCCGAACGCCCTCTTTCCTCGCCCCTGTTTCGCCCATTGGATTCGGTGATTTACGACATCAAAACGTTGCATTGTACAGCCTGATTTCGCCCCTCTAGTATCTCGGGTCTCGGCACTGATGGGCTGGGTGTCACGAGTTTGCGAAGTGAAGTAAAGAATAAATAAAGGAGATTCCATGGCGGAAAACACCGGCGAAGTAAAAATGACACCAACCTTAGGATTAACCGGGTTGACGATGAACGCGATGGCGCTCATCGCTCCCGGCGCATTCCTTTGGCTTACGTTTTACATTCAGGCAACCACGGGTTCGACGGGTCCGGCCATGTGGCTGGGCATCGTCGTCGCCCTCCTTCTTTGTCTGGCGACGGCAGTCTGTTACGCCGAACTGGCAAAGCTGTACCCAGGAACCGGCAGTTCGTACTATTTCGCGGAGCAGTCTTTCCTGAACCATGAAAAGGCATGGAGGTACGCTCGTTTGTCGAAGTTCATCGTCGGCTGGGGCTCTCACCTGTATTACTGGATCTACCCCGGTGTGATGGTGGGCGTAACGGGAATCTTCTGCGGGTACGTGGTTGGAACGCTCTGGCCAAATGCCATGAGTTCCTCCAATCCCGGCCCGATCTTTATGGGGTTGGTGGCGGTTCTGTTTTCCTTGGGGGTGGCATATATCGCACACCGCGGGGTGAACGGGTCCACGGGCGTAAGCATCGCCATCAACGTCATACAGATTTCAGCCTTGTTGGTCTTTTCGGTCATGGCGCTCGGCTATCGCATGAATCACCCGCCCGGAAGCGTCGCCTTCCAGTTCGACTCAACGAGCGGCGAAGCGTATTCGTATGAATTCGCCACGACCAGCCAGATGGTGAACGGAACGGCCACCGATGTGATCACGCGGGATGCCAACATGGTTCCGCAGCCGAAGCTGGACGCAAGTGGCAAGCCAGTTCCTTATCACATTGACTACCCGTACTACGACAACGCGGGAAATTTCCTGAGCCATCCGGATGCTAAATCCGTGGTTGCACCGCATAAGTGGGGATGGGTGTTCGTGCAGGCGACGGTCGCGATTCTGATCCTGGTGGGATTCGAGTCCGTGACAGCGATGGGCGGCGAGGCGAAAAATGCCAAGCGCGATATTCCCATCGCCGTCATCTTGTCGCTGCTCATTCAGGGAGCGTTCTGCTACCTGATTGAGTACTTCTGCGCCAGTTATTTCCTGAACAGCGGATATACGATGCAAAGCGCTTCAGGGTCGGCGGCGCCGATCGGCGACATGATGATCATGGTGGGCGATGCCGTATTCGGCCAGGGACATGGGCGCGCGTTCATGCTGGTGGAGGCGTTCACCGTATTCCTCGCCTTGATCGGCACGACGCTTTCCTGCATTAACACAGGCGCACGCGTCACCTACGCCATGGGTAAGGACAGCGAGGTGCCGGAACACTTCGGCATGCTGCATGCCAAGAACCTCAGCCCGCACCGCGCCATCTGGACGCTGGCAATCATTTCCGCGGTCATCGGTGTCATCGGCGTCACCATGGCGTTCGGCGATGCCGGCGCCCCCACCGATGCCGCCATTCAGGCGTTGCCACACAGCGTCTGGTCGAGCGTTGGATACACGACGCATGACAAGATGGCGGCTTTGCCGAACTCGCTCCTTACCGTGACCCTGGCTTCCAACTTCGGCACTTTCCTGTTGTACGGCCTGAGCTGCGTCATCTGCCTGGTCGCCTTCCACAATCATCCGAATTTCAATTTCATCAAACATATGGTGATTCCCGTTTTCGGTCTCGCGGCCAATCTCGCCTGTATGGCGTTCTACTTAATCGGGCCATTCATGGGGTATGGCACGGCCAAAGAACCGCTTCTGGCTCTGGGCATAGCCGTCGTCTGGGCGATCTATGGAGGCATTTACTTCATGCGCTCCAGCAAGGCCACCGGACGTACAACCCTGGTCACGAGCCGTACCTGAACGTTCGGCAGGTGATAGGATATGCGGTTAGCGCAAATGGCTCGGAAATTCGGACAGGCGATTTTGCCCGTCCGAATTTCCGCGTCAGGATTAGCGGAGAACCGGGTGGATTTCGGGGGAAGCTTCGCGACCCCAGTTGCCCCACTGCGCTCGGCCGGGAGATCGCCGCACCAATTCATGCTGGAACTTGAGTTTATTGAGCGAACTGATATCGGACGTGTTCGCGACCACAACGAAGATTATCTGGGCCATGCCACCCCGGAATCGCCGGCGAAGGCGCGCACGCATGGCTGGCTCTTCGTGCTCGCCGATGGCGTGGGCGGACACGAGCAGGGCGAAGTCGCCTCATGCACGGCTGTGGAAAGCATGATCGCCGGATTTCAAAAAGCGCGGGACGGCGAGCCGCACAGCGTGATGCTTCCGCGACTGGTGCAACAGGCAAACACGGACATTTTGAACACAGCTCATGCCAGGGGACCTGCCGCCACGGGGATGGCCACAACCATCGTGGCCTGTGTGTTGCGCTATGACCGCGTGACCGTGGCTCATGTGGGAGATTCGCGCTGTTACCTCATCAGAAATGGAAATCCTGCGCAAATTACGAAGGATCATACGGTCGCGAACGAGCAGATTCGCCTGGGCCTGCTTTCCGCCCAGGAAGCAAGTGAAGGAACAACAAGCCATATTCTGAGCCGGTCGCTCGGGACCGATTTGATCGCCAACGTGGATACGAATGATCATCAGGTGTATCCCGGCGATGTGCTTCTGCTTTGCTCCGACGGGCTGCACGGCCACGTAGAGGCTTCGGAAATGGCGGCGATTTGCGGCCACGGAGCCGACCTTGGCGCAGCAGCAGACAAGCTGATCGCGCTTGCCAATGATCGCGGCGGCAATGATAATATCAGCGTTCAACTGGTGCGGGTGCTCGCTGTCGAGCGCGTGGGCATGTACCGCGGACGCCCGTATAAGCTATACTGACGCGCTTGCTGGATTGCACACCCGACTGCGATTCCCCTTCCCGATGAGTGAAATCCATCCCGGCGACGCGCTCGACTCCTACCGCATCGAAGCGCTCGTGGCCCGCAGCGGCATGGCATCCATTTATCGCGCCACTGACACCAGAAACGGCCGCGCCGTGGCGATCAAGATTCCGCATCCCGAGATGGAAGCCGACCCGGTTCTCTTCGACCGGTTCCAGCGTGAAGCGGAAATCGGAATGAAACTGGACCATCCGGGCGTGGTGAAGGTTTACAACGACAAGGAGCGCAGCCGGCGCTACATGGTTCTCGAATGGGTGGAGGGACGCCTGCTCCGCCAACTTCTCAATGAGCAAAAGAAATTTCCGCCCGAGCGCGCCATACGGATCACCCTCGAAATCTGTCGCGCCCTCGGATACATCCATAGCCAGGGAGTGGTGCACCGCGACCTGAAGCCCGAAAACATCATGGTGGATCAGAACGACCGCATCAAACTGATTGATTTCGGGATCGCCGCCAATGCCGGCTCGCGCCGCCTCACCTTCGCAAAATTTACGCAGGCCATGGGCACGCCCGATTACGTCTCCCCCGAACAGGTTAAGGGCAAGAGGGGCGACGCGCGAAGCGATATCTATTCACTCGGCGTCATGTTTTACGAAATGCTCACGGGAAAAGTTCCCTTCACCGGGCCGAATCCGTTTGTCATCATGAATGAGCGCCTGCTGAATCATCCGATTCCCCCGCGGGAAGTGGACCCCACGATTTCACCGGAATTGCAGGAGATCATCTATCGCGCCCTCGAACGCGAGCCGTCCAAGCGCTATCCGAACGCGCACGAATTTGAGCTGGACCTCGAGCATCCGGAAAAGGTCGGCGTGGCGGACCGTCCGGAGCTGACCGAGTGGACCAAGCGGCGCTCGCCTTTTTGGCGCCGCGTGCTGTTTTATGTAGCGCTGGCGCTCATTCCCGTCGCCGTGTTCGGCCTCATGCTGTTTCTTGCCAAGCAAAAATAGGGGCGACCCTTCATTCGCTTCGCCACACGTTCCGACTTCCTGAAAATTTACTGGCTTACACGAACTCCTTTTCCGGTTCTGGCAGCTCATCACCCGCGTTCGCGAACCAGACATACAGCGTGGGGAGGATAAAGACGCTCATCGCAAGGTCCGCAATGAGTCCGCCGACAATGACGATTGCGAACGGCCGCTGGGAATCCGAACCGATCGCATGCGACATCGCGGCGGGCAACAGTCCGAGCGTTGCCACAAGCATGGTCATCATGATGGGACGAAGCCTGAGGACGGCCCCCTCAACTGCAGAATCTTCTATTGAGCGGCCCCGCACGCGGAGCTGGTTGATGTATTCGAGCATGATGACGCCCGTTTGAACTGAGACGCCGAACAGTGCCAAGAAGCCGACTCCGGACGAAACACTGAAGTGGGTTCCGGTGAACAGGAGGGCCAACAGCCCCCCCACACTACCCATAGCAACAGTGACGAGAATGAGCGCAGCCCATTTCGCCGAGCGAAACATCGTGTACAGAATGAGGAAGATCACCAGGACAGTTAACGGCACAATGATGAGCATCCGCGCTTGGGCGCGCTTCTCGCTTTCATATTCGCCTTCCCAGTCAATATGGTACCCACGGGGCAGTTGAACCTGCGCGTTGACTACTCTGATCGCTTCCTCCACGGCACCGCCGAGATCACGACCCCGCACGCTGTACTTGATGGCGACGTACCGCTGGTTCCCCTCACGGTAGATTTCGGAAGCGCCATCTCGCTCTTCGATTTTGCAGAGCTGTGCAAGTGAGACTCGCTCGCCCGTCGGAGATAGCAAACGAATATTCGAGATTGCTTCCTTGGTGCTGCGATATTGAGGGAGATACCGCAGCACCAGGTCGTAGCGCGCCTCCCCCTGTAAGACTTGGGTAACGGCGTTGCCGCCCACCGCAGTCTGGATCGCATCCTGTACGTCGGCTGCGTTGATCTGATAGCGGGCAGCTTGCGCCCGATCCACGGTTAGATTCAGGTTCGGCTGACCCAGAACTCGAAGGACTCCAAGGTCCTCGATTCCTTTGACTTGCCGCATGATCTTGACGATTTCTTCCGCTTTGTCCTCAAGGACCTTCAAATCTTCGCCGTAGACCTTCGTGGCAAGTTCGCCCTTTACTCCACTGACCGCCTCTTCCATGTTGTCTTCAATGGGCTGAGAGAAACCCCAGGTAGCGCCAGGAATTTTGTCCAATTCGTGCTGCATTGCGGCGATCAGTCTTTCCTTATCCTCGTGAAAAACAGGCCGCCACTGCTCCTTAGGTTTCAATCCGACGTAATACTCCGTATTGAAAAAGCCAGTCGTATCGGTTCCGTCGTCGGGACGGCCGACTTGGCTTGTGCAGTCAGTAGCTTCGGGAAATGAGCAGAGCAGGATTCGAGCTTGGTTCGTCAGCCGGATGCCTTCGTCAGGCCCCGTGCTGGGAGCCAGAGTGCCGCGTACCCAAAGCGCACCTTCATCCAAATGGGGCAGAAACTCAGAGCCGATCACTCCGCCCACCGCAAGGTATACGGCGATGACCAATCCAAAAGTTGCCACGCCGACCGTCGCCAAGCGATGCTCGATCGCCCACCTCACAGCGTTGCGATACCTCGTTTTCAATAAATGCATTACGGGGTTGCGCCATTCGCTCACGCCCTTGCTGAAAAACAGGCTGGATAGAACTGGTGCGATGAGCATGGAAAATACGAGTGAGCCGAGGAGCGCAAATGCAACGGTCCAGGCCATGGGTTCGAACAGGCGTCCCTCTACACGCCGCAGCGTGAAAATAGGCAAGTACGCTGTAATGATTATGGCGATTGCATAAAACACTGGGCGCTGGACTTCATGCGCGGCGTTGCCGATGGTCTGCATGGCGGTCTTCGAACCGTTCCCGTTTTGACGCTGGCTCATATGGCGGACAATGTTCTCAACCATCACCACCGCGCCATCGACGACCATTCCGAAATCCAGCGCGCCGAGGGACAGCAAGTTGGCGGGAATGCCCTTTAGGTTGAGACATGTTGCGGCGAACAAAAACGCAAACGGGATCGTTAAAGCGACGATAAATGCTCCACGCACATTCCCGAGAAACAGAAAGAGGATGATTACGACAAGAATGATGCCCGCAGTGAGGTTGTGCAGTACCGTATGGGTCGTGTAGCGCACCAAATCGCTGCGGTCGATGAAGGGAACGATCTTTACACCGGGAGGCAAGATATGGTCGTTTAGTTCTTTAACTTTTGCGTGGAGTCCTTCTAGTGTTGGTTCCGCCGCGGCGCCTTTTCGCATGGGCACCCAGGCCGAGACCACGTCATCGTTGTCGATGATTTTTCCATCCTCATGGCGAATCGCTCGGGCGAACTGGCCCAGCCGGATCTTCGGGCCTTGCGAAACCGTGGCGATATCCTTCACGTGGAGTGGGGTGCCGTTCTTCGTAAGTAGGACGGTATTTTCGATATCGTGAACGTCCCTGACCAGGCCGACTTCCCGAACGTTGATCTGCTGCAAGCCCGCTTGGATAAAGCTGCCGCCCGCGTTGACATTGTTGTTGGTGAGCTGTTGCTCTACCTGGGCGAGACTCAGACCATGGGAGACCAGCTTGTCAGGATCAACCCGAACTTGGTATTCGCGCGTTGGCCCGCCGAAGGTGGCAACGTCCACTATATTCGGAACGGATTTCAAATTCTTCTCGACCACCCAGTCTTCGATGGATTTCAGCTCCATCACGTCGTATGCCGGATTCGTGCTATGTAGCGTGAAAAAGTAGATTTGTCCGACAGGGCTCCAATCTGTGCCCATCTGAGGCGAGACCCCAGGTGGCAAAGTGACCTGAGAAAGCCGTTCGAGAACCCTTTCCCTATTTTCGAAGTTCGACGTGTTATCTTCAAAGATCAATTTGATGTCAGATAGACCGAAGATCGAGAACGAGCGCAGGTGCGCTACGCCAGGGATGCCATTCATCACGATTTCGAGTGGAATCGTGACCTGCTGTTCGATCTGTTCCGCAGAGATTCCCTGCCACTGCGTGATGATTTCAACATAGTTGTCCGCTACGTCCGGATACGCCTCAACGGGAAGCTGATGGAAGGAGATCGCGCCCCAGCCAAACAGCAAGAGCGTCGCTGCGAGGACTAGAAAGCGGTTCTCCAAAGCAAAATCAACAAGTTTGCGGATCATCTACTGCTCCACCGTGTTCTGAAACACGAGCGCATTCTGAACGACTTGGGCGCCGGGCTTAATGCCCGAGGTAACTTCCTGCATGCCTCCGGGAAGCATGATCCCGCTGACGATTTCCTCGCGCTGAAACTTTCCACCCCCCGCGGCAACGAATACCCAGTCGCGGTCGTGTAAATGCAAGATTGCGGTCGCGGGAATTGTTGTATGAATTTCCTTCTTTTGACCGAAGAACGTAGCCGTCACAAACATGCCCAGGCGCATGATCCCCGGATTGTGCACATTGATCCGCACCTTCGCCGTGCGAAGGTTGGGATCGAGAACCGCGCCGATGTTGCTGATCCTGCCCCGGAAGACTTGGTCCGGATAGGCGTTCAAGCGGATATCGGCAGTGTCACCGAGGCGCACATTGGCGAGGTCGTTTTCGTGCACATCGCAAACAATCCAGACCTGGGATAGGTCAGAAATCGTAAAAGGGTTCAAGCCCAATGCCTGCACACCCGCAGCGTTGGTGACCTCTTGGTCTGTGATCACTCCCGAGACGGGCGCGTAGATGTCCACGACCCCGTTCGGTTTACTGGGCTCGTTTCCAAGCAGCCGGAGATGTTCCGCTTTGGTTTCAACATCAACTTTGGCCTTTTCTTCGGTGTCCTGCGCGATCTGAAGATCGTTCATCGAGATTGCGTGGTGGTCGTAAAGATCTTTTGCGCGCTCGAATTGCGTGCGTGCCAGCGTCTCATCGGCAACTGCCTTCCGGTAATCGGAGAAGGCTCCGGAGACATCGTCGCTCCGAACGGTCAGCAATAACTGGCCCTTTTGAACTGTGTCGCCCAGTCGCGCGCGAATGTCAACGACCCGGCCGGAGGCAAGTGAAATGACCGGCACGTTCCGCGAAATATCGGGGGCCACAACTCCTGTGACTACAAGTTCCGACCTTGCATCGTGTGCGACTGCAGAGGTAAGCGAAAACTGATCGGGATGATCGACCTGGATCAGAGTTCCATCCTGCTCATGCTCGACCTGAGCTGGTGGCGGCGCCTCCGATGCTGGATCTTCCTTTCCGTTGCCACAGCCTCCGAGAGCAAGTGTCGCGGCGACGGCCACCACAAGGACTCGGCAATTGACGCATCTCATTGAGTAACCTCACAACTGATTGCAAAATACGGTTGACTCGCGATCCAGATTGCTAAAAGGACCAAGCCTTCCGAGAGATTTTGAGTTTGATGCAATGTGCGGCTTCGTTCGGTAGACCTTACCCTTAAGGAACTAACCCGTAGGTTTACAGATCGATAAGCCGAATGTTTAGAAGTGAGGAACTTCGGAAGGCGGCGCGCGCCCTGCGTGGGAGCTTAAGAAGGAGCTGACAGTAAACCACGAACTCGAATGCGGAATCGGCCCGGCTGGCGAGCGGCCATGTAACAGGCGTCTTGCTTCCGCGTAAATCCCAGCTCCAGACTGTGGGGGAATGCCAACAGCCTCGGTGGCCTGATTGGAGCCGGAAGTCAACTTTGTCTTGGATTCGCTGAACGCCTCGGGAAAAGCAGCAGGCTCAGCCCGTGAAAAACCGCCATGACCATTATTGAGAAGGATGGCTACGGGCTGATTGAACCAAGCAGTGGAAAGGACCAGGTCAACAGCATGGTCTCCATTGACATCGCGCGCCTCGATCCGTAGGCCGCCTGCCGGCGCGACAAGTCGAATAGATTGCTGCCCGACTGTGGAGAGTTGAAGTTGAAGCCAGTAGTTAGTGGCGCCGGAACTGTTTAGCCCAGCTTGAATGCTGACCAAATCTAGACGAAGGTCCCCGTCGAAATCGGCAATCGCAAACTGTAGTCCCGGTCCAACCGAAGCGACAGGCCCACTCTGGACATCTCCAGCTTCCGCTGTACCATGCCCGGCGAAACCAAACAACACCAACAGAGACATCCAAAGAAGTAGATTGCGGAACGCGCGGTGGTCATGCCTCGGTTCTGTTCGAAAGGCAGATTTGCGCAGGATGTTGAACAAGACTCCCTCTCGGACGCTAGAAGCACCAACAACTATACCATTCAAAGGGGTCGCCAAAAAGGGATGTGAGCCCCGCAAACCATCCGCCGCCGGGCAGCGCGGCTTCCCTTTGAAGGTATTCTTTGAAACGTCAAAATCTGTTCACGAATTCCCCTGCGCGTGTCATCGGAGCCAATGGAACGGTATACTAAGAGATTGATTTCCGCGAAGTGCGCGGGATCTTGCCCACGACCATGAAAATTGAAGAGTTCGATCAACGGCTGCGGGAACGGGTGCTCATCGCCGATGGGGCGATGGGTTCGCTTCTGTATGAGACTTTGGGGCCGCAGCGCTGCGTGGATGAACTCAATTCCACGCGGTCCGAAGAGGTCTTCCGCGTTCACCTGTCTTATCTGGAGGCGGGCGCGCATATTATCGAGACCAATACCTTTGGCGCGAATCGCCACAAGCTGGCCGCTTTTGGTCTGCAGGATCGTGTTATCGAATTCAATCACCGCGGAGTGAAAATCGCCCGCGAGGCCCGCGAGGCTGCAAAACATGACGTCCTGATTGCCGGGTCCATCGGGCCGCTCGGTCTGGTTCGCCAGGTGCGCGATCTCCCGGAAGAGGAAATCCGCTCTATTTTCCGCGAGCAGGCCGAGGCGCTCGAAGAGCGCGGCGTGGATTTTTTTGTCCTGGAAACTTTCGCGGATGCGGGAGAACTCGTTTCCGCGATTGACGCGATCCGTTCGTTTTCCCTGCTTCCCATCGTCGCCGAGATGACCTATTCCGAAGAGGGAACCACGTTCGGCGGCACGCGGCCTCGCGACGTCTGGAATCTGCTCCAGGGGCGCGGGATTCAGGCCATCGGCGCGAACTGTTCGGTGGGCCCGCAGGATCACTTGCGGATTTTGCAGGAACTAAGCGAAGCGGCCGGATCGTTTCCGATGAGCGCGATGCCGAACGTGGGATTTCCCCAGCGCGCCGGCGACCGCGTGATCTATCCAAAATCCTCGCCGGAATATTTTGATCTGTTTGCACGGGAAGCGATTGTCCTGGGGGCACGCATTCTGGGCGGATGCTGCGGCACGACTCCCGAGCATATCCGCGCCATGGTTCGCGCCGTGGCCGGCAGCCACCCGGCGCAAAGCGTGCGCTCCAAGAGCCATGTCGAGGCGACACCGGAAGCGCGTCCCGTGACCGTGCGCGAACCGGAAAGCGCGCTGTGGAAAAAGATTCAGGCCGGCCGGTTTGTCGTCTCCATGGAGATTGACCCGCCCAAGGGAACTTCGATTGACCGCGTGCTCGAGCAGGTGCAAAACGTCATGGCCTCAGGCCACGTGGACGCGATTGACGTGAATAGCGGCCCGCTCGCCCGTGTGGGCATGGACGCTCTGACCTTGTCCGGCGCGCTGGAAGCCCGCGGGATCGAAACCATTCCGCATCTCACGACCCGCGACGCCAATCTCATCGGCTTGCAGGCCATGCTGCTCGGCGCCTGGACCGTCGGCGGCGTGCGAAACGTTCTTGCCGTCACCGGCGACCCCCGTCGCTCGGAAGTTATCCGGAATCCTTTGGTGTGTATGAAGTGGATTCCATCGGCCTGGTAAAGGTGATGGCGCGGCTCAATCAAGGTACAGACTGGGCCGGCAAAAATCTGGGAGGCGCAACCAACTTCACGATTGGCGTCGCCGTGAATCCTCTGGCTCAGGATCTGGACGAAGAGTTGCGGCGTTTCCGGGCCAAGGTTGAAGCGGGCGCGCATTTTGCGATGACGCAGCCCATTTTCGATCCCGAGCACTGGGAACAATTTCTCGAGCGCATGGGCGGAAAGTCACCCATTCCTATTCTCGTGGGCCTGTGGCCGCTGAGCAGCTACAAACAGGCGTTGCGCCTGCACAATGAAGTGCCGGGCATTGTGATTCCCGAGCCGCTCTTGAAGCAGCTCGAAAGCGCCGGCGGCGCGGCGCGCGAGCACGGGTTTGCGCTGGCGCGGAAGATGCTCGATTGGGCGCGCACCGCGCGGCATCTTGGAATTGCCGGAGCCTACCTGATTCCACCGTTCAAGCGGTACGAAGAGATTTTAGAATTGTTTTCGTAGCGTGGGCTTCTCACCTTTCGCTTCACATTGCCCAGGTCCAGCATCATGTTTCAACGGTTGGACCCCCCTGCCAGTTTGTTCAGGGCCAGAGATTCAGGCAGGGTCTGAAATACTCCGTTGCGATCCAATGGCCGCTGGACCGCGTCTTCGAGATCTCCAAGGGCTCGCTGAGCGCGGCCCAGGGCATCGAGCCGCGCTCTGGCCAGGATCGAAAGTTGAATTTGCGTCCCGTCGAGACTCAACCGGGAATCGGCGCCGGCGCGGATGGTTTGCTCGACGGACAGCCGTCTGGTTTCCTCGAGTTGAACCAGCGATTCAGCGTCCGCTACTTCCTTCAGCGCTGCTGTATAGACGGCGAGCGCGCGTTCACTTTTTGCGATTACTTGCGCTTGAGTTTGCAGGAATGCCGCTGCGGCTTCCTTGCGGCGGCCCTCGGCCTCGGCAATTGGTCCCTGATTCCGATTGAAGACAGGGAGAGACGTTGAGACGCCCACGGTAAAGAAACTGTTTCGCTCCTCATACGTGTATCCGGGGCCAATGCTCAAGTTAGGATATTGCTTGGCAATTTCTGAGTGCACGGCGGCTTCCGCGGCGGCATACTGCGCCAGCGAGCGCCGGATATCCAGGCGATTGACCACGGCGTCCCGCCGGATCTGATCTGTTGAAAGAGATTCCGTGGCTGGTGGTGTTTCAAGATCAGTCCAGGAGAAATCGGCTCCTTCAAGCCCTGCAACCGGAACTCCAATGACAGCCGACAGAGCGGCTTTGGTTTCGGCGGTCTGGCCTTCCGCTGCCCGGGCAGCCACTTGTGTTTTGGAAGCCTCCATCCGCGCGAGGTCCACATCCATCCTTGTTATTTCTCCGGCCGATACTACCTGTTCCAGGATGGCGACTTCATCCTCTCGGATCTTTTCCTCCGACCGCAGCAATTCCAAATTTCGAGAAGCAATCAGATGATTCAGCAGTGCGAGGCGAACGCCCATAACCACAGTCCAGGCGGTATCGGCAAGATCCAATTGGGCCGTCTGATCAAGGTTCCGGGCGATCTGAATACGGCGCCCTCGCTTGCCCGCGGTCTCGATTAGGAAGAGAAAATCTTGAGTGAGCAAAAAGGGCGCCGGGATGCCGGGTACAAGATCAAATGTAGGATTGGGCCGGGCGCTGGCCGTGACTACGGCTCCCGCGGCGGTGGCAAGACGCGCCCGAGCCAGGTCCAGAGTGGGATTGAAATACAAAGCAGCCAGCGAAAGTGTTTGCAGGTCCCAACTCCCGGGCGGCCAGGGGGACACGGGGTGACGCAGATTCGCTTCCTCGAAAGATCGAAGGCCCGGATCGGCAAGGCTTCGCGATTCAAATTGTGAGGCTGTTGCGCCGGCAACGATCGGAGCCGGCGTGTATCGCTGCGCGGCGCATCCGGTGAACCAGAATATTACGGCAAGTGGAAGGATTCGTTTCCCGGTTGAAATCATCGAGCGTCTCTCCCTGTAAATTCCGCTGCCGGCAAGCTAACGTCCCGCGAAGACCACACCGGGCTCCAGCTTCAGTACCGGGCGGGCGCTGATTGCCGCGGCCACAATGCTTACAAGAACCACCGTCAGGCCTCCCAAAATCGGTGTGAACCACATCATGCGGAACGGATAGTCGAACTCCACGACTGCGATCTGGCCAACGACGGCGCATAACCCGAGGCCCAGACCCGTGCCCAATACCGCGCAGAGACCGGATTGCACAAAGATCATTGTGAGCAGCAATCTCGAATTCGCGCCCATGGCCTTCAGCACGGCGTACTGCTTCAGGCTATCTGTTGTGAACATGTAGAGCAGGACTCCCGTGACGCCGAATCCCACCAGCATGGCTACGGAAATCATCGAGGCCATGTCACCCACATCTTCGGAGTTGATCAGCAACCAATTGACCGTATCCGCTTTGAAGACATCCGAGGAGCACGCCCTCAGGCCCGTTTGCGCTTCGATGCGCGCGGCCAATGCCTCCGGCGAGACGCCTGGCGCGGCCTTCGCTACCACAAATGTCAGCAGGTGCCGCTCCGGCGGCAACATGCGCGAGGCGTTCGAGATGGTGGTGTACATCAAGGGATACGGCGGGTAGCGAGGCAGAGCCACCGAACGGCCCCTGACCACAACGCGATGATTGTTCACGAGCAGTTCGTCCCCCGCCGCCAGCTCGCGTGTCGGTATGCCGAGATGCGGCTTGAACGAATCGGGAATGAACCGGTACAAAGCTGTCGCCTTCTGGTCGGGTGTAGCCGCATAAAGATGGGGCTTTCCGTAGGGCCATTGATCCGCCTTCAAAATTGGCGTTTCCAGTTTCCCTTCGGTGCCGCCCGGATCAACCACAACTGCATCCGGAGTGCGCAGCACGGCAGGGGAAACGCCGTCTTGCAGCGGGGGAAGCCCAAAGAGCGTGGCGTCATCCACGCCGATGACCTGAAACGACTGAAACCGCCCGTTTGGAAAGCGCGCGTCCGCGGTAGCCAGGACCAGCGGCACGGCGGACAATACCCCTTCAACGCTGCGGACCCGGGACACCGCCGAATCCGGGATATTGGTGGTTTGCTCGGTGGACTCCACCGCCGGATCCATGACCCACACATCCGCCCCCGGATTCTCGGCCACCAGAGCAAATCCGCGGGTCATGAATCCGCAGAAGTATGACGCGGCGAAGGTGACCAGGAACGAAGTAAACGTGATGCCGCAAAGCAATCCCACGTACTTGGCGCGATCACCCAAAAGCATTTTCATTGCGACACGCAGCATGTCAGGGTTTCCTCCCGTTGAGGGGCTGGGCTTTGCGACTGCCGCTCCGGGAATCACCGCACGGGCCGGCTTGATGTTGCGGACCCGATGCCGGTCCGCCGGCGGGAGCCGCTTCGATGAACACGTCCATCATCTGGCCGACATAAAGCGGCAGCGTGGCGGGGTCGAAGCCGTAGATCACCTGCAGGACGCGCGTGTCCGTGCGCTGGGTGGTGTCACCGGTAAGCGCCACTTTGGGGATTACATCAGGATCAGTGCGCACGTACTCGAGCGGGGTTTTTATCTCCGGATTGCCGCGCACTGAAGCCACGGCTGACGCGCATGGCTGCAATCTCCAGGCATCGTTCTCATCAATGTCCACGCGCACGTGCAGCCGGGTGTCATCTCCCAGCAGCATCAAGGGCGTGCTCACAACACCGCTCTGGGCGTATTCCCCCGGGCGCGTTTTCATTTGAAGGATGCGGCCGGAAATGGGGGCGCGTATGGTGCGGCGTTCGATCTCGCGCTCAATCTGCTTGACCTGCGCCTGGGCGGAGTCAATCTGAGCCTTGATTTGCTCGACCTGCGCCTGGGCCGAAGCCAGCATCGCCCGATCTATCCCGGCGTCGAACTTCCGATTCGCCATATCCTCGGCACTGATGGACACTCCGGGTTCCAGGTCCTCTCCCACTTTCAGCCGATACTCTGCCTTTGCCACCGTCGCCTCCGCCTCCTTCACTTTGGCGGCGGCTGGCAATAACTGGGCTTTGACCTCTTTGACTTTGGCGTTGGCCGGAAGGAGTTGGGCTTCCAGATCGCGGCTATCCACCTTGAATAGAGGGGCGCCGTTCTTTACCCGGTCTCCCCACTTCACGTACACGGCCGCCACGATTCCGGAGACCGGCGTGCCAACCGCAATATTTTCAGAGCTGGCTTCGATGATCCCCGGACCGGAGATGTAGGACGCGAATGGAGCATTGGCGGAATGAGGGATGGTCTGGGCGGCCGGCGCGGCTTGGTTGCCTCTCAGGACCATGGCGATGGCGGCGCCGAGGCCGATAACGGCCAGCAGGGGAAGGATATACTTGCGAATCATCACAGGTCCTCCTAGTTGTTGCCGTCTACGATCTCGATAATCTTTCCGTCGTCCATATGGACGATTCGATCGGCAAATTCGAAAATGCGGGGATCGTGAGTCACCACGACGAGCGCGCGGCCGGGAGTTTTGGCGACGTTTCGCAGGAGTTCGATCATGCTCCGTCCGGTGACGTGATCCAGGTTGCTTGTGGGCTCATCGCAAACGATCAGCTTTGGTTCATGCACCAGCGCTCGCGCAATGGCCACGCGCTGCTGCTGGCCGCCGCTGAGCTTCGCCGGAAGCGCGTCCAGGCGCGAGCCGAGACGCATCGCTTCGAGCGCCGCTTCGGCGCGGGCTTCGGCGCTCTTGCGAGGCATCCCGTTGATCAGCAGGGGAATGGAGACGTTCTCGACCGCATTCAGCGCAGGCAGCAGGTTGAAGAGCTGAAACACAAAGCCGATCGTCAGTCCCCGAAAACGCGCGCGCTCGCCCGGACCCATCTCCTTCAAATCGCGGCCGAGCACCTCGCACTGGCCGGAATCCTGATCCAAAATTCCCGCGATCACGGAGATGAGAGTGGTCTTGCCGCACCCGGACGGGCCGACGATCATGAGCAGTTCGCCGCGCCGCACGTCAAGATCAATGCCACGGAGAGCCCTCACGCTGGCGTCTCCGGCTCCGTATGTCTTGGTCAGTCCGCGGCAACGAACGGCAATATTGAGATTCGGCTCCGCCGCGCCGATTGCTGGTTCCATGATATTGTCCTCGGCACTATTGAAAATTAGATAGTCATCAGGCGTCTGGCGCGCAGTGATCGTTCGCATGCGAACGCGCGGCGCCCAGACTGCCGGGAGTGGATTGCTGCCGAATTTCGGGCGCAGTTCTAGATACGCAGGCTAAGAGGGGGAGTTTCCGGAGCCGGAACCAACGTTGCAGGAAGGATCAATCCCAGCGAGGAATTCAGCGGGCATTGAAGGGCGAACCGTGTGCTTGACACCGCGGGCCGCTGGGAAAGCCTAATGACGAGCCGCGCCAAAACAAATGCGGTCCCAATGCAGAGGGCCAAGACAACCAACGGGTACTCACTATCGTGTCCGCTTTGGAAAGCGTTATCCCATTGATCAAACGCATCGAGAAGAGGACACACGATGCAGATCGCCAAGGCAATCGCGCCGGTCACGAGTGACGCCCTCGTTCTCATAACACAAATCTTACCTTTAATTCTCGATTGAGGTCAATGAAACGAGGAGAGCGCGATTTGCTGGAATGAGGTCGGGATGTGAGAATTACGAATAGGTGTATTGCGCTCTCCGGTAAACTACAGGGGAGAGTTCTGAACCGGTCTTTGCAGGAATGTGGCCCTGACTCGCGCATGGCGCGCGGTTTAGCGCACAGCTATGGCAAGGGAGATGCACGTTGGATCGAAGAGAAACACGAATCGCCGCCCTCCGGAAACTCCTGAAGGAGAGGATCGTCATTCTGGATGGCGCCATGGGCACGATGATCCAGGCGGAGCGCCTGGAAGAGGCGGCGTTCCGCGGCTCGCGATTTGAGAATCACGCGCGCGATTTGAAGGGAAATTTTGATGTACTGAATCTGACCGCGCCGCGGATCGTGCAGTCCATCCAGCGGCAATACCTCGAGGCCGGCGCCGAAATCATCAAGACGAATACGTTCAACGCGAATGCGATTTCCGCGGTCGAGTACGGCCTGGAAAACCACGTTCTCGAAATCAACAGGGCCGGCGCGCAAATCGCGCGCGAAGTGGCCGACGCCTATGAGGCGGCGCATCCGGGGGAGTTCCGCTGGGTTGCGGGGTCCATGGGACCGACGAATCGCACCGCTTCCATGTCGCAGGACGTGAACAGCCCGGCGTCGCGCGGCGTCACGTTCGACCGATTGCGGGAAGCCTACTACGAACAGGCGCGCGGACTTGCCGAGGGCGGCGCGGATATTCTGCTCGTCGAGACGATTTTTGACACGCTGAACGCCAAGGCCGCGCTCTTTGCCATCGAGGAATATTTTGAGGCGTGGGGCCATCGCCTGCCGGTCATGGTGTCGGTGACGATCACGGATCAGAGCGGGCGGACACTTTCCGGGCAAACCGTTGAAGCGTTCTGGATTTCGATTTCGCACGCGAATCTCTTGAGCGTGGGAATCAACTGCGCGCTCGGCGCAAAACAGATGCGCGCGCACGTTGAGGAACTTTCGCGCCTCGCCCCGCTCCCCATCAGTTGCCATCCGAATGCCGGCTTGCCCAACGCGTTTGGTGGATTTGACGAAACGCCGGAGCGGATGGCCGCCGATCTCGGCGAATTCGCCTCGAACGGCTGGCTGAATATCGCCGGCGGCTGCTGCGGCACGACGCCCGCGCACATTCGCGCGATTGCAGCGGCCGTGCGCGGGAAAGCCCCGCGCGCGCTGCCGAAGGTCGAGGGCTATACACGCTTCAGCGGCCTGGAACCTCTCGTGCTGCGGCACGATTCGCGATTCGTCAACATCGGCGAGCGCACCAACGTCACCGGCTCGCCGAAATTCGCCAAGCTGATCCTCGGCGGGCAGTACGAAGAGGCGTTGTCGGTGGCGCGCCAGCAGGTTGTAAACGGCGCGCAGATCATTGACATCAATATGGACGAAGCCATGCTCGATTCCGAGCAGGCCATGACCACGTTTCTGCACCACATCGCCTCCGAGCCGGATATCGCCCGCGTGCCGATCATGATTGACAGCTCGAACTGGCGCGTGATCGAAGCCGGACTGAAGTGCATTCAGGGAAAGGGAATCGTCAACTCGATCAGCCTGAAGGAAGGCGAGGAGATGTTTTTGCGGCGCGCGCGCCTCGTCCGGCGGTACGGCGCGGCGATGATTGTCATGGCCTTCGACGAGCGCGGTCAGGCCGACTCGCTCACGCGCAAGATGGAAGTGTGCGGGCGCGCTTACCGGATTCTTACGGAGCAGGCGGGCGTCGCTCCCGAGGAAATTATTTTCGATCCAAATATTCTCACGGTCGCGACCGGCATCGAGGAGCACAACAACTACGCGGTGGACTTCATCGAAGCCACGCGCGCAATCAAGGCCAATCTGCCCGGCGCGAAAGTGAGCGGCGGCGTCAGCAACATCTCGTTTTCATTCCGCGGGCAAAACGTCGTGCGCGAAGCGATGCATTCGGCGTTTCTGTATCGCGCAATTCAGGCCGGACTGGACATGGCCATTGTGAACGCGGGCCAGCTCGCCGTGTACGAGGAGATTCCCAAGGATCTTCTGAATCTCGTCGAGGATGTGCTGCTGAACCGGCGCGCCGATGCGACCGAGCGACTGCTCGCGTTCACGGAAACCATCAAGGTCCGGGAGAAGGGGCAGGTCGAGGAAGAGTCCTGGCGGAAGGGCACGCTCGAAGAGCGGTTGACGCACGCACTGGTCAAGGGAATGGCGGATTATATCGAGCAGGACACCGAGGAGGCGCGGCAAAAACTGGGCAAGCCGCTCGCCGTAATTGAAGGGCCGCTGATGAGCGCGATGAGCGTGGTGGGCGACCTGTTCGGTTCGGGGCGCATGTTTTTGCCGCAGGTGGTGAAAAGCGCGCGCGTGATGAAAAAAGCCGTGGCGTATTTGCAGCCGTATCTGGAAGCGGAAAAGCAGGCGGGCGGAGCGTCAGCCAAGGGACGCATCGTCATGGCCACGGTGAAGGGCGACGTGCACGACATCGGCAAGAACATCGTGGGCGTGGTGCTGGGCTGCAACAACTACGAAGTCGTGGATCTGGGAGTGATGGTTCCGAGCGAAAGAATTCTGCAGGCGGCGCGCGAACACAATGCGCAACTCATCGGCTTGAGCGGGCTGATCACGCCTTCGCTCGAGGAGATGACGCACGTTGCAAAAGAGATGGAACGCGAAGGCTTCACCGTGCCGCTTTTGATCGGCGGAGCGACGACGAGCCTCATGCACACCGCCGTAAAAATTGCGCCGCACTTTCGCCAGCCGGTTGTATATGTGCAGGACGCCTCGCGCGCCGTCGGCGTCGTGGGAAACCTGTTGAGCGCCGAGCTGAAAAACAATTTCACGGAGAATAATCGCAGGGAACAGGCGGCGCTTCGGGAAAAATATCTGTCGCGGAAGGCGCAGCCGCTCCTGCCGTTTCTGGAAGCGCGCAAGAGGCGGGCCGCGTATGACTGGCCGGCGTACGAGCCGCCGCGTCCGTCATTCTTCGGAACGCGCGTGTACAGTCCCGTGCCGCTCGAAGAGATTGTTCCGTACATAGATTGGACGCCGTTTTTTCACGCCTGGGAGCTGCGCGGCTCGTATCCGAAAATTCTGGAACAGGAAGGGACGGGACCGAAAGCGAAGGAGCTGTTCGATGACGCGCGGAATCTGCTGGATAAGATCGTGCGCGAAAAACGGCTCGAGGCGCGCGCCGTCATCGGTTTTTTCCCGGCGAACAGCGTTCAGGAAGACATCGAAGTCTACGCCGATGAATCCCGTCACCTGCTCGCGGCAATTCACACGCTGCGCCAGCAGCAGGCCAAAGCCAACCGGGAACCCAATTATGCCGTGGCGGATTTCGTGGCCCCGCGCGAAAGCGGCCGCCTGGATTTTCTGGGCGCGTTCGCGGTGACGGCGGGAATCGGCATCGAATCGCTCGTCGCAGCGTTTGAAAAGGATCTCGACGATTACAACGCCCTGATGACCAAGGCGCTGGCCGATCGCCTCGCCGAAGCGCTCGCCGAACTCATGCATCAGCGCGTCAGGGTCGAGTGGGGCTACGGGGCCGACGAACATCCGAGCCATGAAGACCTGATCCGCGAGCGCTATCGCGGCATCCGCCCTGCTCCCGGCTATCCCGCGCTGCCGGACCACACGGAAAAGCGGACGCTCTTCGACCTGTTGTGCGCGGAAAAAAACACGGGCATTACGCTCACGGAAAACTTCGCCATGCTTCCGGCGGCATCCGTGAGCGGCTTCTATTTTTCGCATCCCGAATCGAAGTACTTCGCCGTGGGCAATCTGGACCGCGATCAGGTGGAAGATTACGCGCGGCGCAAAGGGCTGGACTTGCGCACTGCGGAACGCTGGCTCGCCCCCAACCTCAATTACGATCCCGACGCCGCTTAGTCCCTACCCTTGCTAACACCAAGCCAGGAATAAAAAAGCAGGCGCAGGTCCGAAGACCCGCACCTGCTTTTGGAAACAAGCGTTCTGCTCTTGGTCCAGTAACTAATTAGTGCCCAGAGTTGGAGCCGATCCGGGCAGCGTGTAGCGCAGGTCCAGGAAGATCATGCCGAGTTGAGCTTGCCGCGGATTCACGGTCGCCCACGGATTGCGCTGCAGGTACGAGTATTGGCCGATGATGTTCAGCGCGCCGTATTTGCTGTCTTTCGCGAGGGTTTGATTGAAGCCGAACGTTCCTTCCTGAATCATGCGGTTCTGGGCCGATGAAGTGGGCGTCCCATACCCGATGAGCGGATTGCCGGAAACGGTATCGGGGACGACATCTTTGCCGATGTAGGTTCCGCCGTAATAGGCGAAGAGCATCGTTTTCCCATGAGTATATTCGAAGCCGGACACCGTCGAGCCCGTGTGGATTGCGGAGAGGCTGCCGTCCGGCCGTACGATCACGTCGGGAACCATGCCGAAGATGTAACGGCCGCCGCCATCGCTCCAGAAATTGTTCGAGAGCAGACGCATACCCTTGAAAATTTCAAAGTTGACGTTCAGGAAGGCTCCGCCACCGGTAATGGTATTTTTGGCGCCGCCGGTGGGGTTCCAGATCTTGAACTGGCGCTCCATGCCGCCGACCTCGAAGTGAGCCTTCTTGTTGGGATCAAACGCGAGCTTGGCAATGATGTCCGGGGAGACGTTGGGCACGCCCAGGGTCGTGCCGCCGGAGTTCAATTGCGTTCCGCCCAGGGCGGTAAGACCGGAAGGAAGGCTAATTCCGGGAGCGCCAGCCGAGCCGCCGATATATTGTTCCGGGCTGTCCAAAGCGACGGCGAAGGCTACCGTGTTCGTTGGATGATACACGGCGCGAAATTCCGGTATGCGGCCCCAAACCAGGCCCGCCTGGTAGTTTACGTCCATGTCCTGTGTGTAGAAGACGTCAGCCGGCAGGGGAGATATTCCGGCGCGGCCCGGAGTAATCAAGCTCCAGGTCTGGCCGCCGAGAACTTCCCAGCTTCCCTTGCGGACGTCAGCCCAATACAAGCGGGAGCGAAGGGTGTTGCTGTTGCTGGTGACCGCCACGTTTCCGGGGTTGTTGCCGAGGAAGTCCGACTCCATGTAGCCGATCACATGGGCGCCGTGCACCATCGCGTCCACGCGGAAGCCGATGCGCGAGTTCTGCATGTTCATGCGGAATTCGCTCAAGTTCGTTGCGTAGGTGTTGCCGTAGGGGATGCCGGCAAAATTCGTGCCGATGCCGCTCCCGCCGTCATGATTGCGCCAAACCGCGGTGAAATCCATAAACCCGACCGGTGTAATGTAGGCGGAGCCCACCTTCAACTGCAGGGGAGAAACTTCATCGTTTCCGCCCTGGGCAGCCGGGCCGGCGGACGGGACTGCGCTTGAACCGGCGGAAGGCGCAACGGTGGCCGCCGCGGCGACAGGTTCCATTGCCGCTGCCGAGGAGGACGTCGCCGGCGCGGTCACGGACTCGGAAGACGCCGCGCCAAACTTTTTCTCGAGCGCTTCCATCTTCAACTGTTCGGCCTTGAGCGCCGCGCGCTGGGCTTCCAGTTCGGCTCTCTGTTCTTCCACTAGCTCGCGAAGGTCCTCCATCTCGCTCTCGATCGCGGAACGTTCTGCTTTTACTGTTTCTTTGGCCTTGGGCGCAGATGGAAAGCTGCCCGCCGCCGCGGGGGTTTCCTCCTTCGCGGTTTCATCGGCGGCACGTGCGACGTTCGGCGAGAGCCAAAGCCCGATACTCAACAGGACAGCTACAAATGCTCGCATTCCTTATTCCTCCTCACACAGTGTTCTGAATCGTTCTTAGCTATTCCTCGGATCTACAATTGAAACAGTGCGGTCGGTGCCCCGCATACCCCCACCCGCTCGGCAAATCCTAAGGAGCACAACTCGTGTAACCTGTACGTGCACCCTAACTTCCAATTCACTGCATTGCGCTTGCGAAACCGCTGCGGGCCAATCCAGACTGTCCCAATTTATGATTCCCAAGCATCACGAGTCCCACGACAATAAAGGCATGGGCTTAACGGACCATGAGAGGAATGTTAATTCTATGTTACAACAATACTGCCGGGAAGGAGCCATACATCACTAACATAACAAAAGGGTTAATTCAAAGCATTGATTGGCGGCACGGAACCGGAATAGATTGCTGCACGAGAAGAACACGGTGAATCTAACAATCCGAAAATGGCTCTTCCTAGTGTCGCTGCGTCCCTGTCTGACGTTTGGCCGGGCTTTAAACATCATCACGATGGACCAGGAGCCTCACCACCACCTAGCCTTCAAAAATGAATATGTGAAAGTGTTCATGGTGGCGGTCAATCCGGGAGATTCGATCCAGATGCATACCCATGCGTCGCGTCACGCGGGAAGGCGCTTGCCTTTGGTTTCCTCGCCGAGCGGCACGAAAGCCAGCCCGACAATAAAAGCCAGCGCCGTGAGAGCCACGGGCATTCCAAACGTCTGAAAATGGCGGATCCCGGAGCCCACGAGAAATGTAAATCCGGCGGCCGTGAATCGCCCGACGTTGGTGATGAAGGCGAAGGCGCTCGCGCGGCATTCGGTACCGTACTGCTCCGGCAGCCAGAAGGAATAGACGATAAAGTTTGCGCCGCCGAGTCCTAGCAGCACCGAGCAGACGAGAAACCAGAAGATCGCGTGTTCGCGCATGTAGAAAACGTGGCCGAACGCCAGCCAGATCGCCGACATCATAATGACGTAAAACAGGCCCAGGGTGGCGCGCCGCCCAAACCGATCCGCGAGACCCGGCACGATGAGAGCGCCGAGCACCGTGGCGATTCCCAACAGCCCGGTGGAATAGGACGCGAGCCGCGCGCCCTGCGCCGCCGTGCGTCCCGCTCCGGCGGCGATGTAGGTCATGGCCGTCGGTGCATACACTGATCCGGCCCACAGCCCGCACAGCGAAACGATCAGGTAGAGAGAGTTGACCAGCGTCCTCTTCCGGTATTGCGGAGAAAATAGTTTCAGGAAAGAGTGGTGCATGGCCCACTTCTTTCCGAGCTCCCGAGACTTGTTTTCCCAGTGCGCCGGCTCTTCCACATTGTTGCGGATCAGGCCGATGAGAAGCGCCGGCGCTCCGCCCAGCGCGAACATGTAGCGCCAGCCAAAGCGGCTGCCGATCAGGACGTTGGCGAGCGCGGCCAGAAAAAATCCGATGTAGTAGCCGGTGTGCATCAGCGCCGCGCCCATGGTGCGCCGCTCCTCGGGCCAATCCTCGGAAACGAGCGCCGCGCCGACGGCCCATTCGCCGCCGATTCCGACTCCGGCGAGAAACCGGAAAACCGCGAGGCTGTAGACCCCCGTGGCGAATGCGGCGAGCAGCGTGAAGAGCGAAAAACAAAAGATGCTGAACATCATCGTGCGCACGCGTCCAAAGCGATCGGCAATCGGTCCCCAGATCAGCGCCGTGCCGTAGCCGATCATGAAGAGCGCAAAAAACAAGCCGCCGTAGAAACCGATATTCGCCGTGGTCGCGGGGATTCCCGAGCGCGGCAACAGTTCCGTCAACGCCGGCACGAGGACCAGGGAATAGATGAACGAATCCATTCCGTCCATGCTCCATCCGGCCCATGCGGCCCAGAAGCTGCGCACCTGATTGCGCGTCAAGCGCGGCTTCGCCCGCGGGAAATTCCCCACCTCAATTTTTACCTGCGACTCCACGAGCCTCCGCCGTCGAATCCGAAGATGGAACATTGTACGTTACACCGCGCCCGTCACATACCGCTGCGTGCAGCGGCGCGGCACTTTTCCCCTGCGCGGCCCGCCGCTTGTGTCGTACTATTTCGTTCCGGAAATAGGTTGGGGGCAAAAGGAATCATTCCGTCATTTTTGGGGAGGGAACTTTTTATGAGCGAGCTTACGCATAAGCCGGATTGCACGTGTCTTGGCCGGCGCGAATTCATCAAGGCTGCCGGCGGCGGAGTGGCGGCGCTGGCGGCGGGCAGCGCCCTTTCGGCTGCTCCCGGGCTGTCCGCGGAACAGATAGATCAGGATTTCGCTCCCGGCGTTCCCAGGAAATTGAGAATTGATATTCACGGGCACATCTATCCGCTCGATTATCTGGACCTGCTCGACCGCCTGGGCGGCAGCCCCACCGGCACGCGCATCGCGCGCATCGCCAAGGGCAGCGGCAGCCGCGAGGAACTCGAATCCCGTTTTCAAATGATGGACCGCGCGGGAGTGAAGATGCAGGTGCTCTCCTGCGCGCCGCAGCTCCCGTACTTCGAGAAAAAGGAGTCCGCCATCGAGGCGGCACGGTTTATTAACGACTCCTACGCAAATTATGTGAAGACCTATCCCGACCGCTTCGTGGCCTACGGGACAGTCCCGCTTCCGCATGTGGACGCCGCGCTGGAAGAGATGACGCGGTGTCTCGACAAGCTCGGGATGGTGGGCGTGACCATGGGCACTTCGGTGCTCACCAAATCGGTGGCCGATCCGATGTTCGATCCGTTCTGGGAAGAGATGAACCGCCGCGGCACGATTCTGTTTTTCCATCCCATCGGCCTCGGCGCGTGCTCTTCGCTGATTCAGGATTTGAATCTGACCTGGCCCATCGGCGCGATGATTGAAGACACGGTGGTCGTGGGACATTTGATCGCAAAACAGATTCCGCAGCGCTTTCCGCGCGTCCGCATCATCGTGCCGCACTTGGGGGGCGACATTTCGATGCAGATTTTCCGCATAGACAACCAGAAGTTTCTGTTCCTGCCTCCGGAAGCGGAAAAACCCAGCGTGACGGTGAAGCGATTGTGGTTTGACACGGTCGGGCATGCCTATCCGCCCGCGCTGCGCGTGGCCTGCGAGGCGCTCGGCGCGGACCGCTTCCTGCTCGGCAGCGATTATCCCTACGAGATTGGGGAGCTCTACCAGCGCTGCGTGGATTTCGTCAAGGATCCAGCTGCAGGACTGACCGCGGATCAGGCGGAAGCCATTCTCGACCGCAATGCGCAAGCGATGTTCCGGCTGAGGCGCAAATAGGGCGGGCTTCACTTGGCGTGAACGAGGCGCTCCGCGACACTCGCCATTCCGAGCGAAGCGAGGAATCCCTCCGTGTTCCCTGAAGTCGGGCGAAAAAGAAAGAGAGATTCCTCGCTTCGCTCGGAATGGCGGAACAGATTTGCAATTCCGCGGGCTGTTCAATGATTTGCGCCGTTCCCCGCTTGACAGTGCGATTCGCTGCGCTATAAGAGAAGCGTGGATTGCGAACCGGAAAAACAGAAGAAATAATTCCCGCGCACCTTTCGAGGAAAACTCTATGAAATTGTCGGCCGCGTTTGTTCTGATTCTTGCACTGGCTCTCGGCGGTGGCGCTTTCAACGCCGCCGCGCAAGACGGCCCCTATTCGATGCCGCTTAAAACGGTGCCTACGTTTTCGACGGCCAATATTGCCCGCCAGGGACATTTCTACGTCGGCGGAAAATGGACGGGCGAACCTGGCAAGGAAGTAATGCGCGGCGCGATGTACGTGGAAGTGTGGGTGCCGAAAGTCATCAAGTACAAGTATCCGATCGTATTTGTGCAGGCCGGCGGCGGACAGACAAATGTGGCTCTCCTGATGACGCCCGATGGGCGGCCCGGCTGGGCCTACGATTTCGTAAATCGCGGCTACACCGTCTACATGCTCGATCTCCCCGGGTACGGACGTTCCGCTTTCGTGCCGGGAATGGACGGTGACCTGCTTCCTCCGCGTTCCGGACCGCTGATGGAAGAGGTGTGGTCGAGCGGGCGTCCTCCGGCGACGCCGGAGAGCACCTGGCCGCAGTGGGACCAGCACACGCAATGGCCGGGCGACGGTCCAACCAAAGGCAAGATGGGCGATCCCATTTTCGACTATTATGCGAAGACCGACACGCAGACGCCCGCGGGCAAGGACCTCGATCTCCTCGCGACGAGCGACGTGGTCGAGTTGATGGATCTGATCGGCCAGCCGGTGGTTCTGCTGCTGCATTCGGGCGTCGGTCCGATTGGCTGGGGCGCCGTGGATCTGCGGCCGAAACTGGTGAAGGCGATTCTCGCTCCCGAACCGCTTTCTCCTCCCATCGAAGATGCGGAACGCGGACGCACCGGTCCTGCGCGCCTGTGGGGTTTGACGAACCGGCCCGTTCATTACGATCCTCCGGTCAGCGATCCCAAGGAGCTGCATCCGGTGCGCGAGGATAAGGCGGACGGGCCGGGACTGATTCCCTGCTGGGTGCAGCAAGAACCCGCGCACAAGCTGGTGAATTTCGTGGGCATTCCGGTGCTGAATCTATCGGGATCGGCCAGCTATCACCGCCCGTACGCGCATTGCACGGCAAAGTGGATCATTCAGGCGGGAGGAAAAGCCACGTACGTGCGGCTGGAAGATGTGGGGCTGCCGGGAAATGGGCACCAGATGATGTCGGAGAAAAACAGCGCGGGGATCGCCAAGTACATGATGGATTGGCTGGAGAAGAACGCGCGGTAACGAAGTTGCGGTTAGCAGGAGGTAGCACAGGCACTCTTGCCTGTGCGGGTTTTGCAATCGAAAGTTGCGGCAAGGCCCTCATTGCGGCCTACAAAATCGCACAGGCAAGAGTGCCTGTGCTACTACTTCTTGATCGGAACGAGCGCCGCTCCGGCCGGAACCCATTTGCCGTTGAGTTTCACGAACAGCCGCAAGACCGACGCCTCATCGGTCACGACAATCTTGCCGCTCGCGTCGGGGGCTTTGAAGATCGTGTGGTCGGTCGCGATCGCGACATTTCCGTACACGGCTCGCAGAGTAAACTCCTGGGGATTCGGGCCCGCGTCGCCCGGCATGGTGGGAACGGCTGCCGCGCGCGCCGTCTGCCGCTTGACCATCTCCTGCTTGTCGGTGATTTCTCCCTCGCGGCTGATCTCGAAGAATTTCTCGGGCCAGATTTGCTTTTTAAAATCCACGCAATCCTGCGCGTGATTCTTGTGGTATTTGTGCGCGCACACCCACTGGTCGTTGACGTCGGCAAGCTCTTTCTCCAGATCGGTCCAGGCCTTGTCGCCTTTTTTCATCTCCTGGGCGTGGAGCACGGGAGAAACAGCCATGACAAATGCAAACACAAGAAGGTGTGGTTTCCTCATTCCAAATCCTCTCCGGAAAGTATTTTTGAGTTAGCGAAAATGATTCGCGATTGCCGCATCGCAGCAAAAAAAGCGCCGTCATTCCGAGCGGAGCGAGGAATCCCTCTTTCTTTTTTGCGCCATGATGCGGAACACGGAGGGATTCCTCGCTTCGCTCGGAATGACGGCGCAGTCTTGACGGCAAGTGACAATGCTCTAATCGCTCTACTTCTTTGTCGGCCAGAGCACGCCCTGATCTTCCTTGGTGACCGGGCCAATTCCTTTGTACACGAATTTCTGAACGCGCTGGCCGCGGTACGTTTCGGTCACGTAAATGTTGCCCTTGGAATCGGTGGCAATGCTGTGCGGGCCGTAAAACTCGCCGGGCTGGCGTCCGCCTTCGCCGAAGGTGGTCAGCACTTCGAGCGTGTCGCGCAGCAAAATGTGAATACGGTCGTTTTCTCCGTCGGCAAGATAAATATATTTCTGCTGCGGATCCTTGGAGAAGGCGATGTCCCAGGCCGAGCCTGAACCGAGCGTGCGCTTGGCGATAAACGCTTCTTTCACAAACGTTCCGTCGGGTTTGAAGACCTGAAGGCGGTCGTTCACGCGGTCGCAGACATACAAGAGACGGTCCACGGACATATCGGCGCAGTGCACGGGATTGCGGAACTGCTGTGGCGGCGGCGCATCCGGATTGTAGTTGCCCATGTCCGTATCGTCGGGCTTGTGTCCATAGGCGCCCCAGTGCCGCTTGTATTTGCCGGTATCCGCGTCAAACACGATGACGCGATGATTTCCGTAACCGTCGGCAACGTAGACTTCGTTGGTCTCTTTATCAATGAAGGTTTTGGCGGGCAGGCGCAGATTTTCCACGTCATTGCTGCCCTTGCTGCTGTGCGGCTTGCCGATCTGCATCAGGAACTTGCCGTCCTGCGTAAATTTCAGGACTTGATTGTCCTGATAGGACGCAGTGGCAGACGCGGCCGATTCATCCGGGCCTGCCCCAGCGGGACGCGCCGGCTGCTTGCCGCGGCCGTTGCCGCCGATCCACACGTTGCCCTTGTAATCAATGGTGATCCCGTGATTGGAGTCCGGCCAGTCGTACCCTTCGCCCGGGCCGCCCCAGTGGCGCAGAAGAGTTCCGTCGGGGGCAAACTCGAGCACGGGAGGCGCGGCCGAGCAGCACATGGCAATCGGCGGATTCGTCGAAGCGTGTAATTCGCCGGGTTCGAGCGATCCCTGGCGGTGGACGATCCAGATGTGGTCCTGCGCGTCCACGGATACACCCACGGACATTCCTTGCAGCCAGTGATTCGGCAGGGGCTTCGGCCAGAGCGGATCCACTTCAAACATCGGGGCCATGACGGACGCGGCCTCGACGCGCGCGCGCTTCTCCAGAATCGATGAGCCAACTCCCAGCGCGAGGACGAGTCCTGTGAATAGCATACCAATCGCGATCTTGCGTTTCATAAGTTCCGGCACTCCTTTCGGGTCGTACTCCGGGGCCGATCTCAATTCCATTCGACTACGGCGCAACAACAGGCACCAGGCCCGCTCCGGCCACGTGCCACTTCCCGTTTTCCTTCACGAACATACGCAGGACGCTCATCTCGCGCACGACAACGAATTTTCCGTTGGCGTCCACGCCCTTGATGATCGTGTGGTCGGTCGCCAGCGCGACGTTTCCGTAGACCGCCCGCAGCTTGAAACTGTCCGGAAAGGCTCCGGTTCCCGGCTGGCGGTCGGTCTTGACCATCATGTCCATCATCTCCTGCTTATTGACGACTTTTCCGCCGGGCAAAACATCAAAGAACTGGTCGGTCCACAATTCGCCCATGCTGTCCGGTCCCGCGGTTTTCTTGTCGAATTCGGCCTTCATCCATTTCAGCTCGAGGGCGAAGAGCTCCTTTTCGAGCGCCGGGTTCCCCGCGCTGACATCCTTTTTTTCCTGGGCGCGAACGGGCAGTGAAATCGCGCCCAACACGCACAAAGCAACGGCACAGGCTGTTTTCATGGAGCGAATCTCCTAATGAGCTTGCGTCATTCCTCGCGGAGGTTATCCCGGCCCTTAGCGGGACTCGGAATGACGATTTTGCAAATCTACTTTCTCGGGCCGTAATCCTTTTTTTGACCGTTCCGCGTATTGACGACGGTAAAGCTGCCGTCGGGCCGCGCGATTACGTGTATGGCATACACGGTGGACTCATCCGGCACGCCGCTCTGGACCGTGCCGCCAACACCCGTGTTGGCAATGAATCCTTCGGGGCGGTTCAGCGCGCCGGCGCCTTCGGCATAATGCAGTTGCCAGAGGTCCTCTAGCCCCGGCGAATTTTTCAGCGTCTCGAAGGTGGCGGTCGCTCCGCCTTTTTTCGCGCCGTTGTTCATCACCGCGACGCGCGGGTGCATGGCCTCGACCAGCATGGGCAGGCTGGAAATGTCCTGGCCGTGGTGGCTGACGAGATACAGGTCAATCGTGCCGATCAAATTATTGGGGCAGGCAAGGTCGTGCTCCTTGTTCCAGGTCAGATCTCCAAAATCCACCATGCGGAATTTTCCGAGCGAGATCACCATTCCGACGGATGCCTTGTTCTCCCCGGCAATCAGTGGATCTTTCATTTCGTCCTTCGGTTGAAACGCGGAGCAGAGCGGATTTGGCGCGCCCGCGCCGGGGAGCGGCTTGGAAATTGTTTCCGTCGCCGAGGAGACGACCTGAAATTCCGCGCCCTGAATCGGCAGCTTGTCTCCGGGCTTCACCTGGATGTGCTGGCCCTTTTCGCGCACGGTGAGATAGGCGGCATAATTCTTGGGAACATTCAGAGTCTCTTCCTGGATAGGACCGTGATCCACATAGGTCTTGATCGGAAACCGGGAGGCGAGGTCCACAATGCCTCCGGCGTGGTCGCCGTGATAGTGAGTGAGGACGAGATAGTCAATCTGGGAGAGGCCGGCGCTCTTGGCGACGTCCACGATGCGGCCGGCGTCCCGAGCGCCGGGCCAGCCGGTATCCACCAGAAGCGATTGCCCCGACGGCGTGACGAAGAGCGTGGATTGCCCGCCTTCGACGTCAATGAAATAGACGTTAAGCTCCTTCGAAGGTGGAGCGGTCCAGGCCAGGGTGCAGCAAAGAAGCGCTGCGGAGACAGCCAGAATGACAAGCGCCCTGCGCATCAGGCCTCCTCACACCTTGGAAAGTTGTGGCGCCTGCGAGATGCCGGCGCCAGGACGGATCGCAGACTACTTTTTCGGCCAAAGCACGCCCTGGTCTTGCTTCGTGACCGGGCCCATGCCTTTGTACACAAACTTCTGAAGGCGCTGTCCGCGATACGTCTCCGTCGTATAGATGTTTCCCTTGGAGTCCGTGGCGATGCTGTGCACCGCGTAAAACTGGCCGGGCTGGCGTCCGCCGTCGCCGAAGTTGGTGACCTCTTCGAGCGTATCGCGCAGCAGGATGTGAATCTTTTCGTTCGAGCCATCGGCCAGGTAGATGTAGGTCTGCTTGGGATCTTTCGAGAAAGCGATGTCCCACACGGAGCCGTCGCCTAGGGTGCGCTTTTCGATGATTTTTTCCTTCACGAACGTGCCATCGGGTTTGAAGACCTGAATGCGGTCGTTCACGCGGTCACAGACGTACAGCAGATTGTCGTCGGCGAGCTGCGCGCAGTGCACGGGGCTGCGGAACTGCTGATCCTCGGGTGCGTCAGGATTGTAGTTCCCCGGATCGGTATCGTCGGGTTTGTGCCCGAAAGCGCCCCAGTGGCGCTTGTATTGAAGCGTGTCGGCGTCAAAGACGATGACGCGCTTGTTGCCGTAACCGTCCGCCACGTAGAGTTCGTTCGTTTTCGGGTCCACGAAAATTTTGGCCGGCCCCTTCAGATTCGCGACGTCGTTGCTGCCCTTGCTCTGGAAGGGATGTCCGATCTGTCCAAGGAATTTTCCGTCCTTCGTGAATTTCAGGACCTGGTTGTCGGCGAAGGCGCCGGGCTGGCTGGCCTCGGGAATTTTGCTCGCGCCGGTATCCATGATCTTGGGGTCCGCGGTGCGGCCGTTTCCGCCGATCCAGACGTTGCCCTTGTAATCCACGGTAATCCCGTGATTCGAGTTGGGCCAGTTGTAGCCCGCGCCGGGGCCGCCCCAGTGATTGATCAGATTGCCTTCCTTGTCGAACTCGAGAATCGGCGGCGCAACCATGCAGCAGTCCGCGCCCGGGGGATTCCAGTTGCCGTAAGTTTCCTTGGCTTCCAATGACCCGCCGCGATGAATGATCCAAACGTTGTCCTGCGCGTCCACAGATACGCCGATGGTCATGCCGATCACCCAATGATTCGGCATCGGCTTAGGCCACATCGGATCCACTTCGAACATGGGCGCCTGCACGCCGGCGGCTTCGACGGCCGCTTTCTTTTCCAGCCAATAGGATCCGGCACCCAGCGAGATAGCCAGCGCGGCAAACGCCGCGCCAATCAGCAGCTTGCGCTTCACGTGTTTTTCCTCCGGTTGCAGAAGGGCGGAATGAGTGTAAAGGTTCGTCTTGGAGCCGAACCTGACATTCATCTGATATCTTTCTGGAAACTTCGGGCGAAGCATACACCAGTTGAACGGGAGCAGCCACATCCTTTTTGCTTGTCAGGCGCTTTCCGAAGCGGGTAATCTCCGTGTCATGCCAAACAGATTTCGCCGCATGATTCTGGCTTGTGCCGCGTTACCGGCTGTGGTGTTGTTCGCCGGCGGGAGCGCGGCGGCGCACGATATTCCTGTGGATGTCACGGTGCAGCTGATCGCGAGACCGGCGGGCGATCACTTGCATCTGCTGGTTCGCGTGCCGCTCAAGGCCATGCGGGACGTCGAGTTTCCGGAGCGAGGACAGGGCTTTGTGGATCTCGATCATGTGGACCCGCAACTTCGCGAGGCCGCGACTCTGTGGGTGGGCAACGAAATTGAAATCTATGAAGACGACGCGCGACTGCCGAATCCGCAGGTGGTCGAAACGCGCGTTTCGCTCGAATCCGACCGCTCGTTTGTCTCCTACCACGACGCCCTCGCGCACGTGACCGGGCCGCGCCTTCCGGACAATCTTCAGGTGTTTTGGAATCAGGTGATGCTCGACATTCTGTTTGATTATCCGATCCACTCGGACCGCGCGCGGTTTTCGATTCATCCCGGGCTCGGCCGGCTGGGCGAACATGTTGTCATCGTTTTGAAATTCGATCCGCCGGGCGGAGCGGTACGCGCCTTTGAGTTTGTGGGCGATCCTGGTCTTGTGCATCTCGATCCGCGCTGGTATCAGGCCGCATTTCGCTTTGTACAGCTGGGATTTCTTCACATCCTGGACGGGACCGACCACCTGCTATTCCTGTTTTGCCTCGTGATTCCCTTCCGAAGCTTCCGCAAGCTGATTCCCGTCGTCACTGCCTTCACGGTGGCGCACTCGATTACGCTGATCGCTTCGGCGTACAACCTGGGGCCCAGCGCGTTATGGTTTCCGCCTCTGATTGAAACACTGATTGCCACTTCGATTTTCTACATGGCGCTCGAAAATATTGTGGGCGTCACAAGCGTCCAGAGGCGATGGATGGTGGCGTTCGGCTTCGGCCTAGTTCATGGATTCGGATTCTCGTTCGCCCTGCGCGAGACGCTGCAGTTTGCGGGTTCGCACCTGCTGACTTCGCTTCTGTCGTTCAATATCGGCGTGGAACTCGGGCAGATTCTGATGCTCGCCCTGTACATCCCCGCGCTCGAACTGCTCTTCCGTTACGGTGTAGCCGAACGGATGGGAACGATCATCCTCTCGGCGATCGTGGCGCACACGGCGTGGCACTGGATGGCGGACCGCGCAGAGGTTCTGCGCCAATACCGGTTCGAGTGGCCCGCGTGGAATCTCTTTACGATCGCTCTGGCCATGCGCTGGCTGATGGCGGCCGTCCTGCTGGCGGGACTCTTGTGGCTGTTTAGTTCGTTATTCAAAGACTGGGCGGACGTCCCCGCGCCGCGCAAACTGTGGTCCGCGCTGCGCCCGCGGCGCTCCCCGCCTTCCGTGGAGTAATTGGACTGGAAATTCAATTTCAATGACAGGAGATTTCCCGTGAACCGATTGCGCGGGCTCGCCGTAATGTTTTTGATGGCTGTTACCGTGGTGGCCATCGGCCAGGAACCCAGCAAGACCTCGGATTTCTCAAGGATCAAGGGCGTGGACGCACCTGCGCTCGAAAAAGAGTTGTGGGACGCCGATCAACAATGGCTGTGCAGCGCCGGAGCGACTCCCTACCACAAGGATTACAAGGAGTGCATCGAATTCCGGAACCAGTACTGGTCCGATCAATTTTTTGAAGTCGGCGTCAGAGGACAGGTTTCGACGAAAGCCGAAATGATCGCGGCCCAGCGCGCGGCGCATCCCGCTCCCGGGATCGGCCCTCACCCCGACGACTTTCACTTGATGGCCGTATATGGAAATTTTGCTCTGGCGACGGATCACACAAATCTCGTGAGCATGGGACCGGACGGGAAGCGCGTTGGCCAGGACGTACGAGTGCTGCGCATGTTCGTGAAGGAAGGCGGAATCTGGCGGCCTGCGGGGGCCGCGCTTGTGCCCATCGTAAAATAGCTTTTGCGAAGATTTCTTTCCGGGACCCTACGGACAGACTTCAGACCAGAACTTCGGGAACTTCCAGCCGCTGTTTGTGGAACGCCGCCTCAAAGGCCTTGATGACGCGGGGATCGAAATCCGATCCTTCACCCTTTAGGATGATGTCACGGGCTTCAAACGGGGAGAGCGCTTTTCGATACGGGCGATCACTGATCAAGGAATCGTACACGTCGGCGACACTGATGATGCGAGCTTCGATGGGAATATCTTCACCCTTGGTCGAATGATACCCGGAGCCGTCAAACTTGTCGTGATGCGCCAGAATGATGGGCAGGACGCGCTTGAGGGAACCCGAAACCGGCTTGAGCATGTCCATGCCCTTATTCACGTGCATCCGGACCTGGGTGACTTCGTCATCGCTAAGGCGGGCGGCCTTGTACAGGATTTCGCGGCTCGTTTCCAGCTTGCCGATATCATGCAGAAGCGCCGCCGCGCGGATATCCTCGATCCGTTCATCGTCGAGTCTCATTTCCGCTGCGATTTGCGTGGAATAGACGGAAACACGGTAGGAGTGGTTTTGCGTGAATTTGTCGTTGGAGATGATCTGGCTCAGGATCTGCAGCAGGCCCGTGTATGTCTGTCGCAACTCGATAAGCCTGCGCTCCGCATGCTCGTGCAAGGTTCCAGAGGCGTAAGCAAAGATCAGCAGTAAGCCCGCCCAGATCGCCAGGTCCGACCAGGTCAGCCAGCCGTTCATGTCAAACGTCTGCCGTCCCATGATCGTCGGATTCATCATATCAACCCAGGATACGAACAGGATGGTTCCGATGGCGGCTTCGACGGCCCTCCGCCGCCCCAGGTAATAGGCGGCAAAGAATGTCGGAATATTATAAAAAGTGAGGATCAGGCGCTGGCCGCCGATGAAATAGGAAAAGACACCGGCAGAAGCGACGATGGAAAAGATAAGCCAAAGTTCCTTGCTTACCCCGGTCAGATATGCGATCCACTTGTGTTTCATAGGTTTGACTCTCTCGAGGCCGCTGTTCTCTCGTATTACGCGCGGAACCTGCGAATGCCGCTTACAAATCACTGCTGGTCGAGATCTTGCTGAGCACTAGTCGCACAACTCGGGCGAATTCTCATGTCCTTCGTCGAGACTCCGAAAGCCTCCCGAGGGATGGCCAGTGCGTCGCCGTTCCAAATTGGCACTTTGGTAGGATGGCCCCGCTGCGTGGAAACGCCGATAGTACCTTAGTTTTTATTGTGTCTAATTGATGGACAGGTAGATACCAATCATTTATTACTCCCAATTCAAACGATTCGCCCCGGTTCCGCCTCTGGAACGCCATCCTCGGATTGCCGGAAACAACTTCTTCTTGGAGCCCTTGAGAGGGAGCGGCGGGAATTTCGAGGCGCAGCCAAACCAAAAAGGCATTCACTGGCGCATTTTTTATTCGCGCATCAGCGAATGCCTTTTCAGAAAGGTCAGGGCCAAGCGGCCCCGATAATTTTTGCCGCAGCGCGGCTCTCTCAGCCCTTTTGCAGCACGGAGCGGAGTTCGCGGACGTCCTTGACGTTTTCGAGGCCCAGAATTTTTTCAATCAGGCTGTTGCAATTCGCTTTGCCGAGGACGGGTTCGACGAGGTCGCGGCACTTTTGCACAACCTCTTCGCGCGTCATCGGATTGCCCTCGGTGCCGCGAACGTCCGTGACACGGTCGGAAAGAACCGTTCCGTCATTGAGCGTGATCTCGACGATGGCCTGGCGCGCGGGTTCCAGCTTCTCCAGCTCGGCATCCGGAACGAGCTGCACCTTGGCCTTCATCTTGAGAACTTCCGGGTCCTGCATGCGGGCCTTGTCGTGCGCCGCTTTGAACGACGCGGTCTTGTCAATGAGCATGACGGATACCATGTGCTGCAGATTGATGTCCGGCATCGCGCGGTTATCCACGACGCGCGCTTCGGTGCCAGCTTCGCGCACCACGACGGATTTAACTTGGTCCGCATTGAAGGGATGCTTCTTCATAATGTTGTAAATGCAGTCGAGCGGGGCCTGGATCGGCGATCCCACGGTCCACTTCTTAATGTTGGTGCGCGCGATCTCATACCGTTCGCCGAGTTGGGAGACGAGTTCTTCGGTGTGGGCGTTCGGTGCGTAGGCCAGAAAATAGTTATCCACGCCCGAAAAAATATCGTCGAGGCCGTTGAATCCGGCGTGCACAACCAGCGCCGAGGTGACGCCGTTGCGCGCATTCATTCCCGCGAACACGAACGCCTTTTCGATGTGCTCGGTATCGCGATTCCACGCGCCGATGCCGGAGGACTGCTGCGCCGTATAGTCGAGCAGCCAGCGCATCTGCTGCGCATTGAGGTCCGCCGCGCATCCCGCCGCGGCCGCCGATCCGAATCCGCCCGCAATGGCATGCGTGCTCTTGTGACTGGTGTTCCGGAAATCAATCGCGCTGAAGCTGATGGTCATGCGCGGCCCGATGTCGTAGCCAAGCGTCACGGCGCGGATGAAGCGCGTGCCGCTGATTCCGAATTTTTCTCCGGCTGCGAGGGTTGCGGGAACGATCGAGCAGCCCGGATGCGATTGCGAAAATTCGTTCGAGTCGTCGGTCTCGTCGGAATGCGCCAGCATGCCGTTGACAAACGCCGCTTCCGGCGGAGACGAGGTCATCTTCGACGCGACAATCGTGCAGGTCTTGTCATTGTTGAAGTCGCGGGCATAGTTGTACGCCGCGCGGGCCGGCGGCAGGTCGGACCCGGAAATCATCGCCGCAAAAGTATCGAGGATGTGATGCTTGGCCTTCTCGACCACTTCGTCCGGCAGCGCCCGGCCGCCCGCTTCGCTCATGTAGGCGCTGAGCTTGGCCATCACCGGGCTGACGCTGTCGGCCGCGAATGCGCTGGCCGGAATTGCCGCAGCCGCGGCGGCCCATCCGGCACGTTGCAGCAAATTGCGGCGGCTCAAGAGGCTGCGGACAAATGTCCCAGTATCCGCGTCATTCCGAGCGAAGCGAGGAATCCCTCCTTGTTTTCCGGCCATTCCATCTAAGAGGGATTCCTCGCTTCGCTCGGAATGACGGAATGAGTTATTTTTTCCGCGGCCCTGCAGGCCGTCGTTCCTGGTGGGTTCCGTGTTCTTGATATTTCGCTCGCGTGCCATAAAGTGCCATCCCCCAATTCGTCTTATTAGGTTTTGTCTGCAGCCTGCGGAATCCGTTTCTTTCGATTTGCAGCCGCGCGGAAATCCGGACGATGCTGAAAATATTGCGGCGCAGGCTGGACCTTCGGTTGCGATTTCTCCGGCTGGAAGTGTACCGCGCAGTGTATGTTCCGGCAAGGAGACGGCTCAGGCGATGCAGATAAGGGGATCGATCACACCTTGCGAAATGATGCGAAGATTTGCGCGAATTTGGCCGGGTGGCAAGGCCGCGCGCTTGTTTCGTTGGGCAACCCGACGAAGACGGAGCCTCCCGAAAGCCACCCCCCGTAACGTTCGCGCCGCGTGCCCGGTATCCGGCGAAATGTGATTGCAGTACTCATAGTAAAATTGATTTTCAGGCATCTTTTCGAGCAAGAACCATATGCGACAAACGCGGCTTCATTCTGCATTTCTTGTACTCGGCGCTCTGGGTGTGTGCGTCATCGCCGGGGCGCAGACTCCGAAGAAGCCGCCGGCAAAGCCGGGCAGCCTCTCCGGTGACGTGGTCTCGACCAAGGGGGCTCCGGCCGCGGGGGCGCAGATCATGTGGCAGGCGGCGGACGGCGGAACGCCACCGCATATTTTGCACACGGACGCGCGCGGTCATTTTCAGGTCGAGCCGCTGCGGCCCGGACTGTACGAAGTGCGCGCGTCGTCGGGCGGCACATGGTCCGATTGGGAGCACAACGTGATGGTGCGTCCGGGCGGCGCAACGAACGTGAAATTGCGGCTTGTGTTCAAGACTCCGCCCCCCGCCGTCGCCGTCATCCTGAAAGGCACGATGCGCGCGTGGGACGTGCCCGTGGCCGACGCGCTGCCGCACGATTCGGCGGTGGACCCCAGGGGCAACATCTGGTTCACGCTGCAGCATGCCAATCAGATCGCGCGGTTCAATCCTGATACGCATGAATGGAAGCTCTTCAAGGTTCCCACGGCCGAATCCGGGCCGCATGGCCTGATTTCCGATGCCGGCGGCAACATCTGGTTCACGGAAAATTACGCCGGAAAGATCGCGCGCCTGGATGGGGCTACCGGCGCGATCAGCGAGTACGCAACGCAGAATGCGAAGGATCCTCACACGCCGGTCGTGGGACCCGACAACGCCCTCTGGTTCACATCGCAAAATTCCAATGTGATCGGGCGGCTGGACATCGAGACGCGGAAGATCACCGAACTCAGCGTGCCGACGCAAGACGCGCATCCCTACGGAATGGTCGCCGCGGGAGACGGCGGGCTGTGGTTCTGCGAGTTGACGGGAGGAAAGCTCGGCCGCGTGGCTCCGGAGACGAGCCAGATCACTGAATTTACTCCGCCTGTTGCGAACGTCGAGCCACGGCAGCTCGTGGCCGTCGGCGAAGCGATCTATTTTACCGATTCCGGCGGAGGGCGGCTCGGGCGCTTTACTTTCGCCGACAAGAAATTCAGTTTGTGGAACAGCCCGTCCGGCCCAAAATCGGCTCCCTATGGCATCGCCGCCGATTCGACGGGACAGATCTGGTTCGAAGAAAGCGCTCCGGCCGCGAATAAACTCGTGCGCTTCAATCCCGGCCTCGAAATCTTCAATACGTTCCCCATGCCCGCCCCCGACGCTTCCGTCCGCAACATGTCTCGCGACGCGCATGGACGGCTGTGGCTGCCGCTTTCCGGGGCGAACAAGATCGTGGTAGTGGAATAGACCCCTTTCAATTTTCGGCGCGCCCTGAATATGTGATTCCATATGCGCCAACCAAGTGTTGCCATGAAGCTAACCTGCCCTTCTGACCACAGGAACGGGACCGCGCCGCCTCCATGCTCAAACGGTGCGTCCTGGCAAGG
>VFSW01000706.1_pt1 | contig 49680 bp, 45 predicted proteins | sample 5358111 | NCBI WGS metagenome assembly VFSW01 (sample SAMN11554181, study PRJNA540505) | mine drainage metagenome | isolation source: sediment from site ElyBrook_90M | place: USA: Ely Copper Mine, Vershire, VT | collected 2017 | reverse complement strand
ATCCACAAAGAAACAAAGGAAAGTTCAATCTATTATATCGGATCCCGAAGGAGAATAACCTGATCTTTTCAACTTTGAAAGAATGAAAACCTTATCACTCGCTTTCTCCCAGATGTGTATGCAATTTTTCTCTTTTTCTGGACTAGTAGATCATGAAGCAGAGCTTTCGAATTCTCAGGGTTGCGGATGACTATCCCGTCGGGGGAAAGCCAACATACGGCCTCCAACCAGTTTTCTACTATCTCTCGCGAGAGCAGGCAAGACTAGGAAATCTAGTCCACGTAATAGCTAGGAAGAAAGGCGCTCAGCCAACGAGTGAATCTCTTGACGGCGTAGAAATTCATAGAGTAGAGAATCCATTCAGCGTCAACGCCTACCAGATGATAAGACGCCTAACCAATGGAGAGAGTTCTCTTCCAGCAATCATACACACTCACGCGACGAACGGCTTGTTCCTCGCACCTTTGAAGAAGACACTCAAAGCTCATCTTGTCGCGCAGGTGCATGGCACGAGCCACTCGCATTATATGCCAAAGAAAGTCAATTCTCTGAAGACTGAAATAAGTTACTCTCCAATGAAAATGTCCTATTACTATTTTCGCGAAAGAACGCTTTGGTCCGCCGCGGATAGAGTCGTGACTGTTGCAAACGTGATCAAAAATGATCTCATCTCATTTTACGGGATACACGAAGACAAGATCAACGTGGTATACAACGGGGTAGACACAAGCATCTTCAAACCATTGAAAGATTTCGAAGTACCAAATGACCTTCAAAAACTAGAGGGAAAGAAAATCGTGCTTTTCGTAGGACACTTTGGCTTGCGCAAGGGCCTGCCATTTGTAATCGAAGCTATGAAGACTGTGAAGGAAAGCGTCCAGGACGCGGTCCTTGTATGCATTGGTGGAGTGCCAGGCTGGCTCGGAGACAAGGATGACTATTGGTCCTTCCTTAGGAGCATGATTGAGCGATCAGGACTTCAAGACACCGTCTTCCTTTTTGACAAAGTTCCTAACGCGCTTCTCCCGAATTATTACTCCATGGCGAGCGTCTTTGTATTACCGACTTATTACGAGGCCTTTGGGAAGGTCATCATCGAGGCAATGGCCTGCGGACTGCCAGTCATCACGACAAGACGCGGTGGGAACGAGGAAGCCGTTGAAGAAGGTGTCACAGGTCTCCTTGTAAACTATGGGTCAGTTTCCGACCTCTCCGAAGCGATTACAAAGATTCTCAAGGATGAGAAGGTAGCTCGGAGCATGGGAGAAAAAGGAAGACAAAGAGTAGAGCGAGATTTTACCTGGAACATTGTTGCCAAGCGGTTGAATAAGGCCTATGAGGCGACCGTGTATGACATTCAAAAGGTTGAAACCTACTGAATTCAATCTCGTTCCTTGGGAAGGAATTTTGATTGGCCTGTGTTGAAATAGCTAGATACGGCGTCTGACTTCCCTAAGGTAGGAAATCACAATATACAGCGAAGAAAAAAGAGAGTGTTCTTCCCATTTGTTACATCTCAAACGCAGGGGGAAAGCTTCAGTGCGGACTGCTGCATTAAGCGCCCTATTCATCTTGCTTTTCGCCTCTTTGCCGCAAATATTGCTTGGGACAAATAATCTCTTTTCCTCTTCATCATCATTGTTAGGCTCATCTTTATCAAATCAATATCTTGACAGAGCCATAGCACTTCAAAGCTCTCAAGATCGAGTGACGCTTGATCTTTTGAATTCCCTGACTGGGGGACAGCAAAGCGTTGCCGCCTATGAAGCTGCAATTTCAAATTATTTCTTGCCGATGAACATCCGTCAGGTCCTGCTAGACTTTGGATGGCAGAACTATACAGTGGGAAACATACCAGACGAGCAGTGGGTCTCAAACTGGCTTTCAGCATGTGATCTGCTCGGGGTGAGAAACCTGTTCTACTTGGACCAGTTCACCACAAGTGGCATCGGCTCACCGTGGATAATGAACTTCATACAATCCAATCCAACCGCGCAAACATATTATTCGAATGGTCAGCCCGCAGATTACATCTCCTTTGACAATCCGGCCGTTGCAAAAGCTGTGGAGAGTGACCTAACCGTACTCTATTCGTATTACGGAAACCACACGTCCTGGGTTGGACTAGGGACTGGTTCAACTCAGGACAATCCGTACTACGCAGGAAATGGCGCTCTCCCCTCGTTGGGTTACTCCAATTCCTCAATACAGCAATTTGTTAATTCGGTCTATTTTCAAAGGGACCTAAATCAGACTGGGTTCCTCCCGAGCGGAGGGCTAGATCCACTGTGGGCATCATTCAGAAATATTGGGAATACCATCCCTCTCTCTTCAGGCAACTATGCAAATCCTTCATTGTTTGAAGTGTATGGGAATGTAACTTTCGCTCACATGCTCGCGATGAGGTTCTACATCCCGCAGAGCGAACAATCAATAGATCTCTCGTGGTACGGAAACATTGTTGGTAGCCCAAGCAATCTAGAAACGATGATCTTTGCAGATCACAGCGGTTCTTTTAATCCAAAGCAAGCACCACTTGCAACACAAAACGAGTCCTCTTCCACAATCTCTTCCACAGCAGGATGGCAGGGGCCGATACAATACAGCGCAGTTTTTTCACCAGGATATTATTGGGTCGTTTTCGAAACCTCTTCGAGCAACAGTCAAAATTATTATGGCATTTACACAGAGAACCAGCAAGGATCCAGTTCTAATGCACTCTCTTCTTCATCATCTGGTTTTTCACTGAATGGAAAATGGTTAGCTGCCGGTTCTAGCGTGCTCTGGATAAAGGATACGAGCGGTTCAAATCTGACAATCTACCCGTACCAGTCTACAACTTCTAGCCTGCCGCTTTCTCAAACCTTTGTTGCCAGTAGTTCTTTCTCGTTCAATACAGTATTCCTTTTCCTGGGCCCAAGACAGTACAGTCCAGTGACTGCAACGATTTCTATAATCGATCAGACAAACGGTGGGCAGGTACTAGCTCAAGGGCTCTTAAGTCAGGCTCTGATCCATGGCCTTGAAAACTGGGTTCCTGTGTCACTGGGAAATGGTGTAACTACAACAAGCGGTCACACTTACACGATTCAAATCACCGAACAAACTGGAGATAATTCCTGGAGCGGCGTAGTCCAAGCTCTAAATTCAAATCCTTCTGTTGCAGGATTCCAAAACCAAACTCAGTCCTGGCTCTTTAAGCTTGGTTTCATGAATTTCGCGCAAACCCACTTCGATTACACTGCATTCAATGCGGGAACAAATGCAGTAAAGGCAAATCAGACGCTTGCTTTCCGATTCTACCCCTCCACGAACGAGACACTTCAGTCAGTCGAACTCTTAATGAAAAGCCAGAGTTCAAGCAAGGCTTTTTACACCTCAGGGACGCTCACGGTTGCGCTCTGGAGCAGTGCGCCCTCAGGCTCGTCTCCCGCCTCCCCAATACTTCAGTCAGTTACCTTGCCCGGATCTTTCATACCACTGAACGGCTTACTAACTGTTCCAGCTTTCACCTGGCAAGTGACAGGCGGTCAACCGTACTGGATAGTGCTATCCAGCAGTGACCCTGTCGGATATACCCTTGCTCAATTTGCAAACCCATACTTCTCACCAGTCCTGCTCTCCACCAACAATGGCGCAACTTGGCAGAATCCCAGCCAAGGCGCGACAGACCTGAGCTATCAGGTCGTGCTTTCTGGAGAAACAATAGGAAACCCAGCTGTCAGTGTTGCGACGCTCGCTCTTTCATCACCATCGACTGTCTTCGCAGAGCCATTCACTGTTTCCTCGCAGACTCAGATATCTGGCCTTTATTTGGGTCCGATTGGATTGCAACAAGCGCAAAACCCCAATAATCAACTCGTCGTATCCATACAACCAGATAACGGCTTTGGCGAGCCTTCAGGAGTCGTGCTTGCATCAGGTTCGATCAGCGCAGGTAACATCACAACGTCATCTCCAAATTACATCGGATTCCCATCTGTTGTAAAACTCGTGCAAGGACAGAAGTACTGGATCGTCGTGCAACCTCTGGGAGGAAGCTATTTCGTAGAGCCAGACATCTATTCATTGCCCCCAAGCGGCATACCATCAGGTTATACCGCATTGCTATCTACAAACGGGGGAAGTTCTTGGAACCAAGTTAGTGGTAACCAGACCGAGATACTCGCATACGGCCTCGCTTCTCCCTATTTATTGCTGCCAACTTTCAACACTTCCGCAATATTCCAACTCCTAGCAGACCACGCCTTTTCCACACAATCCGGATTGCTCAAGGGTTGGAACGCTTACACTCAAGTCTCAGAGGCAAACACATTCTATTCGATTGTGACTTCATTTCAAAGTCTCACGGGACAAAGTTGGATATTTTCTGCAGGCGTCGATTCAAACGTAGTAAACCAGCTTGGCTACGGCAGTAATATGATCGGGGTGGGTGGCCCGATTGGTGATTGCTCTAACCTCAACAAATATCTTCTCGGCGAGGCGCCATTAGAAAACACCCAGTATCTCGGGATAACAAATTCGAGCCTCCTCTCAAAGTGCCTAGCTCCGAATGCAAGTTCGCTGGCCAAGGAACTCAATTATTTGGTTTACGCAAATCATGATGCAGGGCCAAACTCAAATTCGAAGATACTTGTAGTTGGAGACACTCAATCAAGCAGCAATATTTCCTCTTACCTTTCTAATGCGTTCATTGTCACGAACACAGTACTCGGGTCTAACCCAAACCTCTTTCTGCCAGGCGCATTATCAACATACTCTGCAGTCATCTGGCTCTCAAACTCGAATTCGACAGCCTATTCAGCTGCCATAGAGAGCTATGTGAATGCAGGAGGCCAGCTCATCGTGGGTGCTCCATCCTCTCTAGTACCCAATTGGCTGTACCCTCTCATTGGTTTCAATCCTTCTTCAATACCAAATTCCAACATCACAGCTCCTGGGAGTATCCAGCGCTTGTATGATACATTGACCAACCATACGAATTACAGTCAAGGCCCAACGCTTAGAGTTCTAACGAATACCACCTGGGTTTCCTCGGGCGACGGGCTGAATTTGGCTGAAAACAATCTTAGCAGCGGAAAAGTCGTGTTTGTGCAGTTCGCGAGCGGGAACATTACAGTTTCTCCTCAAATGTCAAACCAGCTCATTGTTCTTTCAAACATCGTCGCAAACAACCTGAACAGTCATGGATCAAGCCCGTTCTGGTATGGAACAGGTATTCAGTCAGGAGGAAATTCGCAGACCATCTATAGCATAACTGGTGGAAGTGGATCGCCGCTACTCGTCTGGTTATCGAATCCGTCCGATTCAAACGTAAGTATTTCTCTGGAGCTTAACGCTTCATACTACGGTCTACCTTCCCAGTGGAGTCTGATTGACATGTCCAACCTGCACATCTCATTTGGTAGTGGGCCTTTGGTTTCTATCAACTCGACACTGCCGCCACAGTCTTGGATACCGTTCTATGTCGTTCCTTATGCTAGTGAATCGATTGAGCTGTTTTCTAATGTGGGGCTTGTCAGGCAGCTTCTCTATCCGAATCAGGGGTTGTACTACTTTGGAGGAGTGCAGAACCAGTCTGCGTTCACGGCTCTCAAATCATTGCTGTCGGTGCAGAATGTGACGCTCAATGACAAGACGAACCTATCTCCAGCGCCATCAGCGACTGCCTTAATGGCTCAAACTAAAGGGTGGTACTACGATACCAACAGCAATACACTCTTTGTAAAGTACGTATCAACTGGTAATGATAGTGTGCGCGTGTTCTATTCGGCGACCAAAAGCCCTTCGACATCAGGTTTGTTTTCGTTTCTGTTAGACTTTGGAATCGTTGCAATAATTGTAGCGGCAGTCTCAGTGTTTCTGTACGTTCGATCAAGGAATAGAAGAAATACAATACACGGTGAAACCGTCGTACCGGGCTAAAGATACCCTGTTCTCTGACAAGTTCAATCGCGCAGGTGACTGGAGTTAATTCTTACAAATACTACTCTCCTTCTAGATTCGAGATTAAAACACCCCAGTTGCGAATCTCAAGCCTAAATGGAAGCAACCAAGTTGAACTGCATTGGTAGCGATAAGCTTGCTTTTCTGCTCACTATTACCTGCTAAATTCGCACTTAAATTCTAGATTGCAACAAGTAATGAACTTCACTCGATTTTTCTGTTCAACGAATAAAGTACGACCGTAGCCACGGTCAGCATTATCCAAACCAAGAATAGGGCCACCGAGATAATCACATCGAAATCTGGAAGGCCGCCACCATGTAAGAATGCGTCATAGGTCAGGATACTTTTTGCAATGGCCACAATGAGAGCAATAATTGCGGCTCCCCCGTAGAACTCAAGAGGATGTTTTATTGCAGTGAAATCAACAAGTTTAGCAATTGGATTCGTTGAAAGAGAAGTGCCTGATCGACTCGGGCTATTTCCAGAAAGGGCTCTTGTGGATACCTCGTACTCCATGATCCCAAGGCTGAGTTTCCTTGCTTCTGGTAGAATATCAGTCTTCTCGGAAGAACGCGATACCATTGTTGAAACGGCTACCTTGCTATAGGCCCTAAACGGGGAGCGCGCGTCATGAACTGGCAAACCATAGACGGTCAAAAGCGAGGTGTGATAATCTTCAGAGAGGTCAACTTGTCTCAGAGGAGTTCGGCTCCCGATGACAATGTCTGCCTCGCGTTTTAATACGGAATTGACAAGTTTCAAAATACTCGAGGTTTCACATACCGAATCTGTTGGGAGTGTAACCAAGACGTCTGCGCGGGCTTGGCTTGCAGCGAGAAAGAGTGACCGCATCCCTGCCCCGATCCCCAGGCGATGCGGTTGAGTTATCACCTGTGCATTAAGCGTCTGCGCAATCTTGGCCGTTGAATCAGTAGATGCGTCATCACAAACTACGATTTCGCCAGAGATTGAGCTGAGAGGTGAAATTATCCTCTCAATCACGCCTTCGTTGTTATGAGCAAGGATTCCGATGATTATCTTCGGTTGATTTCTTGCATGGGCCTCGCCCTGAAGAAGACTTGACCCCTCGTTTTGCATTCTGAATTAACGGCAACGGGATCCGAAATAAGGATTTCCACGGTGGCAAAGTCGGGTGTTAATTTCTCATGGAAGGCCATAATTGAACTTCACCCAATTTGCGTAAAATTCAATATTGACTACACCTCGGCTTCCTTCACTACAATTACAGCAGCCACAGGCGTTGAATGAATCAGGAAAATACGGGCCAGGTCAAGTAGCCGTGGCTAGCGAATGATTGTAGCAGACAGTGGATTCTCAAGAGATCTGCTCTTGGAAGACCAAACAGTCCTTTCCCCTTCGGCTATTGTTCCAAAATTGGAGAAGAAATCACGCAAATATTCTCTCCCTTTCTGCGTAATGGAATAGCGCACACGAGAGCCGCTTGTCTGGAGCGTTTCTATGAGTCCTGTCATCTCAAGAATCGAAATGTATTTCCGGCATTCTTTGAAGCTCAAATTCGCACAAGACATGAGCTGTGTGCTTCCGCATGTGTCCAGTGAAACAGTCAGGATGTCCGCTATCACATCTAGTGAGCTTCTCTTACTCGAGGTCGAATAAGGATTCTTGGTCAAAGCGCTAACCTTGGTAGGCCTTGCCTCAGATTCTATCTGAGCGACCGTTGCAATTTGTGGGTTCAACTAAGCTTCAAGCTCCTCTGATTTCCTTTCGTCTTCTGTTTCGGGAGATCTCTGAACGATCTGTTGCTGCTCCTTCTTCATGAGAAAGTACCTTGCTCCAATCAATCGGATTTCGTAACCAAGCTCGTCAGCTACTGAGGCAATCGTCGCGGACAGAATGCCCCAGCCAAGTCCTGTAAGCCCCGTATATCCAAGCGCTTCGAATACCACGGTCAGGGGAATTACCGTAGCACCCATGTGAACTAGGAGATCCTTGATCCGATTCTTTGATTTGACCGCCTTTTGGACATCTATCTGACCCGGAGAGGAGGATTCGTGAGGCAACTTGAGAGTCGGTTGAGGGTAATATATTGTAATATATAAAAATATAATTTTTAACATGCTCACGCAAGGTCTGTGAGCATCCAACGATCCTTCGGCAAAGCCGTTTTCTCGCGCGGTCTCGGACAATATTGCTGGCTGAAGGTGTCAATCGGCACTGACGTAAAGTTCAGGTTAAAGCCACTAGGAGATTCCCTAACTATGGAGTCATTTCCCTTGCAGCTCAATTATAGGCCCAGTCTCAGCAATTTCTTGCGGTACGTCAACCACATATCTCCATCCAGCAAGGGTGAAGCAGTTGATCTCTTGACATATCAGAATGTCGTCGATAAGCTGCTCCTTTGGTTTGAGATCTCGGGCATGCTCAGAACAGAGGTAAACGAAGGCCTTCATATTATCGTAGCTCTACTCACAGTTAAGTGGATCTGGTGACCTTAAACCTTTGCTGCGGATATGCATACAAGAATGTGGCCCCGCTATGCTTACCAACTAGCAGCCACTTGTGGTATCGCTTGGATTCCCGGCCGGTGTGAACCAACGATTGCACAGATTTTGCATCCTGCTTTGACCAGTCGGCAATGATCATAGAAATCTCAAGTTATCATTTGAAATAGCTATTTTCCTGTTTCATTGACGCGCCGGTGAAACTTATTATGGCACAACTATCCTTAAAGAAAGTACGGAATATTCAATTCAAGCAAATAATTCATTCACTTTGTGCTTCGCAAAGCTTTGACGTTCATCTTTGAAGAAAGCCAGTCAGCATATTGCATTCAGGTTCTACTAAGAGACCATTAATGTTTGGTATGATCTCTTAATTCTGGTGATTCTATGGGCCAAAGAAAACAATAATTATATATAATTACTAAACAAGATTCACCTCGTGCCTCAGAACAAGTACACTTCAGTGTCGATTCCAATCACGCTTCACGAAAGAGTTGAGAAGCTGATCAAGAAGAAGACCGGCTTCAAATCAGTCTCTGATTACGTCACATATGTTCTAAGAGAAGTTGTTGCGATGCATGAGATGAAGGAAACACCAGAGCCATTTACGAGCGAAGACGTAGAGCAGATCAAGACCCGTCTAAAGGCGCTCGGGTATCTCTAGTAGAAGGAGAAATGGTCAAAATGGCCTCATCCCCACATGGTGGGAAACTCGTAACTATTTCATCATACAAAATCACCCCTGAGCAAATCAAAGACAAATCAGAAGCTCTCAAAGTTCAAATTTCAAATGAAACAAGGATCACAATCTCAAACATCGCAAATGGGATTTTGAGTCCTCTCACCGGTTTCCTTGGCAAAGAAGACTATCAAAACGTAATTGACAACATGCGACTAGATGACGACACGCCTTGGACTATACCCGTCCTTTTGCGAGCGCCAGATGGATTCAGCGCTGGCAACGGCGACGAGGTCTCTCTGATCGATGAGCAAGGCCTGCCTGTCGGACAGCTTGATTTTGAGGAGATCTATACAATTTCAAAGAGGGAATGTGCGCAGAAGGTCTTTGGCACGGAAGATGAGGCGCATCCTGGAGTTGCAAAGGTATACGGAGCATCGGATAGGATCCTTGCTGGAAAGCTAAAATCAGTTGCCAAATATGAGAACAAGGCATTCGAGGATTTTACTTTATTTCCCAAAGAAACACGAATACTCTTCAATGAAAAAGGCTGGAAGGATATAATCGCATTTCAGACAAGGAACGCCCCTCACATTGGACACGAGTATGTCCAAAAAACAGGACTTGCATTCGCAGACGGCATTTTCATAAATCCTGTTCTAGGAAAGAAAAAGGCTGGCGACTTCAAGGACGAAGTAATACTCGCCGCTTATCAAACATTAGTGAAAAACTACTACCCAAAGAACTCTGTCGTCCTGAGTGTGCTTCACTACGAGATGCAGTACGCGGGGCCGAAGGAGGCAATCATGCACGCGATAATGAGGAAGAACTTTGGGTGCACCCACATCGCAATCGGTAGAGACCATGCAGGAGTCGGCAACTATTATGGTCCTTATGCCGCGCATGAAATATTCAAAGAATTCCCTGACCTTGGAATACAAGCGATCTTCATGCGTGAATTCTTCTATTGCAACAAGTGCATGGGCATTGCAAATGAAAAAATATGCCCACATCCAGAATCTGAAAGGCTGAATTTCAGCGGCACAAAACTGCGAAAGATGTTTCTCTCTGGCGAGGTTCCTCCCAAGGAATTCATGCGACCCGAAGTTTCAGAAGTGATTTTGAAATCAAAGGATCCATTCGTTGAATGAAACAGTTCCATCTGGTTGATACAGTCTTCAATGACGAAAAATAAAATCGCAATTATCGGGCTTGATTCAGTCCCTCCTGAGTTGATGTTCGAAAAACTCCTGGATAAACTTCCAAACATCAAGAGAATGTATCAAAGAGGCATTCATGGAAACCTTGAATCCTGCCACCCGCCAATCACTGTTCCTGCATGGATGGTCATGATGACAGGTAAGAATCCAGGAAAACTGGGAATCTATGGATTCAGGCACCGTAAGGGCTTTTCCTACAATGATGGTTACATAGTCAACTCCACAACAGTGAAGGAGGAGACCGTATGGGAAATCCTCTCGAAACACGGGAAGAGATCAATAGTCTTGGGAGTTCCTCCTGGATATCCTCCGAAAGAAGTACCTAATTGTCAGATTGTCTCGTGTTTTATCACACCAAGTATGGACAAGGCCTTTACATATCCTCACTCGTTGAAGGAAGAGATTCTTTCAGTCTCCGATGGCAAGTACATATTCGACGTGACGTTTCGAACAGAAGATAGAGACTCAATCAAGAAAGAGCTCTTCGAAATGACCGAAAAGAGGTTCGATGTTGCAGAGTATCTCGTGAAGAATAAATCGTGGGATTTCTTTATACTTCATGAAATTGGGTTCGACAGATTGCATCACGCATTCTGGAAATTCTTCGACCCCTCTCATCCGAAATACGTACCTGGTAATCAATATGAGCATTTGGACCTTGAATATTACAAGATGGTTGATGGTAGAATTGGAAAGTTAGTTGAGATGCTTGGGGACGATTGTCTCACTTTTGTCCTGTCTGATCACGGTTCCAAGGGGATGCACGGAGCTTTCTGTGTGAACCAATGGCTTGAGAAAGAAGGCTTTCTAAAGTTCAAGACCCCACCATCTGTCGTAACAGAAATCGACGAGGCAGAAATTGACTGGTCAAAGACGAAGGCCTGGGGTTGGGGAGGGTATTATGCCAGGATCTTCTTCAATGTGAAGGGAAGGGAGTCTGATGGATTGATCAACCCAAATGATCTCGAAAGAGAGAAGAAGAGTTTCGCCCAAAAGGCCATGTCGATTGCCGATGACAAAGGAAAGAAGTTGAACAATTTCGTGTTTGAGCCAAGCGAGCTATACGGTATTGCAATGGGAGACAAGCCGGATCTCATTGTCTACTTCGGGGATCTTAACTGGAGGTCTGCGGGAACAGTGGGCCATGATTCACTCTATCTCTTCGAGAACGATACTGGTCCGGACGATTCAGTCCATTCGATGAATGGGATCTTTCTCATGTTTGACCCAAAGAAGAATTTGAAAGGGAAGGAATTGAAAGGGCTGCGAGTGGAAGACATTGCTCCGACTCTATTGCGCCTATATGACCTGGAAATTCCGGACGGAATGGATGGCCGGGTGATTCTTGGCGTGGTGAATGGTTCATGAACGAGCTCGAGATGAAGACGGCTAATACAGAATCAAATGAAACGAGGGTAGAAAATAGTAGGCCTAAAGGTTTCACTATCTGGATGACCGGACTCCCAGGATCTGGAAAGACTACGATAGCTGGAATCCTGAAAAGTAGATTAGAAAACGAGCATGGCAGATTCGTCGAAATCCTAGACGGAGATGAAGTTAGAAAGGGACTTTCAAGAGACTTGGGACTATCAAAGGAAGACAGAGAGGAACACGCAAGACGCGTCTCTTATCTAGCTAAAGTGCTCTCGAGAAACGGAGTTGTGTCAATTGTTGCGTTGATTTCTCCGTACAGAGTATCCCGCGCGAGCGCGAAGGAAGTCGTTGGATCCGACAGATTTGTAGAGGTGTACGTCAAGGCTTCACTTGCAGCTTGTGAAAAAAGGGATCCAAAGGGACTGTATGCAAAGGCAAGGCGGGGTGAAATAAACAACATGACTGGCGTCCAGGATCCATACGAAGAACCACTTTCCCCAGATCTTACAATTGACACCGAATCGGGCCCGGCAGGGCACTCTGCGGAAATTTTGCTGCAACATCTCGGGCGAGTTGGACTTTTGCGCGCGCCAGAAAACCATTGATTAATTCATATTGTGAAAATGAGGAGAAACAGGCAGATTCTATCGATGAAAGAGATTCTGAATCAGTAATTCTGGACGCATATTTTGTTTGACTCCCTAATCCAGCTTTGATCCGCAATTCCCACAAAATTTTATTCCTGGATCCGATTGCTGTCCGCATTTGGAGCAAGTTTTTTTCTGCTCTTGCAGTGGCTTTCCACAAGCACCACAAAACTTGCTAGTGTATGGGTTTGAAGCATTGCAGCTCGGACAAGCAACAGTTCGATTGTTCAAGGAAGTTGATTGCGACATCGCGTATGCTCGTTGTCGCTGCTGCTCCTGCATCTTCTGCAATTCTTGCAACCGCGCCATTTGTGCCGTCTTCATCGATTCTGCCATCTGCTTCATTTGCTCATACATTTTTGGATCATTCATCTGGCCTGCCGACGGCATGAACATGCCTGGTCCGAATTCTCCAATTGAGCTGAAACTCACATTTACAGGTTCGAGACCCACGTTTCTGAGTCCATCCAAAAGTGCCTTTTCAAGAAGAGAGGTATTGCTAGTCAGTTCGTCCATCTCGTGAGCGAGCATTTCCTTCTTCAAGGTTTCATCGCAGTACTTTTGCAGAGCCGAGAGCGCACTCTGCGAGTTAAAGTTACTCTTTTGGCCTATTTGTTCAAAGAATTGCTTCGGAGATGAAATCCGAACTCTTGCAACCCCTTTTGCCATAACCCGTCTCAATGCGTGAGTTTGCCCCATTACAGAAAGCCCAACTTCGAATTCCATAGAAGGCGAGAAAAAGACAGGTGCTCCATCGAGCACAGGGTGGGAAAAGCCAGGAAGTGATTTTCTGGATTGCATAGCCAAAAGTGGACAATTGGCAATCGAAATTGTGTGTTGCCCAACAGGAAATTCATCGCACCCTTTGCCCCCCTTACTCACCATCATGACCTTTTGATTCTCAGCTACTACGAGTTGCTGGCCGGGAGCGATAGAACCATACGGATACTTCCAGAGGATTTCAGTCGGTTGTCTCTGCCACTGAATAGGAGGCAGATTACCAATTAGAGCGGCTACTATGTCACCCGCTTTTGAGTAAGTCTTATCGGGTAGATTCTGCGATAACCAGCTCGCATCTTCATACGAAGATGACATTGACTGGACTATCTTCTCCTTTGAAGCTGGAAAGAAACCATCGCCACTATTTAGGTCCCACATCATATCTGTGATACCACTGCTACCAGGGATCCTGATCTCGGACCACCAAGGTTGCGCCTGGCATCCACAACTTGGACATGTTTCTGTTCCAAGGATTTCGCACCTGCAAGGTGATTTATTATCTGCAGAAGGTGTGCCACAAATGCACCCTTCGCCCTGGCAATATTCGCACATTCTATCTTCACTAAATTCCTATTTCTCTTTCGCGTGGCTGTTCTTCTATGTAATGACAGGAGCGGGCTTTGCAATTATTGGCATATCTCTCTTGCACGAAATGCACTTTGGATAAATCGGAGGTTGCTTTTTGTGACATTTCGGGCATTCAATTTCCTGCTTTTGTCCGCACTTTTCGCAGTATACGTCGAAGAAAGTGGCTTTACCGCAGTCTATGCACAGTATCTGGAGCGCCTGTCCGCAGGAAGGACATTTCTGGTAGTCCTTCTGAATTTGTGCCTTACACCTAGGACACCGGATGAAAATCGGGGATTCCTTGCCGCAGTACGGGCATGTTACATCTTCTGGCATTACGAGCTTTGAGCAATATCTGCATGGGTGCTTGAAACTGGGCAAATTTTGTTTTCCTGGGCGCTGCAGTATTCTACTAAAATAAAAACGAATATGTTTATTAAAATATGTGAGTTGGAGACCATCGTGCCAATGCAGTCGTTCACTAGGAATTTCGAGGATAAGAGCACGGAAAACGGATTCCAGTTTATTTTCAAGTGCGATCTTTGTGGAGATGGTTATGAGTCAGAATTCGTAGGCTCCAAGTCCGCAAAGAAGAAGAGTTTTTTCAACAAAGTTTCTAGCTTTGGTAGCATGGTCAACAACAATGCATATCTCGCAGGCGCGCTTGGTGGCCAGGCCTATCAGACGCCAGAGTGGAACAAGGAACGCGAAGTCGCATTCCAACAGGCCTCCAACGAGGCAATGTCTCACTTTCATAGATGCCCGCGTTGTCACAAGTATGTATGCGATCAAGACTGGAATGAGGAAGCCGGAGGGCTTTGCAGCGACGATGGCCCAAAGCTTGCGTCGGAGATGGCTGCCGCAAAGGCACAGGCTACCAGCGGTCAAGTGTGGACTTGGAAGGAGCAACAAGCTCAAGTTCCATATTCAGGAGAAATCAAAGTTCAGCAGACAACTTGCCCAAGTTGTGGCAAAACTGCTGGTTCTGGGAAGTTCTGCAATAACTGCGGAGCTCCGCTTGGAATGAAGAAGTGCGCCAGCTGTGGAACAGAAAACAATCCCTCTGTAAACTTTTGCGGAAACTGTGGCAGCAAGCTCTGAGATTACTATGTAGCGGTTCTGTAATTATTTAAAGAGCTCATTTCCGAAGTCTCTCAAGCAAGCTCCATGTCTTCGTAGCCAAGAAATATCATCACTTGCTTCAATTGAAGCAAATGCAGGATGTCCAATAACAGCGGTTTTCAATACAATTCTTATCTCGCTCCCTAATTTTATATTGTCTCCCCCCTAGTGCATTTTTCACTGGCGCGCGAGTGTTCTGCCTTTAGCTAAAAGGATCAACAAAGAGAGGAAGGAAAGTTCGGATCAAACAGAGCCGCTTCCACTGGCTCAGCAGATGCAGTACATACCTAAATTCAAAGCATGCCGTAAGAGAGGTACTGCTCGCGCCTCATCTGAAGATCCTTCTCCCTTGCCGCTTTCAACACTACCCCGGCCTTTCTTGCTTCCTCAATGCGAGCAGGCCCGACTAGCTTTGTTATCGCCTTCAGCCCAGAATCTGTTATCTCAACCTCACTCTTTGTGCTCATGACGAGTGTGCCATTCATCTTCTTGATAGCAACGCGTATGTGCGGACTGGGAATCACCCTCCTCCCCTTTTGGAGAGGCGGCTCTACAATCTCCGCAACTTCCCAGATCCTCCTCGGAGATCTTTCAACGAGAGCAATGAGTATCTTTTGCATTTTCTCGTCTATCTGCAGCTCAGTTTTCTCCTTCTTTGGGAATTTGGAAAGTAGTTTGGCTTCTTCCTCTCTTGAGAGCGAGGCCTTTACGCTGTACCCGTTTGTGAACGAGGCAATTATCGAAATTATCTCCGGCCAGTACTGCTCCTCGTAGTTTTGCAGAAGCGTGAATGTCTCGGCGGGCACGTAGTACCCGCCCTTTACAGGATAGAGCTGGCGTGTTCCAATATGACTAGACATCTTTGCACCTTTCTAGAAAAGTAGTACAATGAAAAGTTCAGCCGTGGCGTCTTCGAAGTAGGCGTCTACGCGCATAGGTATGATACTCATGCCTGCCTTATTACTGTTTGTCATGAAATCACAAAATATTTAGCGCTATTCTACCTTTACGGCTAAACCTTATGCAGTGGCTCAAGCCAAGCGTAGTATTTCGAATCCTTTCCCCTTACAATGTCGAAGAACTTTGTCTGGATCCTCTCAGTGATTGGGCCTCTTGCTCCGTTCCCTATCTGCTCGCCGTCGACCTCTCTCACAGGAGTCACCTCGGCCGCAGTTCCTGTGAGAAACACCTCATCAGCAATCACTAGTTCCCCTCGACCAAAATTCCTCTCCATGACCTTGAACCCCATGTCCCTTGCCAGCTGGATTATCGACTCCCTTGTGATTCCTGGCAGTATTCCTGCGCTCAACGGAGGCGTGAGGATGACTCCTTCGCTAACTATGAACAGGTTCTCTCCAGTGGCTTCCGCGACCATCCCCGAATTGTTTAGGAGGATTGCCTCGTCGTATCCCATCTTTCTTGATTCGATCTTCGCAAGTATGCTATTAGCATAGTTTGCAGAGGCCTTTGCAGTCATTGGAAGAGACCTCGGATCGATCCTGACCCACGAAGACACTTTGCATCGCACGCCTCTCCTGAGCCCCTCCTCTCCGAGATATGGGAGCCAGGGCCAAATCGCAACGGAGACATGCACTCTGTTACCCGCTGGATTCACTCCCGGCTCATCGGATCCGTAGTAGACTATTGGCCTGATGTAGCACTCTTCGATCCTGTTCTCTGTGATCAGAGATTTGATTCCCGAGACTAGCTCATCAGATGCAAAAGGAATCTTCATGTCGTAGATCTTCGCGCTTCTATAGAGGCGTTTCATGTGCTCATCAAGCCTGAAAATCATCGAGCCTCGATCTGTCTTGTAGCAGCGCATCCCCTCGAAGATCGCGCTCCCATAGTGGAGAGAGTGCGTCATAATGTGCACATTGGCTTTGTCCCAAGGAATAATCTCCCCGTCCATCCAGATTTTGTCCGTGCCTTTCAAACCCGAGTCTCAAGAATTTCAGGAGGATTTGGGTTAAAAAGCATGACTAGAGTAAAGAGCCAGAGACGTTCAATCATCGTCGGGCGGAGTTGGAATTTCCGACTCTTCTTTCGGAGAGTCCTGGCTAACCAAATTGTCCCAAATCTCCTGCGGACCCTTGAGCTCTATTTCCTTGATTTCTGAGGGCTTTGAAGGAACGTATTTTGCGATGGAAAGCTGCCTAATTCTTGATGCCATAACGTCCCCGATTCCCTCCACGTCCCGCAGTTCCCCCTCACCTGCTCCAAAGAGCTTTTCAATCGTTGTCATTTTCTCTAGCAACCTGTCAGCCAAGATCGCACTAACTCCAGGTATCCCAGACACGATGTAGCGCTGCGTTTCAGAAAGCGTGAGAGGCTTTCTCCCCTCCCTTACGCGAACATCCCTCTTCTTTTCAATCTGCTCTCGCCTTGCGATATGAAAAACAATTTCGATTAGCTCTCTTTCATCTGATGCAAAGAATACAGGCACTCTGAAATCAGAAACCACACTTGCAAGAGCGCCATAAAACGCCGATTCGCTTATCCCAGAGAGCTCCTTCTTGTCCCCTTGAATGATCAATATCGGTCGCTGGTACTTTGCGCTCATGTTGACAAGCTGCTTGAAGAGCCTCCCGTCGAAGATCGATTTCACGAAATCATCAATCGTCTTCCTCTCCAAGGCTACGTCGCTTGACACGATATAGTCTCCGATGTCGAGCTGTTTTACCTCGACCAGCGCTCCTCTGTGCCGGAGCCTGTTGACAAACTCCGCATTTTCCCTTGTATCGACATAGACAATTGGAAGATTCTCGCTCTGATTCTCTCTCATGTAACGATCCATCGGTCCTCCTCTTGCATTGTCCAGTATCAGAGCGCTTGCAACTTTCCTGACATCTCGCATCCGCTTTCTCGCAAGCCAGTAATATGCTTCATCCCTCGTGCCCTTTGTTAGCAGTACGCAAATGCGCCCTTCCTTTTTCCGCCCAGTTCTTCCCTTGCGCTGAACGAACCTGACTGCACTTGGAACATTGTCATAAAACACTACGAGGTTGCACTCTGCGACATCAAGCCCTTCCTCCCCAACCTGCGTAGCAACCAAAATGTCATACACTCCTTCGCGCAGAGCCTCGAGTGCCTTGATTTGCTTTTTCTGGCTCTGTCCGCTCTGCCCGCTTTTTCCAATGAGGTATCCTGCCTTGAATCCATGCTTGATTAGCTCAGAATAGATCTGATCCACGCTGTCACGGTAGCTTGCAAACACAATCGCCTTTTCGCCTTTTTTCACCTTCTCAATGAGTCTAATCACCTCGGAGATCTTTGGATGCTCAACCCCCCTTTCAAGGGCGTCGTGAGTCTTCTGGTAGGCCAGGATGACTCTTGGATCGTCAAGCAGCTCTCCCATTCCGTATCCCCGCCTTTTCGCGTAGAGTCTATCCATGAACGACCTAAATGCTCCAAGACTCTGCGTCTCTATTAGATTTAGAGCATGAAGGAGCCTTATGCTACTGAAAAGCGCGCTCCGAAGCTGCGAACTTTGGATCTGATCCACTTTCATTCGAAGGCCCAGTAGATCTTTGAGCGTGACAGAACCATACCTGTTGTGCTTGATCAAAGATGCGTCTTCCAAGAGCTTGAGCCTGTGGTCAAGCGCTTCTTTCATGAGTTTCTGGATCTCTTTCAGCGGAGGTGAAAGTGTGAGCTCGATCCACTCAGCGTCTGTTTTGAAAATGTAGGGCTTGACATCGGCACTCTTCTCATCTCTTATTTCCACCTTTGCAATCTTGAGCTTTGATACGATTTCTTCCACCTTGTTCTTGTCCGATGGAAGAGAGGCTGTCATCCCGAGAACCCTCCCCTCGCTGTGCTCATTGTACATTGAAGCAATCGAGCTGTACGCATGGTTCCCCACTGCCCTGTGAACCTCGTCGAAAACAATCAGGGAGAATTTGGAAACATCGCAGTTCTTCCTTCGAATGTCGCTTAGCATCACTTGCGGGGTTGCGCAGACAAGCCTCTTCGACCATATCTCCTTCCTTTCAACAATCGTGTCTTCTCCAGTCAGGACGCCGACGTCATTCGGAGAAAGATTAAGGTGCTCTAAGAGAAACAAGTGGTGCTGGTGGACAAGAACCCTAGTTGGAGCTAGCACAAGGCATTGTGAATCTGATCGCTTAAGAAATTCAGCTACGACTAGAAGCGCGATAGCAGTCTTTCCAAGGCCTGTTGGCAACACGGCAAGCGTGTTTTGACTTGCAGAGATACTTGCAAGCTCCGATTGGTATGTCCGTTCTTCGAGGCTGTTTGGCTTTATCATAGGATGGGAAACGAATTTCTTCTCCGCTTGTGCGACTTGAGGGCGCTGCGATTGATTCCCCTCGACGTCGACCTGCAAAGAGATTCCTTCCTGATGGCAAAGCGCATGCAATTATTGAATCTTTTTATTGGCAAGAAAGTGCGACTTTGGCAGCAAGAGTAACTAGAGGATGAGTCATCGCGGAGTATTGATCAGCTTCGAGGGGATAGATGCCTCAGGTAAGAATACGCAATCAAAGTTGCTCTACCGCTGGCTCAAGTCCAAAGGAGCTGAGGCGGAATACCTGAGCTTCCCCGATTATTCGACTACGATAGGGCAAGAAATCCAGGCATTCCTTTCTGGAAAGAAGCACTTTGGGCTCGAAGCAAGGCACATACTTTACTCAACTAACAGGTACGAACACAAAGAGCAAGTAGAAAGATGGCTTGAAGATGGAAAGGTCGTCGTGATAAACAGGTATTGCGAATCAAACATCGCCTACGGCGTGGCGGCTGGTCTCCCTCTTGATTGGCTCAGGCAGATCGAAAGCCGCATGCCGCAATCTAACTACATCTTTTTCCTCAAAGCAACATCTGAGCTCTCGCAGAGGCGCAAAACTTCCAGAGACAAGTTCGAAACCGATACTACCTATCTTGCCCGCGTTTCGAAGGTGTACGAGGCGCTTGCTGAGAGCTCCAATTGGTTTTCCATTGACGCAGACAATACCGTTGATATGATTCACTATGAAATCACAAAGCTGACTCAAAGCCTTTTTGAGGAGAGCGGAGCAAAGATATTCACTACTCGATGATCCGAAAATTGATATTGGCTGCTCCAATGCGCTCGCATTTGGCTAAGAAGATAACGCACTCATCATTCGCGCATGATTGAACTTTTCTTCCTTTGTTTGTTGATAGTTATTTCCTCAAGCCAATCCAAACGCTCACCGATGTCAAAAGGGGGTGATACGCTACAGCCCACTATTGGCTGTGTGGTATTTTTCATAGCTCCGTTGTGCGGGGGTCCTGAATTGCCTTAATTAATCAATGAAAGAAACGAAAATGGAGGAGCAAAAACAAGGATTGTAATGAGATCAACCGATATTGGACATCATGTTTTGCTTCATTACTTCGGTTGAGGAATTGTAGCCTCTTATGGCTTCATTGGAGAAATTGTATCAGGCCCGCTAAAGCTATGGCTAGATTCCAAGGCCATTGTTGGTACTCTTACTCGTTCGATTCCTCATTTGTATAAGATCTAAAAGGAACTTCCCTCCGACGCGTTACCTAGAAGACACAATGATCCGATGCTCTGTATGAGTTCAGTTTGAATCCTGAATCTTGTAATCACACTTATCATAGATACCTTGCATCGCCCGCCCGATCTCCTTTTGATGCGTAAAGCCTATCCATATGTGCGGTATATGCTCAAAAGACAGGAAATTCAGAGGTAAAGGAGACCGATTTGACAGAAACAGTCCATGAAATCAAGGAATCAGAAGCTAACGTGTTGAAGCTCCCGCAATCTTTCAAATTGGATGAGCTAGATAAGAAGCTCTTGACTATCCTTCAAGACGATGCAAGGGTGCAAGCATCTGTTATCGCAAGAGAGACAGGGTGCAACGAGAATACAATCAGGTATAGGATTGAGCGATTGAAAAAACATGGTGTGATCAAAGAGTTCACTGCGCTTCTCAACCCAAGGATGATTGGACTCCCGGTCGCCGCCATAATGATGATCACGACCGAACCAAACCAGCTCAAGGAAGTTTTTGAAAAGCTCGCGGAGCTCGAGGAAACAAAGCACATACTCCAAGCAACTGGAAAACATGATCTGATCGTCGTCGCTCATTACAAGGACATGAAGGGTATGAACGACGCCTCGCAGAAGATTAAATCAATGCCTGGCGTGAAGGAGGCCGAGATTCACCTCGCAACAGGCCTTATCAAAGTGGATACAAAGTTTGATGTAAACAAGATCTAGAGCGGTTTGCGTAAAGCCTTGATCAGCATCTGGTGTGGAAAAAGGATGAAGCCGCGTGTTACTCTTTGCATTAGCCTTGAGTCTCTGATATCGACCTGTTCAATGTGATAAGGATCTGGAAAGAGAGAAGAGGGAAACTCTCCTGACTTATCTACTCTTGTCCTGTGGAGTCGCTCTATTTTTGAGCGAAAAGCATAAGGACAATGTTCAGGACTGGACGTAGCGTCTGAAATCACAAAGCAGAGAGAGAGTAATTGCGAGAAACGATTGCAAGCTACATCCAATTGATGAAGCCGGGGATCATGGTCCTCTTGGTGTTAGAAGCCATCACAGCGATGATTGTCGCCGCGGGAAGGTCAGTCCAACCTCTCGGAATTCTCTGGCTTGCCGTGGCTGGAATACTCGGATCTGGGGGCTCTGCGGCAATCAACCAGTACCTGGAGAGGGGAAAAGACGCCGTGATGTCGAGGACTGACTGGCGGCCTGTAGCCCAGAGCAGGATTCCCCCAAAGAATGCTCTAACCTTCGGCGTCGTGTCCATAGCGTTTGGCCTTGGTCTAGCCTACTGGGCTTTCAACGCAACAACTATGCTGATGATTTTGCTCGGCGCGCTCTCGTATGTTTTCCTCTACACAATGTATCTTAAACCAAGGACAAAGTGGAACATCGTCATTGGTGGAGTGGCTGGAGTATTTCCTGCGCTCGCTGGATGGGCCGCGGCTACTGGTTTCGTACAATGGCCGGCGATATACATAGGCCTACTTGTGTTTCTGTGGACTCCGCCTCATTTTTGGGGCCTTTCGATGAAATTCAAGGAAGATTATGTGAAGACTGGCTACCCCATGCTTTCCGTGCTGAAAAGCGAGAAGCAGGTCATACATTGGATAGTGTACTCTTCGATTCCCCTCTTTGTCTTCTCTGTGCTCCCATACGCGCTACCCCTTCTGGGAACATTCAACATAGCCTACTATCTTATCGCCGGAGTGATGGCACTTGCATTCATCGCTGTTGACATTAAGATGCTGAGGAATCCCACGATTGACAACGGGTTCAAGGCTTTTCTCATTTCCCTCCCATATCTCTTCGTACTCTTTGGGGCGATGATTGTGAGTGCGATAATCTGATCAAGCGTCTTGATCAGTATACAATCTTCCGAAACTATATTACTGAATAGCAAACCAAGAGTCGACTATTCATTTTGAGTGACCAAAGCGAGGCCGAGAGGCGGAAAATCTCTTCTTCTCTTGGAGGCCGAATATCAAAAGGGGCTGGACTCTCCCATAATTTAGATCCTCTTGAGCACCTCGCGAAGAACATGTACTGGACATGGAACAGGAGGATAAGGCGAATCTTTGAAAGTGTGGACCATGCTGCTTGGGATGGATTGGGACACAATCCAGTTCTTTTACTGCAGCATATGAGCAAGACTCGCCTTGAGGAACTCGCCCGCGACAGCAGTTTTGCGACAATTCTCATGGAGGCCCATGAAGAGCAACGGAAATACCTCCACGAAACCGAAGGCACCTGGTTTGAGAGAAACTATGGCGTGCTGCAAAAAAAATCCCTCGTAGCATACTTTTCTGCAGAGTTTGGATTTGCCGAGTGTTTCAAGATCTACTCTGGAGGTCTCGGGATTCTGTCGGGTGACCATCTGAAATCTGCCTCTGACCTCGGGATTCCTCTAGTCGGGATCGGCCTGTTCTACAAGCGTGGGTATTTCTCACAGGGCGTGGACCAAAGCGGATGGCAAACCGAGTCCTATCCTGAAAACAATCCACAGGAGCTTCCTTGCGAACCAGTAATTGGGGGGGATTCGAACGAGCCCTTTATTATTTCAGTTCCCATTGAAGAAAGACAGGTGAGGATTCGCGCCTGGAAAGTCTCGATCGGGAGGGCCTCGCTCTACCTTTTGGATTCTAACCTTCCAGGGCTCAACTCAAGGGAGGACTGTGAAATCACAGCAGAGCTATACGGGGGAGACCACGACACGAGGATTAAGCAGGAGATCATTCTCGGGTTCGGGGGGGCAATTCTGCTTCGAGCTCTTGGGATCTCGCCGACAATTTTCCACATGAACGAGGGTCACGCCGCGTTTGTGACTCTTGAAAGGATAAGGGAACTCGTCGAGGATAAGGGCATTTCATTTTCTGAGGCAAGAAACATCACAAAGCAGGGTAATATATTCACGACTCACACACCTGTTCCAGCGGGAATCGATGTCTTTCAACAGGATATGGTAACAAGATACCTATCATGGTACTGTAAAAAAACTGGCATCTCGAATCAAGAGCTTCTTGATTTGGGGCGTGACGGCGGTTCGCATGGATTCAATATGGCAATTCTTGCGATTCGGCTTTCAAGAGAAGTCAACGCCGTTTCGAATCTTCATAGGGAGGTGGCAGCAAAGCTTTGGGCGCATCTTCTCTCTGGAGAGCACACAAAGAAAGAACCAACCAGAGAAATTGAGTGTGTTACAAACGGTATACACATACCATCCTGGGTATCAGACGAGATGGCTGATATCTATGACGAGTACCTATGCCCCATCTGGATCGAGAGAACTAATGAGGAAGAGATGTGGTCAAAGGCGAATAGCATCCCCTCACAAGTTCTGTGGAATGCACGCACTGGAGCCAGAGCAGGCCTCGTGGATTTCGTAAGGAGCCGCTACTCACTGGCAGGATATCACGCTCAATCAAGCTCAATACTTGATCCAAATGCGCTGACTATCGGATTTGCGAGGCGTTTTGCAACATACAAGAGGGCAAATCTCATCCTTGCTGACAAGGAGAGGCTTTCAAAACTGCTACGCGACTCCTCGCATCCTGTCCAGTTTGTGTTCGCCGGCAAGGCCCATCCAAGGGATCATGAAGCAAAGCTCCTGATACAACAGCTAGTCCACTTTGCAAGAAGCGAGGCATCATATGGAAAAGTAGTTTTCATTCCTGATTACGATATTTCTCTTGCAAGAAAGCTCGTCTCTGGTGTTGACGTATGGCTCAACAACCCCAGGCGACCGCATGAAGCATGCGGGACAAGCGGGATGAAGATTGTGCCAAACGGCGTTTTGAACTTGAGCATACTCGATGGTTGGTGGGCGGAAGCTTACTCTCCAGAGTGCGGCTGGGCTATAGGAAGTGGATCGGAATTGCACAGCCACCACGATCAGGACAGGGTAGATTCGGATTCGCTTTACAAGATCCTGGAGAACGAGGTCATACCAGAGTTTTACGAGAGAGAGAATGGTCTTCCGAGGAAATGGATTGAAAGAGTAAAGCGCTCAATCGCAACTCTTTCGCCGAAATTCAACACGCGTCGGATGCTCGTCGAGTATTCGAAGAGATTTTACTTTAGGGAAGATGGGATTCTTGCTGGCAGGCTGAACAAGGGTGAGTTCGGCGCTGATCTCCTTGAGCATGTTTCCACAAGTTGGGACGATCAGAGCTAGACTATCTTTGTCAAATAGCTCCAGCCATCGAATATTTGTGTGAAAAAATTTGCTCTTGAGGCGCAGTTTATCATTCACACTGAGGATGCTGGCCCGTATTCAATAACAATCGTATGTCCCGTCCCGTACGGATAGGGTGAAGTCCCACCATTCCACGATGGATTGCCTCCCGCTGTTGATGAGCATGGATTGGAGCTCGCAGTGTCCGCTGCGCTGCAATAATCCAACGTATTCAGTACAAGCGAACCATATGCTGTCGATTGTTGTCCATCCACCAGGAGAATCAGATGGTAAGTGCTGTTCGTCGTGTACCCAAGAATGTCTGTTGAGTTGAACACTATGGGACGCTGTATGGTTCCGTTAACCAAAGCGTAGGCATAGCTCTCGGCCCATATGTTGAAGAAATTGCCGATAGTGTAATTGGTATTGGTTGGAGACTCTATGTGAATAATGCCAGAGAAATCATGGGTGTGAACAGGCTCAAAGCAACTATTAGACCCTCCGCCATATGTTTCTCCAAATGAGCCTTGACCCGCAGGCACGGCGTTCTTTATTCCGATTGCTCCCGGAATGGTAACGTTGTGGCCATCAATCACAATACGCAGCCAAGGATGAATGTGCAAATAGAGTGATTCGCTGCCAAGGCATGTAAAGGGGTAATTCAATTGACCGGCAGGTGCCAACAGATATTCTGTCGATGTAGTCGTAACTCCATTTCTTGCTTCGACGTAAACTGCACCTACAACTACAATGATGATTATCATTGCTGGGATGATGTATCCCCATGGCAGGCCTTTTTCTTTCTGCCTTCTCTGGTGCCTGCTCAAATCAGTCTTGCGTTTGTTTGCCATATGTTATCGACGATTCACTCTGGTTGATTGTCTAGTGTTGGTTTCTAGGTGTTCTGCTCCTACAGAACTGCTCTTTCGAAGCGTGTTATGAGTTCTGGCTTTAAGGTTTCTGACCATCACTTTGCAAGAGATCCATTTTTCTTTCCTAAACTTGGAATCCTTGGACGACGGATTCATGCATTGTTTTTTGTGGATCCTTTAAGCTAAAGGTAGAACATCAGCGCGCCGGTGAAAAATCTACTAGGGGGGAGACAATATAAAATTAGGGAGCGAGATAAGAATTGTATTGAAAACCACTGTTATTGGACTTCCTGTATTACCTCAATTAAAACAATTGAGGAATTGCATGTTCAGTAGATTTCATTGGAATTTCTGTTTCTAGCTATCCAAAGCAATTGCTTATCCTCTACTTATGATTTGGTTCACTACTCGGCATAAGGAACAACTTGTTTGATAAATCGGTTCTATGAACCATCAACAGAACATGCACAGTATGTGTTTCATACAAATCAAATTTCAGAGATCTAGTGAAAATAATTTTGAAACTCACTCTGGCCCAATTTCTTCAGCTTTAAGACTCTCAAGCGGAGCCTCCCCTGATTTTGAGCCTGTCATGAAAGAAGGTATTATCGCAATTGAGTTGATAACTGCGAATGCAAAGGCGGCGATTTTGAATCCGCCTACAAATTGATCTCGTACTACCTGCGAGGCCGCGAGAGGGTTAAAGCTTTGAAGGAGGGCAGAGAAGGCTCCGTAAGGTATGACCAGTGATATAAGTAGAACAGCAAGACCAGAACTCGCAGTCATTCCAACGTTGAAGAGTGTGACCCTGAAACCCGAAGCCACGCCTCTTCTATTCGCTGGCACAGAGCCCATGATGGCACTGATGTTTGGTGAGACAAACATCCCGTTGCCAGCTCCCATCAATGCGAACACGATTGCGATCTCAAAGTAGGGGGTTGCCGGACTCGTGATTGCTGCGAGTAGGAAGAATCCCACGCTACTGACTAACAGTCCGAGCACTGCAAAAGGTCTTGATCCATATTTGTCGGATAGCCTTCCGCTCAATGGCCCAAGGACTATGAAAGTTGCCTCGAGCGGGAGAATGCTAAGACCAGCTTGTAATGGAGAGTAACCCATGATAATCTGGAGGTAGAAAGAGAGCATGATCACAATGCCTGACCATGAGAGTGCACTGAGCAGTTGCGCGAGATTGGCTCCAGCGAACCTTCTCATTTTGAAAAGTTTGAGATCTAGGAGTGGAGCTGGAATCTTTGACTCTATCTTTATGAATACAACCATCATCAGTGCTCCCACGACTATCATAGCTGCACCCGAGAAGAGATCAGAGCCACCGTAACTTAGAAATGTAATGGCAAGAAGCATGAGCGTCAGGCTGGTCGTGAACATGACAAATCCCGACCAGTCCATCTTCGTGGCGGTGTCCCTCGTCGAGATTTCTCGCAATCTTTTGTGCGCCCAGATCGTACCAAATATCCCGATCGGTATGTTGATGTAGAATAGAGCCCTCCAGTCGGCAATCGCAATTATTATTCCGGAAAGTGTCAGTCCAGAAATCGAGCCAATTCGAAAGGCGATCTGGTTTATCCCGAGGATAGTTCCAAGTTCATTTTGAGGCGTAGCATCAGTCAGGATCGCAGCGCTGTTGGTTATTATCATAGCTGATCCGGTTCCCTGAACTATTCTGGAAGCTATTAATTCTCCTGGAGAAACCGATAGTGAGGCGAACGCAGACCCAATTGTGAATATGATGAAACCATAATTGTATATTTTGACACGTCCGATCAGATCGGTGATTCGTCCAATGAGCAGGAGCCCGATTGTGCTCGCAAGCAAATAGGCCTGGGTTACCCAAATTACTTGTTCGACGTCTGCCCCAAGCTCTCTCGCTATTGTTGGAAGGCCCACAATGACTATTCTTGTGTCAATTCCTGCCATCAGGGTGCCGACGGTAGTAACGCTCAGGGCAACCCATTTGTACTTCAGTCAAATCATCTCGGCGAGCGAATAATTCCAGCCGAAGAAAAGTGCTGAGGGCACATCTTTTAACCCAATTGGTCTGTTGCGGCGAAGCCTAGGCTGCTCTACCTCTTTCGGATCGCATTTGCTAGAGACGATCCTCTAGTATCCTGGGGAATTTGTTCGTTTGTTTAGATCTATTCAGTTGACAATTTCTTGGAAGAGCCAAGAAGGGCAGTTCCGACGCTGAATATTGCTCCAATCACGAAGAGAGCAAGAGAGATTTCGATATTCATATTCAGGTAAACTCCAGCCTTGTAGAATTCGTATGCTGCGTATGCTGAGGAGACCACGCCTGCGGCAAAAGTTGCAATTGAGAGTTCTCCATAAAGTGCTGTCGATTGGAAGCTGAACAATTTACTGATTAGTCTATCGAGAAAAGCCTTCTTCCCTCCAGTTGCATGGATCTTTTGTTTCTTTCCTTTCTTTCCATGCGTTACTTCCGGACTCTCCATATGTTCGGTCAGCGTTGACAACTGGTATTCAGAGATGTTCAATCCGAGTTTCATTGCATACGTCAAAACGTCGCTGTCGTCGTGCAGGTATGAAACTAGTTTCGAGAGTGCCTGCTTTCCATAGGCTCTGAACGGTGATTGTGGATCCTTTAGCGGCATTCCGGCCGCAGTCAGAACGTCGCCTGAGAGCTCGCTCTCAGCTTTTGGAAGTTCTATCTGGACTCTCGAGCCAACCGCGACATCGCACTCCCTGTTGAGAATTGCATCCGCCAGCTTTGAGATGTCATTGCGCTCAAAAGCGGCATTGGTAGGAAGAACTACTAGAACATCTGCCTCTGCTTTCAAGGCTCCGAGAAACAGCGTTCTCATTGCTTCCACTGGACCCAGTTTGTGCGCATTCGAGAGAACCTTGCAGCTCAAAGCCTCGGCTATCTCTGATGTCGAGTCGGTAGATCCATCGTCGCAGAGTAGAATTTCGTCGGCGACGCCGCGCATACGAACGACCGCCCTAGCTATAGTAGCTTCTTCGTTGTAAGCGGTGATTCCGATGACAACCTTTGCTTGTTCTATCGTTTGGCCTTGGAGCATTTGCGGTTATGGATGTTCGGGTTCCCGATATATAATTACCGAGTTTCGGATCCTTTATTCGCAAATGGATTTGAAATCTGAATTGGTGCTTCATAGGTTTAGAGCGCGAGATACTTTCGAGAGATCTGGATCTGATTAGTATCCAGAATGCATTTTGCTTAAATCATGTTTGTTCCGACATAAATAGCGCCGAAATCAGTTGTCAACTTCTCTTAAGGCCCAAATCCAGTCAAGAGGGCAGTTCAATCTCCATGCCAAGTGTAGATATTGTGGAAATGCTTGGTTTCCTTTCAATGACAAGGCGCTCAATCCACCAGTAGAAGCGGCAGTAAAATGTCCAAAGTGCAAATCAAAGCAGCACCTTCATTGGATCGCGCGAGCATCTTCTGTCACGGCACCAGCGAGCACGAATATGTTCCCGAGTCTCAAAGGCGTCGATTTCGAGAAAAGAAGCAAGATTGTGATACCAAAGGCAGAGAGTACACCGCCAGCGCCCAGCGTTCCGACAATTGTTGACGCAAAGCAGAACGCACCTGAAATTGCTCCCCTTCCAGAGCTAAAGGAGAGGGAAGTATCAAACCAAGAGCCAAGGCCAATGTTCAAGGCGCAGACAAACATCGGCGCCCCATTCAAGCAGGATTCTAGGCCTATCTTTAAGGCTTCAAGGCTTCAAGGCAAGCCCATTATCAAGTCAGATCTACCTATCGAACCAAAGAACACGATTAAACCCCCTCTTCCGGCGCCTGTCACCGAAATAAAGATTGAAGATGAAAAAGAAGAGAGCCATACGATAAGAGAATCGCAGGCAAGGTCTCTCGATAAAGAGGAGCCTGAAATCAAGATCGAAGTCCACTCGCTACCAAAAGTTGGGATAGAGCCCAAGATAGAGGAAAGGACTCTGTCCAGAGCGCCTGTGCCAGAAACTCCGGCGCCTAAACCTGAACCCGAGTCTTCTCCACAACCAAAAGTCCCTGCCCCCCAACCAGAAGTGAAAGTTGAGCCTGAAGTCAAATTAGTTGAAGAGAGACCAGTTGAGAAACCCGAGCCAAAGCCGAGATCTATGTTTAGATCTTCATCTCCCTTCAAATCCACGATTGGATCTGGTGCTCGCCCGTTGTTCAAATCTCAGCTCAAACGCGATCTTAAACAATCGAAGCCACCGATTGCGAAACCAGAAGTGAAGGTTGAACCCGATGAAGTGAAGGTTGTGACGGAAGCAGCGCCAGAGGAAGCAATGCCAGCGCCACAAATCGAATCGCAGTCGATGAAGGAAGCAACAGCTGAAAGGCCAACGAGATCACGTTCAAGGAAGGAATCAATGCTTCAACCGAGAAAGGCTGAGCTTGAGGTTAGGCAATCTCCACTTGATGATGAGCCTGAGCTCGAAACGGTTCCGGAAACCCATGAGAAAGCCGCGGCACCAGAAAGCGAGCCAAAGCCTGTCTTCTCATCTGGCTGGCCGACCAAGAAAAAGCCTAGAAAGAAACTCTCAGAGGAGCCAGCCAACATCGGAGACGCAATCAGCGAGCTTTAGAGTAGCTTGCTGATGACAGGCCGTGTCAAAACTCGCTCAGAATTTTGGATAGCAGACAGCCCCTTCTGATGCTGACCCGACCAAAGAAGCGTATTTTGCAAGCGCACCCCATTTGTATTTGGGCACTGCGGGCTTCCACACGCTCTTCCTTTTTGAGAGTTCTGAGGGCGAGACTAGGAGATCTATCTTTCCCTTCTCTGCGTCAATCTCGATCTCGTCTCCTTCCTTGACAAGAGCTATCGGCCCGCCGTGCGCAGCTTCAGGGGAGACATGCCCCACCATAAAGCCCCTAGTCGCTCCAGAGAATCTTCCATCTGTGACTAATGCAACCTTGTGACCAAGGCCCTGTCCTACTAGAGCCGCTGTTACTGCGAGCATTTCCCTCATTCCTGGGCCTCCTTTCGGTCCCTCATACCTTATGACAACAACGTCCCCATCACGAATCTTGCTTTTCTTTGCGGCTGCTTCGAAAGCATCTTCCTCTCGGTCAAACACCCGCGCCTTTCCCTTGAATTTGAAAAAGTCGAGCCCAGCGACTTTTACTACTGCTCCCTCTGGGGCCAGAGTTCCGCGCAAGATCACATCGGTTCCGTGCGGGTTAATTGGCGTTCTTATCTCTCTTACAACATCTTGCTTTTCGGGGAACTTGAAAGCGCCCAGGGTTTCCTTCACTGTTTTCCCGCTGACAGTTAGGCAGTTTGGGTGAAGCATTTTGCTTTCAAGAAGTTTCTTCATTATGAGAGGCACGCCACCCACGTTGTCTAGGTCTGTCATGACGTATTTTCCTCCGGGCCTCAAGTCAGCGATGTGCGGCACTTTCTTCCTTATTCTCTCGAAATCATCCAATGCGAGTTTCACTCCGGCTTCCTTTGAAAGAGCCAGGAGATGCAAAATCGCGTTTGTCGAGCCTCCTATTGCTTGAAGAACAGTGATTGCGTTCTCAAATGCCTCAAAGGTGAGGATGTCTCTTGGCTTAAGATCTTTCTCCACCGCTCTAAGAGCCGTGCATCCTGTCTCGTACACAATCTTTGCCCTCCTACCGTCGACAGCTGGAGGAGTGGCGCTTCCAGGGAGCGCAATACCAAGTGCTTCGCTAAGCGATGCCATCGTATTTGCAGTGTAGAGTCCTGCGCAACTTCCTGCGCCCGGGCAGGAATAGTCCTCGACTTGCTTTAGGTCATCCATGGAAATCTTCCCAGCTTCGTACGCGCCCACTGCTTCAAAGACGTCTTGTATCGTTACATCTTTTCCGTTGCAAACCCCCGGCATTATCGTTCCGCCGTAAACAAATGCTGAAGGGACGTTCAGGCGGGCCATCGCAATCATCATCCCAGGCAAGCTCTTGTCGCACCCAGCAATGCCTACGAAACCGTCGTACTGGTGAGCTCTAATCATGAGTTCAACAGAGTCTGCGATGACTTCCCTGCTGACCAGGGAGGCCTTCATGCCCTCTGTGCCCATGGCGATCCCATCGCTTACCGCAATAGTCACAAACTCTCTGGGCGTTCCACCGGCGACTGCCACGCCTTCAGCTGCCTTTTTCGCAAGAGCGTCAAGGTGAACATTGCATGGAGTCGCCTCGTTCCAGGTGTTTGCGATGCCGATCAGAGGCTTTGTGAGATCATAGTCATTTAGGCCCATGGCTTTGTAATAAGAGCGGTGGGGCGCATTCTTGACTCCGTCAAGGACCTCTCGACTGCGTAGTTTGCTTTTATGAGCTGAAACCGTTTTCTGTGACAAAATTGCTACGGGACTCCTTATTTAACGAGCTCATACGGCCTGCTGTTTTAAGCAAATTGATCAGTGTTGTGTCGTGATTCAATTTCGTGGCTCAGAACCCATCAGAATCAAAGCATGCGAAATGATCCGTATCTGCTCCCACAAGATGTTTCATATTGACGCTATTGAAGAGTCTAGTGAGAGGAGCCGCCATCAGCACAGTCCAAGAATCATTTAGAGTGGCATAACCGCGTGAAACAAGCACTTTAGTGTGTGAACTAACAAACGGGCCGAAAAGAACAAGCCATTTTCCATGCGAAACAATCTCAAGTGCGTTTAGGATCGCCCCATAGCTAACAGATGGCTTTGACAATATTTCTCCGCAGGTGACATATTTCTGCGAGATTGTGTATTTCATATAGGCAATTGGAAGGTTTCTTCGTAACAAGACGTGCCAAGGTCTGGTTTTAGTGAGCCAGTTCTTTCTTCTTGGGGCAAAGCCAAAATCTCCTTTGGTCATCGTTTGATGCATATCTTCGATAGCTTTAACATCAGTTTTCTTGCAAGGGCGGATTCTCCATCCTCGAAGTGTATCAACTGAATTCGGAATCCTTCTAACTGCACGAGGAGATTCATAAATGTCCTCATAGCCCAAGCTTTCATATAATTTGTGAGCGATCCACGATTTTCTGGTCCAGAGAAATGAGAGATTGATCCCTGAGGCACGTTCCCGCTTTAGAACTTCTTCCAAGAGGAGTCTTGCCAAACCTTGCCTTGAGGAGTCTGGTCTTGTCGCGACACCTCCAATGCATGCTGCTGTTTCGATGCCTTTTCTTGTGTTAACCTGAAGGTGGGAGACCTCAACTCGTGAGAGAATATTCGAATCACCATCAACTGCGTACAGGGCAACATAGTCACTGAATGGGAACTTTTTCCTGCGAAGACGAGCGATGTCTCCAAAGTCCTGACCTATTTCGTTGAACGCAACCTGTGTGAGAATAGCATCTTTAACCTCAAAATCGCTTGAGAGCTCATCAAAGCTACGAATCTTGATAAGCGTTGTATTCATTCTACTGACTCTGAGCCCTTCATAGTATGTTACTTTTACGATGTGAAATCTTCAGAACATACAGCTTCTGCGCCCATGAAGGACCGCTTACTGATTGGAATCCTCTGTCGATGAATATCGCCCGAATTTTGAATTGCAATGTATCATCGCACTCAAAGTAATGCCAGATCATATTCAAATCTTTCATTCAAATTGGGCCAAATAATCTCACGAAACCGCATTAACCTGCGCTGGATAGGATGAATACCCTTTGAAATTATGCTGACTTCGGCAATGGCTAGATCAAGAGTGATCTAAAGAATACCTTTTCTCAACGTAGTGTCTTCCATCACACCGTTGTAAATCTCAAGAGCAGTCGAGATTAGGATTTACTCTTGATATTTAGTCTCCTCTTTGTGTTCTGATAGAGTAATAGTTTCCGCAATTGGCAAATTTCAATCACATATTTCATTGGCCTAAATTGGAAATCTTTATTTCGCAATTTTATCCTTATTTCTTGGAATGCAAACTGAAGAGTCTAGAATGCTTCAAGGCGAGGGGAGCATTACGGATCATCCCAAAATAGTCATTGGGATTTTTGCGCATAATAATGAAGGGACAATTGAGAAGATAATCTCGCCCTTCAGCTCCATCTCAAATCAAATCATAGTCTGTGATGACGCATCTTCTGATTCAACAGCAAAGATTGCGCAGACACTTAATGCTCAGGTGATTGCTCATCCCCATCGTTTAGGTCCTGGGGCGGGTATGCGATCTCTTTTCCTCGCCGCAAATCAAGCACGTGCCGATGTGCTCGTGACGATTCCAACTGACACTTTGACAGATCCTTCAAGCATCCTGAAACTTGCCGATTCAGTGGCAAAGCATGAAGCAGACATTGTAGTGGGTTGCAGAGTTCCCTTGAAACAAATTGACCTCTCAGAAAACTATGACAAATCACTTTTGACAGTTTATGGATTGCCAGTCCAAGATCCGAGGTCGCCCATCAAGGCGTACAGCAAAGTTGCGATCGCAGCCGTCGTTTCACACTCTCTTGAGAAGCAAGATATCCTGCCTCAAGCAAAGAGGCTCGGCCTCGGAGTCATGGAGTATGAGATTTCGACTAGACAACCCTTCCGAAGAGGCAGTAACGGAGTTCAAACTCAGGTTTCGCCAGATGGAGCAATCGGGCGATTGGTCGATTTCACTGCGATAAAGCACCCAATTGGATTTTACGGCGGAGCTGCGATCATTGTGCTGATAGCTGCGATCGCGAAGAGTATCCTGACCTTGGAGGCTTTTTCTCATGGTGGCGGCCTTCCTGATTTCGATGTTCTAGTCTCGGTCTCATTATTTCTCGTCTGGATAATGTTGACAGTGACTGCTGTAGTACTTTACTCTCTGAGCAGGAATATCACTCACGTGTCTTGAGCTTTCCTTCGGAGAGTTGTCGTATTCTCCGCTTTGCTCAAGTTACAACTCTTAACTTCTCAACCGGACTGCGCGCCTGACAATGCACAAGATAACTGTGATCTCAAAGCACGGCTGCCACCTTTGCGAGAGAGCGATTCAAGTACTTGAATCACTCAAAACAAAGGGAAACTTTGAGCTTGAGGTACTCTACATAGAAGATGACCAATCATTGCATGATGAGTATTGGCTCAAGATACCCGTCGTAAAGCTAGATGGAAAAGATGTCTTCGAGGTTGAAGAAATTGCGCTTCCAGATGACTGCAATCAGAAACTTGGGCAACTCGTGTCAGGGCTATAGTTTGAATTTTTCATTGTTTCTTTGTGGATCGTATTAGCTTAAGGGGATTCCCGCGCGCGCCGGTGAAACACGAAGATAGCTGTTTCATATAATAACTTAGGGACTGAAGTAAGAATTGTAATGAATACCACTGTTCTTGGACATTCTGTATGAGTTCAATTGCTTCGATTGAGGAATTGTAGCTTCTGGTTATTTCATTGGAATTCCTGTATCTAGCTTTCTAAAGCCATGGCTTTTCTCTTCATATGACTATCTTCATTCGTGTCACAAGTTAACGTAGCTACCGTGAAAGACCCTTTCTAGAATCCATCAAGAGTATTGTAACAATATGTGTCTGATACAAATCCTAATTTTAGAGCGCTCAGAAGAGGCGGCGCACTCATATTGGCAGGCCAATTGGTCGACTGTCCTAGAGTCCAAGTTTATCCCAGACAGGATTAGAACCAAATAACTTGATGGCCGCATCTCTTCCTTGACTGAAGGCGAATTTTTCGCTGGCAACGAGTATGAAAAAGAGAGCAGACGAGAGCAAATTCGCGCCTTGATCTCGATGTTTACAAATCGCAATGTTGACAACGAAATCTGTCAACAAGCTGGCGAATACAAACGCAGACATGGAATACCTATAGCTGATTGCATAATTGCCGCAAAACCATCTCTACTGAACGTCGAAATGTTCACCAAGATCTTCAGGGAGTTTGAACTTATCAGATGCTTAGGTGGTAAACCCGTATTAGGGTTCGTCAACATAGGATCACGTCGCCACTTATTTCAAAAGTCGTGTCAAAACACAAACACTCAGAGTTTTACGATATACGAATCCTGGCCGCTCTCCTTCACTTTGAAACTGCATCTACCTCTGTTTCAAGCTCAGGCTCTTGACCCATCTACTCCATTAACCCAGATAGTTTTCAAACCTCACTCTTGGCTCTGCGTCTCATGTCATTTAATTTGTTTTTGTGAACAATTTCCTAATAGCTCTAACCACTTGTCCTTTCTGTTCAAGTTGATTCCTGTTCCCTGATCTTATGTCACGCTTTCAAGTACTTGGAGAAGCACCCTAGCTTAGCCGTTCTAAAGAGTAGAACAGATGTTTCTTACACTAGAACTATCATTCAGGGCTTTCCATCAGACTTCAAGAGCCCTTGGAGAGAACTTGAAATGAAGAAGTTAAGCAGAAAGGAGATGCTTGTTCCCGCGCTCGGAGTCGTTATAATACTCGCTGTCGCCTTTGTCTGGCAGGGTGGCGCAAGCGATAATCTCTCGTTGAGCCCCGGCCCTGCTTTCGCTCCGGCAGTTCCGTACAACAACGGACTTGCCCAAGCGTCTTTTGGGGGAGCCGTAAGCTCTTCTGGAAGTTCACAGAGGGTTACTGAAACCTCACAGGGAATAGTTGGTCAGATTAACACAGCATCTGAATTTACGAATGTCACGATCCAAATCCAAGTTCTTTCTAACGATCTCGGAGGTTATGTCCAGCAGGAGCTCCTGAATTACAATAACAATCTTTGGAGTGGAAATTGGCTCGTCAATGTGCCCGCTGGCAACGCGACATTCGCTCTAATGGATTTCACCAACCTCATTTCAAACAACGGCAAAGTGACAAGCATTCAGGTGCAGATTCAGGACGTAACCAATCAGACTCAAGGAAACAAGAGCCTAGTACAGTGGTCTCCACTCAGCATCGAGTTGGAGCAGCAATCTAGCCAGCCGTCTCCTTCTCCTTTTAGCGGAGCGCTAGCTTTGCTTGGCACAATCGGAATCGACGCAGGATACGTGTCGCTAGTCGCGGTTCCGCTATACTTTGGAATCCTCGCGGCGGTGTTTGTCTCAAGACGCGGATTCGCTCCTCTGCTGTTCTGGGTGGGAAGGGTCTCGAGATCAAAGCCTCAGGAAGAAAAGAAACTGGAAACCTAGCATTCCTTGATGCTTCATTCCTCACCAAGAAATACAGTAAGCCAATTATTTTGCATATCTCGAACTGAAATGTATTCTCTCACAGGACGAAGCATTATTCCCTTGTCTGTTTCAAGCAGGATGAATATGAATTCATCAGACATGAAAGAAATTCGAGCTTATTTGTCAATGCCAGAAATGCTAGATTCTATTTTTCCGGAATTGGGTCCGTAATTTCGACCCACTCAACCTTCTTCAAAGCCGCATCATGTGTCATAATCTTCCTTGTCGATAAACGCTTCATCAAGGCTAATATGGTAGCGTCCCGACCACCTATACCAAGGTGCGAGTACCGTTTCAACTGTTCCACTGATTCTAACATCATAGCATAATCCAAGTCTTCGATTATGAGTGGATAGTTAAGAAAAATACTGAGCTTCTCTCCTCCTTGGATTGGTCCCAAGTTTTTTATTAAGAAATGGGACAGCTCCATAACTATTACAGTATTTACTGAGATTTGATCTGATCTGATCGCTCTGTCTAATGGCTTTTCGACATACCTATGCTCTGGAGCATCTTTGTCGAAATAGTAAGCCCAGATGTTTGTATCAATGGTGAGAATGCTTTACACCCCAAATTTCCTTTAATTCTTCTGGCTTTACCTTGGACCTAGACACGCAGCCTTTCATTTCCTTAATGAAATCCTCCGGACTCAGTACTGTCCGGAGAATAAGTTCATTGTCTCTTGCTTCAACCCTGAGTTTCTGCGCCGGTCTAAGTTTGAGCTTCTCCCTTAACTCGCGAGGTATCACAACCCTTCCTCTTTCGTCGATATCGGTTTCCCCTTGCATTTCCCATCCCATAATGAATCCCATGCACGGCTTAATACAGGTTTTGGTTTTCCCTTCATATGAATATGCAAGACGCCCTTGGAATTTTGAGTAAACCAAAAGAAAGTGTCTTCGCTACACTCGAAATAATTCATTTTCGATCTCAACAAAATCCTCGCAGAATGAAACTGTTTATCTTTCTCCTCGAAGAAAATCTACCGCCACGGTAGTGTCAATTAATATATCTTCAATTTCCTCAAAGTTGTCTTCTTTTATTCTGTTCATCCAGTACTTTAATTTCTTGTCTCTATTGTGGAGGTCCCTGTTTGGGCCTATGACCGTGATGTTAAGGGAAGGTATATCCAGTTTATAAGCCAGGTCGACGGAGCAAGTTTTTGCAATATTTCTTGAGTATGTGATTCACGATGATGAAGAACTATTCAGCTCGGGAAGGGGTTCGGACGAAGGGTAGGAAGCCTCCTTTTAGCAACAGGATCATCGAGGGGAAGTAGAACGTCCTTATTATGAACGTGTCTAGTACTAGAGATATCATGAAAGCTATCCCAAGCTGTTCAAGAAAGCCAAAGGGAACCAGAGCAAGAGAACCCAGCGAAGCCGCGAGTATCAAGCCGAGCGCAGTTACCACAGAGCCGGACCCGACCATTGCCCTAGCAAGGCCCTCTTCGAACCCAAATTTCTGCTGCTCCTCCTTTACGCGCGACAGGATGAACACGGTAAAGTCGTTCCCCAGAGACATCAGTATCACAAATAGAACTATCGGGATGAGAAACACGAGATCCTGCCCCAGAATGTACTTTGAGATCACGTAGAGCAGCCCCGTAGTCCAGGTGATGCTTATGAACACGCCACTCAAAGAAATCAATGGATACTTGATCGAGCGGAAAGACAAGCCAAGTACGATTGCGATGACGACGAGTATCAATATCTCGAGTTGGGTGTACGCTGCAGAGTAGTAGTTCTGGAGGTCTATCACGGAAGAAGTGAGGCCGCCGACAAGGAACTGACTTGAGTTCTGTCTGAGATCATTCACTAGAGCCAGTGCGTTTTTTGAGTAAGGGTCGTAGTTTGTGAATATCAGAAAGTACGCGTTCCTTCCATCGTTGAAGACAAACTGGGAGCTCTGCGGTGTGGGTACGACCATCGTCCCGTTTATCATAGGGCCAACAACCGACTTGACTCCTTCTTCTCCAAGCAGATATTGAGCGTATTGACCCAGAGTCTGTTGAGCACCCAGAGTAAGGCTTCCATTGCCAACTAGGGCACTCTGCGTAAAGTTAACTATCACGAAATTTGGATAGATTAGATCGCTTCCAAACTTCTGATTTATCGTATTGAACGCCTGAACACTAGGAAGACTGCTCGGAAGTCCCTCGTTGAAATTGTAAGTCGTGGGGACGTTGAACCAGAAATACACAGCTGGTATAGCAAGGATCAGTATCACACCAATCACAGCAAACTTGTGCCTCTCGGAAAACTTCGTCGCGCGGTAAAAGATTGATTTCTTTCCAAAGAAATGGTCCCCGTTTGTCTCCGAGGACACCTTTTTTGCAAGCGTTCTCTTCAGGAAGAGTCTCGGGCCAATTAGATTTACAACTGCTGGAAGGAGAGTAGTCTCCATGGCGACCGTGAGCAGTATCGAGATGAACAGCACTGGCCCCCATGTCCTGAGATCTGCAACGAAAGACAGTGCCCCCAGACTCCCTGCTACCGTTATGCCAGACACTATTATGGCAAAGCCCGCTTTGCTCGTCGCTGCGAGCAGCGCCTCCTGGCTGCTCTTTCCAGATCTGAGTTCCTCTCTGTACCTTGAGAGAATGAACACAAAGTAATCTGTCGCAACTCCAAGTATCACTGCGGTCAGAGTGTACGTAACTGTAAAGTCCACTTTTCCCACTGCAACGCCCGTCACATAAATCGAGACGTATCCCAGCGCCGTTGCAAGTGAAACGAAAACCAGCGCCAAAACGGGGGTCAGGAACGATGCAAGAACTATTGCTACCGCGATTGCGAGGAAGATGAAAGTGAATGCGAATACAAACCCAGAGTTAGAAGAGAGGTTTTGCGTGTCGAATGCAATCGCTCCCTGCCCGGTGACTTGGGTGCTGCTTCCAAAATATTGTTGCGCCAAACTCTTGAGTGTCACTGTTGCGTTCTGCGCCGGATAGAAGTTGTTTGTTCCGCGATAGTTCTCCGTGACGTTTAGGTTGACTGTGATCAGATACGTGGAATTGTCGGGACTCACCGAGCTCTGGGTAAGAAAACTTGGCGCGTCAAGCAGTCCGAATTTCGAGACGTAGTATTTGCCTATATCTTGTGCCCCGGAAAGAACCGAATCAAGCACCTGAACCGTGACAAGATGCCCGGAATACTTTGTGAGGAGCTCCGCCGCTGTCGGCATCAAGCTAGATTTGTAATTTGTAACGTTATAGTCAGGAGTTCCAACCACAGTGAAGACGAGCGGGTTGCTCATCCCAATGTAGGCAATAGAGGCTGCTTGGGTTGCGTTTTGAACCCTCTCGGGCCCAGTAGCTCCAGTTTGGTAACTAAACGACTGATTTAGTGCATTGATGAAAATCGATTCGTATGGCCGGGAATAGTTGTAGCCTGCCATCGAAGCCGCTTGTCCTATTGAATTCTGGGCGTACCCACTTTGAGACCAGTTCCCAAGAAACGCGTTCGGGAAAGAGTAAACTTGAGTTGAAAGCGAAGTAAAGTTATCGTAAAATCCCCGGATTGCCGAGGTTTGGTTTCCAGAGAGCACACTGTCTAGAAAATTCGCGTAAGCTGAGAAAGCCGAAGCTGAGCTGGAGTAGAACGGCAACTTGTCGGAATTGAGTGATTCCTGAAATGCGAGTGTCTGGTTTGCAAGTTGTACTGCAGATTCTCCCACGCTGGGTTGCACAACAACTATGAGAGATGAGTTCTGCTGTGAAACCTGGGAAAGTGTGTTTTGTGCTCTTGAAGATTCGCTGTTGGATAGCGAGTTTGAGCTTATCGAGTAGTTCACATAATGAGAGTAATTCATTATCAGCGGAGTGAGTGCTAGAAAGGCTAGCGCCCAGACTACTATGACTGTCTTCTTCCTCCGAATCACTGTTCCTGAAAATCTCATCTCTGAATTCAACCCCTCTCTAGACTTTAGGCATTCCAAACTCATCTTGCAGTTCAATGATCACCTCGTTTCTTCTCATTAGAGGAAAGGTCCATGGAGGATTGTATTGGGCTACTTTGTAGCCATGTTTCGTCTTGATTTCATCTCGCGTAAGCATCTCCCTCAATAGCCGGCGCTTGCGCAGCACTCTTTTCTCTGTTGCATATCCGGAGAAAGCGAGCACGGCTGCGAAGTGTCTCTTTGCTTCCATTATCTCAACCCGACCATCTCTCGGGGCTGGAATAGTCTCTAAGGAATATCCTGACGGCATCACAAAAGAGATCGAGTATTTTCCTTGCATGTCCAAACTATGTATCTTCTCTGAAATGACGGGAGCAGTCATAGGGATCTTTTCTCCTTTAATCTCGGAGCTTTCCTGGCTACGGGACGAAGAAGTTTCTTGCATGATGGCTGATCTTATGCTCACGTTATTTCCGAAAATATAGTCCGCGATAATCCTGAATCCTTGATTCAATGATCCACCGAACGAGCCGTGCACGTCGGTCCGTGCAACGATGTATGGTTCATATTCTCGAATTTCATAGCCGCTTTTTCTATCCAAAACTGAATATTTGGGAGTCTCAATTCCTCTTATGAACCGCCGGCTTCCAAAGATCCAGAGAGCAATTAGTACGCCGCCTGTTAGGCAAGTAGGAATAACCAGAACTGTTATCGTTGACATTCTTATTTTCTAGGATGAAGTTCGGCAAAGAGGATATTAACCACGTTGTTAGTTAGATATATGACTTACATTACTTTTCTCTGACGCTGGCCATAGATGAAATCAAATTACATGGGGGCACTGGCATAATTTGAGCGAACCTTACGATGAGAGAGCGAGTGCGGTTCTCAATCTTCTGACACAATTCGGACTCTCCAAGGATGAAGCTGCGTTCTTCGTGTTGCTTTCTCGCGTGAACAAGAAACAAACAAGCTGGCTCAAAGGGTCGGACATCAGCAAACTATCGAGAAAGGGAAGAGTCAGGACCTACCAGATACTCCAGAGACTATCAGCTCTGGGCCTTGTCAACGTCAACCTATCCCGACCGAAGAAATACTCCACAGTCTCGCCGCAGGTAGCTCTTCGCCGTCTTCTCTCGATGCAGGAATCCAAACTTACAGAACTGAGTCACCTTGAGAGCGAAGCTATCGAATCTCTCCGGGACTTGAATCCAATCAGCGTCGAATCCATCCTTGGTAAGGAAGAAGTTAAGACAAAATCAATGGTCTCGCTGCTCCAGGGCCTTGCGAATATCCAGATTGCCCTAAGAGAGTTACTAGTAGGCTCCGAAGTCTCGATTGCGATAAACGAAGAATCCGCTGAACATATATTCACCATGCTCAGTTTCATCTCAGAGAAGCCTAAGTCAGCACGGATAATCTTTTCCACATCAAAAAAATCAATCCCTAAACAATACTCTTTTCTCTCCAAAGACGTTGAATTGTTCTGGCGCAGCGGCAGCTCTCCCACCTTCCTTGTAACCAAGGACACTTCGATGTTCTTGTTCTACTCAAAGAGCAGCGTTCGAAAGAAGCTTTTATCTCCAGAAACAACGTTCAACACGGCCTCACAGCTCATGCTGATCGAAAGCGAAACCTATGCAAATCAAATGAAAAACATATTCGAGTTGGTACTGAAGAGCTCGAGCAAGGTAGGCGGGAAATGACCGAATATCTTTCCACCCATTTGGATCAATACCTCGGGTTTATGCTTAAAAAACAGAGGGAAGACGCGCTAGCATTTTTGGGCGACCTGGCTGAATCAAAGAAGTTTACTTTGATACAACTCTTCCAGATTCTAGCTAAAGCCCAGCAGGAAATAGGATCTTTGTGGGCGAAGGGCGCCATAACCGTCGCAGATGAACACTACGCCACGGAGGTGACTCAGGAGGCAGTTGACACGCTCGCAAGCAAGCTAAGAGGTTTTCATAGAGAAAAGACCGGGTCAGCACTTCTGGCCAACTTCGTCGAGGGAGAGTATCACACCGTGGGGCTCAAGATGTTTGCCGAGCTCTTAAAAGATGACGGGTGGGAGGTCGAGCTGTTCAGCGCTCCGCTACATGTCGTGAGTCTCTTCAAGTACCTGGAGAGCGCTGGGAAGAGGTTTGACCTGATATGTTGTTCTGTGACAATGGAGTTCAACCTCGAAGATCTCAAAAGCATATTGAAGATACTCAGGACCAACATTCACACCAAGGACACCATGGTTCTCGTCGGCAGCCAGTTATTCTTGGACAAGCGCTTCATTGATCTGATGATTGATGAGAAGACGAATACTCCGCTAGCTGATTTCCTCGCAAAGAATTTTGACGATGGCATGGAATTCGTCCGCAAAGTCGGGAAACGCTGAACCAAGATTGTACACTCTGACGGCATTTGCAACACGTCAATCCCTTGCTATGCAGGGATTGTGTAAGATAGAATGATAACTTTCACTTTGGATATAACCGCATTCCCTTCTTACATTAGAACATGAACAACATAGTAGAAACCGCGGACTCCGCAGGTTCTTTCAAGACACTCGTAGCAGCAGTCAAAGCAGCCGGCCTAGTCGATGCACTGAGCAGCGCTGGACCATTCACCGTCTTTGCTCCTAACGACGAAGCATTTGCAAAACTTCCAGCTGGGACAGTGCAAGCATTGCTTCAAGACATACCAAAACTTCGTAGCATCCTCACCTATCACGTAATATCAGGGAAGGTAACGGCCGCCGACGTCGCAAAGATCACTTCTGGCGGTCAGACCCCAAGTGTAAACACACTCCAGGGCTCTCCAGTAAAGGTGAAGATGAACGGCATGCTGAACAAATCAGTGTACGTCAACGACGCCAAAGTGATTTCGGCTGACATCGACGCGAGCAATGGAATCATTCACGTCTTAGACAAGGTTATCTCGCCTCCTAGCGCTTAGAAGAAAGGGCTGAGATCCTGGTGGAGCGAGAGAGAAAGTGAAACCACCACTCTCTCCCGCTCTTATTTTTCTTTACGATATGGTGTATGGTGGTGCCCGGACATAGCAAATCAAAAGATCAAAAACATTCTGGTTGCGGGCGCTAGTGGGTTCATAGGCAGCGGACTTATCCGTCGACTTGCTTCCAATCCAAATTATAATGTAAGATGCATAACAAGACACCCAGCTTCTCTGCGTGATAACGTGCCACCCAACGTTCAAGTGATTAAGGCGGACGGAATCAATCTTTCTGATCTCATTGTTGCCTTGTCTGGAATAGATGTTGCATATTATCTGATTCACTCAATGGAAGGATCTTCTCAGAACTGGAAAAAGTTTGAAACGAGTGATAGAGCAATCGCTGAAAATTTTGCAATAGCATCCACTCGTTGCAATGTCGGGAGAATAATCTATCTCGGCGGGTTGACCAATGAGAGGAATCCCGAGAGACTTTCTCCACACATGAGAAGCAGGTGGGAGGTCGGAGAAATTCTCAAACAATCCACAGCCGAGGTCACGATCTTCCGCGCCGCTGTGATCCTTGGCTACGGTGGAGGCTCATCTGAAATGCTGAGTTATCTTGTCGATCGCCTTCCTTTGATGGTATGTCCAAAGTGGGTCATGAGCAAGTCCCAGCCAATCGCTGTTCACGACGTAGTTACTTATCTTATTGCGGTGATTGAGATTAAAGAAACTGCGGGAAGAACTTTCGATATTGGTGGTACGGAGATTATGACTTACGTGGATATGATGAAAGACTATGCGAAACTGACTGGCAAGTCTGTAAGAATAGTAATCCTGCCGTTCTTGACTCCAAGACTCTCCTCTTACTGGATCGACCTCGTGACACCGATTAAAGCTTCGCTTGCAAGACCATTGATTGATAGTCTGAAACATGAAGCGATCGTGGAAAATGACGAGATAAGGAAACTTGTTTCAATCAAATTGAAGAGTTTCGATGAAGCTATCATGCAATCGAAAAGTGACGAGAAGAAAGCAAAAACTTCTCAAGTTGGAAATATTCTACCAAGGAGATTTTCTCCCAGTTTGGGAATCACCTTATTCTCTCTAATTGCCGTGGCAGTGCTCAGCGCAGCGAAGTTGCAGGCAGGCGAGGTTCCGACTTGGTTACTTCCACTCGAATTTCTCTGGTATCTTGCAATCCCTGCCTCAGTATTTTTTCTACTAAAGGGAGCTCGATTAGGTTCTCTCCTTGCGGGGATAATTTTTTGGCTGGGGCTGGGATTTATGGCCTTGGAAATATTCTTGTTTCCTGGATCGTCTCTTTACACCGATATTTTTCTTACTGTGGAGGGCGGAGTCTTCATAGCAGGGATTATCAGTTCCCATGTTATATTTCACGCCATGGACGACGCTCCATAAGCTCTCAGCGCTGCTAGGTGAATAATCGTTTTTTCCAAGTAAAGATTGAACTCTTTTTCTCATATCTCACTCCTTGGAGAGAGCGATTTAGACTTGATCTTATCGCTATGAAGTCTAGCTAACCGAGCTTTTGAATTCACAGTTGCGACTACCACTTCTCACTATTAGCTTGATAATCAGACAAATACCAATTGAGTTTGAATTTACTTTGTTCAGATAGCTAGAGTCGATTTCAATCCAGAAATCCTTAGAGCCGTGAAATGCATGATGTTTATCGTAGCCCATAATCTAGCCCGACCGCGACAGAAAAGGGATCTGACACTCATTCCATTCTGCAGTTTACATCGTGCTTTGTTTATGGCAGCTTTTATTTCGTAAATTATCTTTCGCCCTAAGGGTATCGACATTCGCAATACACAACGGGACTAGATCTTCTGTACCTTGAATCGCGCAAGCGATAAAAATGAGGCATCCTGTTAGTTTGTAGCATGATGACAGAGCAATCCCTCAAAGGGATTCTTCCGCGCAATGAAATGGATAGATTGGTGGACAGCAAGGTCAAATTGATAGCTAGACTGGCTTTCGACCATAACGAATTTATCCATGGCCTATTCAAGAAAGCCGGAATAAATCCCCACCATGATATATTAGGGCGCAAAGACCTTCTTAACGCGTACAAAAAGGGGGTTAGAATGAGTGGTGGCGCCGACATCTCTTCAGCATATGCTGATTATGCTGGAACGATGTATACTGTCGAAGTCTGGAGCTCGGGAACCACAGGGAATCCAAAGAAAGTTCTATACTCTCCAGATCATGTTCGCAGATGTACTAGAGCTAGCGCACAGTTGAACACAGTAATGCAGTACGCGCCCGGCGAGAGGATTCTTGCTTTGGCCGCGCCTCCTCCATATGCATCATGCGTTCTTACAAATCAGATGAGAGACGAACTTCCTGTCAGATTCTTGGCTCATCGCGTGCCTCCGTTTGTTGATGCTCCCGAGAGAACAAGGGAACTAATTGCCAGAACTTTCATGAAAATCATCACTGAATTCGATGCAACTCGACTCTCCTCCTACACCTGGACCGCTTATCACCTTCCAAAGTTGCTCCAGTCATACGGATTGGATCCTACCAAAAACATCTCACTAAAGACTGTGAGCATTGGGGGTGAACCAACCACTCGCGAAGAGCGCAGAGAGATAGGGCGATCTTGGAACGCTGAACCCATGGAAATGTATGCTTCCACCGAGGCAGGACTCATGGCATTCGAATGTAAAGAGCATACCGGCTTGCACCTGATTGAATCTGAACTGTTCCTTGCTTGTGTTGATCCGGAAAGCGGTGAAGAAGTTGCAGAAGGAGAATCTGGGAGGGATCTCGTGACTAATCTCTACGAACCAGACGAGAGGCCCGCGACCTTTGTACTGAATTACTCGCATGGTGATCACGTGCGTATGATCCCTGGAGGTTGCAGCTGCTCCTTAGATTCAAAGCTCATAGATCATCCGTGGAGGGATAATAAGAAGAAGATGATTTCTGAATTGCATTTGGACGAGGAAGGCCAGAAAATGGAACGGAAAAAGCAGCAACAAAACGAGCTAACTTTTGTTGCAAAAAGAGCTATTCGAAAATTGGAATCATTGCGGAGCGGGAAACATGTGAATGATTCCGATTCACCCATTCATTCCGGAACTGTTCCACCAAGCAAAAAGCAAGTCACTTGAACTTTGGCACACTCGTTAAGAAAATAAAACACGATCTTCGGGCTGTTTCATCATTCCATCAAGCATTATACTTTGATCGTTCTTGGAGAACGAAATTTCGGGTAAGATGCAGCTTATGCAGTTTAATTGTTGCTTTGCGCAATTAGCCAGTTAGAGATGACGTTTGCGGCTTCTTTATCAAGTTCTGCATCTGGCGCATTATAATGCAAACCAATGTATTGAGCTGTAAGTTTTTCAATAATCGCATCTCTCATGACACGCCACCTAACATGCTGCCATCACACTCATTAAAACGTGGAGGACTGTGACTAGAGCATTTGGCTCAAAGTGTAAAGGGCTATCCAATTAGACTTTGATATTATTGGGACCAACCCATCCCGAATCCGCGGCCGTGCTCCTGCGTTATTTCTAGATGTTCGATTACAATGGCAGAGCCGATTACAATTCTGGGATCAACGTCGCCTGTGATGGATACGCCGAATTGATCCCTGACAGACACCCATTTCCTATGTACTTGAGCTACCTGCTGGCCGTTAACCGTCATCTGATAATCATGTTGTGTGAATTTTCCATATATTCTCATCAGTTCTGTTCCGTTCTGTTCAAGCCAGTACTCCTGCCCGATCAATTTTGCGATCTTTTTCTTAAGCTCTCCTAACTGATTTCCATTAGAATCGTACAAGGTAAACTGGTGTCTTAACGAAAGTACTTTACCATCAATGTGCATGACTTCAGACTTTGAAGAGTCGGTGACCTCGCTTACAATGAACTTTGCAGGTACCTGAACAAAGTTCCCATCTCCTTCGCCTATTTTCCTTCCGTTTAAATCCTCAATATCATAGTGCTCTCTCAGCGACAATATTTTCTTCTTCATTACAATATTGTTTGTTTTGAGAAGAGTTGATCCTCCGGTGACTGCCTCTGGCACTGCATTCTGGGCTACAGTGCCCCGAGACATTGAATTCGTCGAACTACCACAAAAAGTGCAAAAAGCCGCATCCTGAGGGATTTCTTTTCCACAACTCGTGCAAAAGGCCAATCTATGATCCGATTGGAGATTAGAAATTTCTCTTATTTAGGATATTCCAAACATTCTCCCATCAGGTATCCCGAAATGTGCTTACTTTGGTCTCCTCTCTCTTCTGGACTCTTGAAAAAGAGGCACAAGCTAAAATCTAACATGCTATAGGGCGTATGTTCGTCCGCCCAAGTTAACAGGTGCAAGAGTGTGATCAAGGAAGAAACTAAACGTGATGGAAGTGAAGTGGGCAGAAGGGGGCTAGCTGCTATAATGTTCACAGACATTGTGGGATACACTTCGCTTGCTCAAAAGAACGAATCGCTCTCCCTCAAGATCCTCGAAGAGCATCGAAACATTCTGCGACTAATTATCCCCCGATACAATGGACGAGAGGTGAAAACTATGGGAGATTCTTTTCTGATCGAATTTGCTAGCTCGCTCGAGGCCCTGAGATGCGCCGTCGGTATGCAACAGGCCTTGAGAGATCGAAACCTTGCACACCCTAAGAGCATTCCGATTCAAATCAGAATAGGAATCCACGCGGGAGACATTGTCCACTCTGAGAACGATGTCTACGGTGACGCTGTCAACGTGGCTTCAAGGATAGAGCCACTAGCTGAGCCTGGGGGAATTTGTTTCTCTGATCAGGTTCTTCAACACGTTCGGAACAAGATTGACTTTCAGGTCGTGAGCCTTGGAAGGAAGGATTTGAAAAATGTAGAGATTCCCATCGATGTGTATTCGGTAGTAATCCCTTGGGGCAAAGAAGCAGGAGGATCGCCAAGTCAGAGTTCTGTCGTTCTTGATAAGCATCGAGTGGCAATCCTACCCTTGAGCAACTTGAGCGCGGACCCAAACGACGAGTATTTTTCAGATGGGATGACATAGGAGCTGATCTCAAGCATTTGCACGATCAGTGGTCTTCGAGTCATCTCGCGGACCTCCGCAATGAAATACAAAGGGACCAGGAAGAGCCTCACCGAAATTGCCAGGGAGCTAAACGTGGGCTCAATTCTAGAAGGGAGCGTTCGCAAATATGGGACCTCCAAGGTCAGGATCTCAGTTCAACTTATCGACGCAAATTCAGATGAACATCTTTGGTCCCAAAACTACGACAAGAGTATGGAAGACGTGTTTTCAATTCAAAGCGAGATAGCAGAGAACGTTGCGGAAGCTCTCAAAGTGAACCTCCTCTCGGTTGAAAAACACCTGATTAAAAAGAAACCCACAGAGGATCCTGAAGCTTTCACGCTCTATCTCAAAGGACGCTTCCACTGGCACAAGAGAACTGAGGAAGAGCTCCGAAAGTCGGTCGAGTGCTTTGAGCAGGCAATTGAAAAGGATCCAAACTTTGCTCTAGCTTACGTCGGACTTGCTGAAAGCTATATCGCGCTCTGCGAAGAAGGATGCTTGGATTCGACGAAGACTTTCAACAAGATAAATTCACTTGTGATGAAGGCGCTTGAAATAGACAGCTTGGTGCCTGAGGCGCACGCGACTCTAGCTTCAATCATGCAGAATTATCATTTCGATTGGGCCGCTGCGGAAAAAGGTTTCAAGAGAGCAATCGAACTCAATCCCAATTGGGCGGATGTCTGCCATTCGTATGCGGTTCATCTCGGGCTCAGAGGAAGGTTCGAACAAGCTATCACTGAGATAAGAAGGGCAGAGGAGCTTGACCCCTTTGAGATTTCAATACGCGATTGCGCGGCGGAGACTTTCAGATTGTCATACCACTTTGATCAGGCAATCGAGGAATGCAACAGGATGCTTGAGCTTGACCCGGAATTTGTTCCCGCGTACATCAAGCTAGGCAAGACCTACCTCCAGCGCTCAATGTTCAAGGAGGGTCTTGAAGCTATGGAAAGGGCAGTTCAATTATCTGGAAAGAGCGTAATGGCACGATCCTATTTAGCATACGCCTACGGAGTCGTCGGACGAAAGGAAGAAGGAAGAGAACTCGTCAAAGAACTCGAAGAGGCATCGAAGGAAAAGTATGTTTCTCCGTTTCATCTTGCCCTTGCCTATGCGGGTCTTGACGATGGGGAGGCCGCGATTCAAAATCTCCAAAAGGCATACGCAGATCGCGCCGGCGGCTTGCTTAAAATCAAGGTTGATCACACCTTTGACAAACTGCGATCAGACCCGAGGTTTCAAGAGTTGGTGCAAAAGATAGGCCTCTCTTAATCGCCAATAAT
>VFSW01000705.1_pt1 | contig 49715 bp, 52 predicted proteins | sample 5358111 | NCBI WGS metagenome assembly VFSW01 (sample SAMN11554181, study PRJNA540505) | mine drainage metagenome | isolation source: sediment from site ElyBrook_90M | place: USA: Ely Copper Mine, Vershire, VT | collected 2017 | reverse complement strand
GGCGCGAGCGTGCATCCGCGTGAGATCGTCAAGCAGGCTCTCGTTTGGAACAGCGCCGCACTCATCGTCGCCCACAACCATCCCTCAGGGATCCCTGAACCGAGCCAGGCAGACGAATGGGTCACGCGCCGGATCAAGGACGCGCTCGCACTCGTCGACATCCGTCTGCTCGATCACATCGTCGTCGGCGACGGCATGAGCGTCTCGCTCGCCGAACGGGGCATTCTCGGCTGAGCGCGTCTGCAGGGCGGGCGCCCAGGCCCCGCCCCGCCGGCGCGTTCGGCGACGGGCAACGACATGAATTTATTGAATTATTCGCAAAATCGGTTGAATGGCGCGTCGGCGCCTGGTATAAAGCGCGGCTCATTCGGAAGTACACGACCAAAGGTCCACCCCATGTCGCGAGTCTGCCAGGTCACCGGGAAGCGTCCGAAGACGGGAAATACCGTCTCCCACGCGAACAACCACAAGCGCCGGCGTTTTCTGCCGAATCTGCACACGCACCGGTTCTGGCTGGAATCGGAGCGGCGGTTCGTGAGCTTGCGCGTGACGACACGCGGACTGCGCACGATCGAAAAGCGCGGCGTCGACGTCGTCGTCGCGGAGCTCCGCGTCCAGGGCGTCAAGGTCTAACGAGGGCACTGCGATGCGCGACAAGATCAAATTGGTATCGACCGCCGGCACCGGGCATTACTACACGACCAGCAAGAACAAGCGCTTGCACCCGGACAAGATGGAAGTGAAGAAATTCGACCCGGTCGTGCGCAAGCACGTCAGTTACAAAGAGTCGAAGATCAAGTAAGACCCGGAACGCCCGCGGTGCGGCCCATCACGGGCGGCGCCGCCGATCTTTTCGCGGGCTCATCGAGCCTTGCCCGAACTCCCTGAAGTCGAGACCACCCGCCGCGGGATAGCCCCTGCGCTCATCGGTCGGCGAGCGCTCGAGTTGCGGGTGCGCGAGCGTCGTTTGCGCTGGCCGATCACGGCGGACATCGAGAACGCCGTTCGGGGCCAGATCGTGCGGGCGGTCGAGCGCCGCGCCAAGTATCTGTTGCTGCGATTCGATACCGGCACGGCCATCGTCCATCTCGGAATGTCCGGCAGCCTGCGGGTGCTGGCCGCGACCACACCGGCCGGAACGCATGACCACTGGGATTTGCGTCTCGAGACCGGTTTGTGCCTGCGTTATCACGATCCGCGTCGCTTCGGCAGCCTGCATTTCACGGCGGACGATCCGAATCGCCATCCGCTGCTCGCACGGCTCGCCCCGGAACCCCTGAGTGCGGCGTTCGACGCCGCCGGCCTGTTCGCGGCGACACGCGGTCGTCGGGTCGCGATCAAGGCGCTGCTGATGAACTCCCACCTCGTCGTCGGCGTCGGCAACATCTACGCGAGCGAAGCGCTGTTTCTCGCCGGGGTGCATCCGTGTCTGCCGGCCGGACGCCTGTCGCGGGCGCAGGCGGCGGCCGTGACGGGCGCCGTCAAGCAGGTGCTGGCGGCGGCGATACGCACCGGTGGCACGACCCTGCGCGACTATGTCGATCCGTCGGGTGCGCCCGGATATTTCCGCCAGGAACTGACCGTCTATGAGAGGACCGGCCAACCTTGCCGGCGCTGCGGCACGCCGATCGAGCAGCGCATCCTCTGCCAACGCTCGACCTACTGGTGTCCGACCTGTCAGGCCCGTCGTCGCAAGCCGCTCAACTCTTGCGCATGCGTTTCATCTCCGCCTCGACGATCGGATGGACGAACTCCGACACATCGCCGCCGAGGACCGCAATCTCGCGGACCAGCGTCGAGGAGATGAAGGTGTACTGTTCCTGCGGCGTCATGAACACAGACTCGATATCGGCCGAGAGGTGCCGGCTCATGTTCGCGAGCTGGAACTCGAATTCGAAGTCCGATACCGCACGCAGGCCCCGGACCACCACCGACAGACCCATTTGCCGTGCGAAGTCGACCGTCAGACCCGAATAGCCGCAAACCTCGACGTTTGGCATGTCGGCAAGCACCCGTCGGGCCATGTCGACCCTGAGTTCGAGCGAGAACATCGGCGCCTTGTTCGGATTTGCGGCAATTGCAACGACGACGCGGTCGAAGATGCTCGCCGCCCGCCTCACCAGGTCGTGGTGCCCATTCGTGATCGGATCGAAGGTGCCGGGATAGATTGCGTTTCTTTTGTGCATGGACGCCTTTGCCTATCGACTGCTGCGCGTCAGATGATAACCCACCTCACCGGCAAGCTTGGATTTCAGCAGTTGCCAGCCGGCCGGAAGCGGCGGCTCGGCCGTGCGCTCGCCTTCGAGATACAGGTGGGCCCCGGGTACGAGCCAGCCGCCTGCAACGAGCAACTCGACGATTCCAGGCAAGAGGTTGCCGTGGAACGGCGGGTCGAGGAAGACGAGGTCGAACGGTGCGGCCGGCTCGCGCAGGAACGCCTCGGCGCGCCGGCAGTGCACGCTCGCCGCGTTGCGGGCGCCGAGACGCTCGAGCTGCTCGCGCAAATTCTCGACCACCAGCGGCGATTGATCGACGAACAACGTCTCGCCGGCCCCCCGCGAGAGCGCTTCGAGCCCGAGAGCGCCCGAGCCGGCGAACAGATCGAGGCAGCGGGCACCATGCAGGAGCGGCTGCACCCAATTGAACAGAGTCTCGCGAACACGGTCCGGGGTGGGCCTCAGGCCGGGTACATCCGGAAACGGGATGCGGCGGCCGCGCCACACGCCGCCGATGATCCGGATCGAATTGCGGGCGGTGCGCGGCCGCGCCTTCTGGGTCGTCACGTTCGCGATGATACGCGTAAAATTCGGCCCGCTCTCCGGCTCTGCTAAGCTCATGCGCACATGACGATCGAATCCACGCCACCGCCCGCACCGGGCTTCTTCAAACGCCTGCGCTCCCGCCTGAACGCGAGTTCCTCCTGGATCTCCGAGGGCATCAAGAGCATCCTGCCGGGCCGCAAGATCGACGCGCAGGTCCTCGAGGATCTGGAGGCCCGGATGATCAGCGCCGACGTCGGCTTCGAGGCGACCTCGCGGATCCTCACCGATCTCGGCAAGCGTGTCGCGCGCAAGGAACTTGCCGACGTCGAGGCGCTGGTCGAGGCCCTGCGTGCCTCGATGCTCGAGATCCTCGCGCCGGTCGAGCGACCGCTGCTGATCGACCGCGGACACAGCCCCTACGTGATCCTGGTGGTCGGCATCAACGGCGCCGGCAAGACGACCACGATCGGCAAGCTCGCACACCGGCTGATCGCCGCGGGCCACAGCGTGATGCTCGCCTCGGGCGACACGTTCCGGGCGGCGGCGCGCGAGCAGCTCGCCGTTTGGGCCGAGCGCAACGGCGTCGCGATGATTTCCCAACAGCCCGGGGCGGAACCCGCGGCCGTGATCTTCGACGGACTGCAGGCCGCGCGGGCGCGCAAGGTGGACGTGCTGATCGCCGATACCGCCGGCCGTCTGCACACGCAGGCGCACCTGATGGAGGAACTGAAGAAGGTCAAGCGCGTCCTGGCGCGCCTCGATGCGTCCGCGCCGCACGAAGTCCTTCTGGTGCTCGACGGTACGATCGGCCAGAACGCGCTCGCGCAGACCGCGGAGTTCGACAAGAATCTCGGCGTGACCGGCCTCGTGGTCACGAAACTCGACGGCACCGCCAAGGGCGGAGTCGTGCTCGCGATCGCGCAGAAGTTCAGGATCCCGATCCGATTCATCGGCATCGGCGAATCACTGGAGGATTTCGGCGAATTCAAGGCTGGCGAATTCATCGACGCGCTGCTGAAGCCGGCGGCGAACGGCGCCACATGATCCAGTTCGATCAGGTCTACAAACGCTACTCGAACGGCCGTGAAGCTCTCTCCGGCGTCTCGTTCAAGATCGGGCGCGGCGACATGACGTTCCTGACGGGCCACTCCGGCGCCGGCAAGAGCAGCATCCTCAAGCTGATCGCCCTGATCGAGCGGCCGACTCGCGGCCGCGTGATCGTCGACGAGCGCGAAACCGCTTCGATCGGATCGCGGGGGATCCCGTCGTTCCGACGGCAGATCGGTGTCGTGTTCCAGGACAACAAGCTGCTGTTCGACCGGCCGGTCGCCGACAACGTCGCCCTGCCGCTGATCATCGCCGGCGTGCCGCGCAAGGAGATCGACAAGCGTGTGCGCGCGGCGCTCGACCAGGTGGGGCTGCTCGGCAAGGAGCGCAACCGGCCGCTGGAATTGTCCACCGGCGAGCAACAGCGTGTGGGCATCGCGCGTGCGGTGGTCGCAAAGCCGCCGCTGCTGATCGCGGATGAACCGACCGGAAATCTCGATCCGGAGCTCGCGCTCGAGGTCATGCGCCTGTTCAAGCGCTTCAACGACGTCGGCGTGACAGTCGTGATTGCGACCCATGACGTGCATCTGATCGACCAATTCGGCGCGCGCCGCATCGTCCTCGGCGACGGCCGGGTCGAGGTGCAGACCGCATGATGAGCGCCGGCGCCTATTTCGCGCGACACGCGCAGACACTCGTCGGCTCGCTTGGGCGCATCGCCGACACCCCGTTCGCGAGCCTGATGACCATGTCGGTCATCGGCATAGCGCTTGCGTTGCCGCTCGGCCTGTACGTCTTTTTGCAGAACGCACAACAGGCGGGCACGGGCTGGACCGATGCGTTCAACCTGTCGGTCTATCTGTCCAAATCCACGACCGACGCCCGGACCGCCCAATTGGCGCACGGTCTGCGGGCGCGCGCTGACGTCGCCAAGGTACGCGTGATCCTCGCGCCACAGGCGCTCGCTGAATTCCGCAAGTATTCCGGATTCGGCGCCGCCCTCGATGCGCTCGAGGTCAACCCGTTGCCGAACACCCTGGTCGTCACACCCGCGACGCACGCACGCACGCCGGCCGGCGCCAAGGCGCTGCAGCACGCCATCGCCGGCATGGCCGGTGTCGACCAGGTCGAACTCGACAGCGCATGGATCGAGCGCCTGCTGGCGATGATCGCGCTGTTGCGCCGCATTGCCTTGCTCACGGGCGGATTGCTCGGCATTGGCGTCGCCCTGATCGCCGGCAACACGATCCGCCTCGACATCTTGAACCGACGCCCCGAAATCGAGCTCATGAAGCTCATCGGCGGCACGGACGGTTTCGTACGTCGCCCGTTCCTGTACGGCGGCCTTTGGTACGGACTTGGCGGCGGCCTGATCGCGCTCGCCATCACGGCGATCGCGGTCGCGGCGGTCGCGACCCCGGTCGCACGTCTCGCGCAACTGTACGCAAGCCCCTTTCGCCTCGCCGGCCTTCACGCAGCAACCGCAGGGTTCGTACTGCTGGCGGCCAGCCTGCTCGGCTGGCTCGGCTCCTGGATAGCCGCAACGCAGCATATTCGCGCCATAAAGCCGTCGTAACCCATTGTTTCGACTGCGAACCCCAGGGTCCCGTTAGCACTCAAAGCCCGCGAGTGCTATCATCGGCCCCAAGAGATTTTGGAGGTTTGCACTCATGAGCACTGCGTTGGTTGCAAAGCAAAATGGCTTGGTTTTCGCCGGTCCCCTGGGAAGCCTGGACTCCTACGTCAGCCATATTTCGCAGATTCCCATCCTCTCGAAGGAAGAGGAGGTTGCGCTCGCGACCCGCTTGCGCGAGGACGGGGATCTGGGGGCGGCGCGGCAGTTGGTGCTCTCGCACCTGCGCTTCGTGGTGCACATCGCGCGTGGCTATGCCGGTTATGGATTGCCGCTCGGTGACCTGATCCAGGAGGGCAATATTGGCCTGATGAAGGCCGTCAAACGATTCGATCCGGGGGTCGGCGTGCGTCTGGTGTCGTTCGCTGTGCACTGGATCCGCGCCGAAATACACGAGTTCGTGCTGCGCAATTGGCGCCTCGTCAAAGTCGCGACCACCAAGGCACAGCGCAAGCTGTTCTTCAACCTGCGCAGACTGAAGAAGAATCTCGCCTGGCTGTCCGAAGCCGAGACACAGGCGGTCGCGAAGGATCTCGGGGTCGAGGCGCGCGACGTCCGCGAGATGGAGCAGCGGCTCGCCGCGCGGGATCTGGCCTTCGACCCGGCGCCCGATGCGGACGATGAGGAAAGCTTCTCGCCGGGACTTTACCTGCCGGCGAGCAACGCCGATCCGGCCATCGAACTCGAAAAAGAGGAATGGGAGGAGGACTCCAACGATCGCTTGAATGTCGCGCTCGAGAAGCTCGACGAGCGCAGTCGCAACATCCTGCGCAAACGCTGGATGACCGAGGACAAGGCCACCTTGCACGATTTGGCGCACCAATACGGGATCTCTGCGGAGCGCGTGCGGCAGCTCGAGGTCAACGCGATCAACAAGTTGAAGACCCTGATGGCGGCCTGATCCGCGGCACGCAACGGAGACTGGCATGATCAAGAAGACGAGCGACCCCCTCGATCTGTTCGACGTGCGCGGCATGCTCGATGATCAGGAGCGCATGGTGCAGGATTCGGTCGCGCGCATGGTCGACGAGAAGGTGATGCCGATCATCGCCAAAGCTTTCGCCGCACACCGCTTTCCGCGCGAACTGGTCGGTGAACTCGCGGCGATGGGCCTGCTCGGCAGTTCCCTCGAGGGCTACGGCTGCGCCGGCATGAATTCCGTATCCTCCGGCCTGATTTGCCAGGAACTCGAGCGTGGCGACTCGGCGCTGCGCAGCTTCGTGTCGGTGCAATCGAGCCTGTGCATGTATCCGATCCACGCCTTCGGCTCCGAGGCGCAGAAGCAGCGCTATCTGCCGTCGATGGCGCGTGGCGAGACGATCGCTTGCTTCGGCCTGACCGAGCCGCACGGCGGCTCGGATCCGGCGAACATGAAGACGCACGCGAAACGCCGCGGCGGCGACTGGGTGCTCAACGGCTCGAAGATGTGGATCACGAATGCGCCCATCGCGGATCTGTGTGTCGCCTGGGCCATGACGGAGGACGGCGTTCACGGGTTTCTGGTCGAGAAAGGCACACGCGGATTCTCCGCCACCGAGATCCACGACAAGTTCAGCCTGCGCGCCTCCGCGACCGGCGGCCTGTTCTTCGACGACGTCGTGGTGCCCGAGGAGAACCGCCTGCCAGGAGCCGTATCGCTCAAAGCACCGCTGTCTTGCCTCACCCAGGCCCGCTTCGGTATCGCCTGGGGGGTGATCGGTGCGGCTCAATCCTGCCTGGCGCAATTGCTCGACTACACCAAGACGCGGGTGCTGTTCGGCCGGCCACTCGCGGCGAACCAGCTGATCCAGGTGCGTCTCGCCGAGATGGCACGCAAGATCACGACCGCACAATTGCTGGTGCTGCAGCTCGGCCGGCTGAAGGATCGCGGCGAGATGAGCCCGGTGCAAGTCTCGCTCGCGAAGTGGAACAATACGCGTGCGGCGCTCGACATCGCCCGGGACTGCCGCGACATGCTCGGAGGGGCCGGCATCAGCGTCGAATACGCGCCGATCCGCCACATGCTGAATCTGGAAAGCGTGGTGACCTATGAAGGCACCGAGTCGATCCATCAATTGAGCATCGGGCGCGAACTGACCGGGATTTCGGCATTCTGAAACCCACCCGTACGCGGTCGCGTCGCTTCAGCCGGGCCGCACGGATTGCGCGAAGCGATAGCCAAAGCCGCGCACGGTGTGAATGAGCGACTGACACCCACGGGCGGCAAGGCGCTTGCGAAGTCGTTGAACATTGACATCGACGGTACGTTCATCGACCTTCGACCCGCTCCCCCAAACCCGTATCCGCAGCTGTTGGCGGTCCAGCGTGCGGCCCGAGCTCCTCATCAGCACCTCGAGCAGCCGATATTCGGCCCCCCGAAGCGCCAAGGGCTCGCCACGGGCGATCACCCGTCGTGCACCCGCGTCCAGTTCGAGTTCGCCGCGGATCGAATTCCCCCGGCTCAGGGCGCGGCGCCGCCCACGTAGCACCGCCTCGATCCGGGCGATGACCTCGCGACACGAAAACGGCTTGCCGATGCAATCTTCCGCACCGAGGTTCAGCGCGGCAACGACGTCGGCTTCGGCGAGGCGCGCCGACAAAATGATCATCGCAACCCGTTCAGCGCCGCACGCCGCGCGCAGCCGGCGCAGCGCCTCGATTTCCGCCACTCCCGGCAGGTTCCAATCCATGAGCACGAGATCCGGCGGCAACAGCCGCAAGCTCTGCTCGGCGGCGCCCGGGTCAGCCACCACGGCGGCGTCGAATCCCGTCCCCACGAGCGCCAGCCTCAAGGCCTCGACCGCGGAGGGCTCCTTGTCGATGATCAGAATTCGTCCGGTGGGGGTCAGGTCACAGCTCATGCCCCCGCATTAAACGGGCAGATCTTGACCGTTTGGTGACGACTTCATGACAGCCGATTCGAAGCCGGCGCGCCCTCCAGCGCAAGCAGCCAGCGCTTGCGTTCGAGCCCGCCGCCATAGCCGATCAGGGCACCGTCGGCGCCGATCACACGGTGACAGGGCACGAAGACCGGCAGCGGGTTGCGGTTGTTCGCCATGCCGACCGCGCGCGCCGCTGAGGGCTTCTGGATGCGCCGCGCGAGTTCCCCGTAGCCGCAGGTGTGCCCGTAGGGTATCTCGAGCAATGCGCGCCAAACGCGCTCCTGGAAAGCTGTGCCGCGCATGGCAAGCGGCAGTTCGAACACGCGCCTGACGCCGGCGAAATACTCCGCAAGCTGCCGCGCGGCAGCCGGCAGAACACCGACGCCAGGGTCTTCGGTGCCCCGCACAACCGGCCCCGCGTCCGGATCGAGTTCGAGCGCGGTCAGCGCAGACCCTTCGCTCTGCAGCCGCAGCCTGCCGATCGGGCTCTCGAGGTAGCAGAAGTAGGTCATGCCGCCGCCACGCGATGCCCGATGCCTAGGCTTCGGCAGCCCGAACGCCGAGATGCTCGAGGATGCCGAAAGCGGCCTCCCGTCCCTCGAACACCGCGGTGACGACGAGGTCCGAACCACGCACCATGTCGCCGCCGGCGAATACTTTCGGATTCGTCGTCTGGAAGCGGGACGCACCGGCCGTCGTGACCCGCACGCGCCCGTTCGGGTGCAATGCGATTCCCTGGGTCGCAAACCAGTCCGCCGGACTCGGCAGGAATCCGAACGCGACGATCACGGCATCGGCCGGGATGGTCTCCTCGGTGCCGGGAACGACTTCCGGTGTGCGTCGGCCGCGCGCGTCCGGTGCGCCGAGTCGCGTCTCGACGAGCTTGACCCCCTGAACCCGATCCGTGCCGACGATCTCGACCGGCTGCCGGTTGAACAGGAAGTTGACGCCTTCTTCTTTGCTGTTCTTGTAGTCGCGACGCGAGCCCGGCATGTTCGCCTCATCGCGCCGGTACGTGCAGGTCACGCTCGCCGCGCCTTGACGAATCGCGGTGCGGTTGCAGTCCATGCCTGTATCGCCACCGCCGAGCACGACCACCTGCTTGTCGCGCAGATCGATGAAATCGCCGCCACTGTCCGCCAATCCGAGCTCGCGCCCGATGTTGGAGATCAGATACGGCAACGCCTCGTAAACGCCGGCCAGGTCTTCGCCGGCGAATCCACCCTTGACGGACGTGTAGGTGCCCATGCCGAGGAAGACCGCGTCGAACTCATCGTGCAATGCCGCGAATGCGAGGTCGCGTCCGACCTCGACCCCCAGACGGAACTCGACACCCATGCCTTCCATGATCTCGCGACGCTTCTCGACCACCTCTTTTTCCAGTTTGAATGGCGGGATCCCGAAGGTGAGCAGGCCGCCGATGCGCGGGTAGCGGTCGAAGACCACCGGTCGCACACCATGGCGCACCAGCACGTCGGCACAGGCAAGTCCGGCCGGTCCGGCGCCGACCACCGCGACGCGCCTGCCGCTCGGCTTCACGCGCGACAGATCCGGCTTCCAACCGAGTTTGAACGCTTCGTCGGTGATGTACTTCTCGATCGCGCCGATCGACACGGCACCGAAGCCGTCGTTGAGCGTGCACGCTCCCTCGCAGAGCCGGTCCTGCGGACAGATCCGTCCGCACATTTCCGGCAGGGAGTTCGTCTGATGGGACAATTCCGCGGCTTCGAACAGCTTGCCGGCGGCGATCAGGTTGAGCCAGTTCGGAATGTAATTGTGGACCGGGCACTTCCACTCGCAGAACGGATTGCCGCAGGACAGGCAGCGCTCGGCCTGCTGCCCGGCCTCCTCGGCGCGATACTCGGCATAGATCTCCCGAAATTGCCGCGTGCGCTCCTCGATGGGCAGCTTGTCCGGGTCCTTGCGCGCAATTTCCAGGAACCGCATGTTCTTGTCGACCATCGATGGATCCTTCGTGCGCGTCGTCTTCACGCGGCGCGCCGCAAATTCTCGAGCAAGGAGCCGATCGCGGCGGCCTTCGGCTTGACCACCCAGAAACGGCCGATGTAGCTGCGAAAGTCGCCGAGCAGCTGCCCGCCCCAGGCGCTGCCGGTCTCATCCACGTGCTGCCTGATCAGGCCGTGCAGGTGCTGGACGTGCGCACCCATGCCCTCCGGCGATACCCGGTGGATGTCGATCAATTCGTGGTTGTAGCGGTCGACGAAGTCACGCTCCAGGTCGAGCACATAGGCAAAGCCGCCGGTGAATCCGGCGCCGAAGTTGACGCCGGTGCGTCCGAGCACACAGACGACACCGCCGGTCATGTATTCGCAGCAATGGTCGCCGGTGCCCTCGAGCACCGCGAGCGCGCCTGAATTGCGGACCGCGAAACGTTCGCCGGCGACGCCGGCCGCGAACAATTCCCCACCCGTTGCCCCGTACAGGCAGGTGTTGCCCATGATCACGGTCTCGCGTGCGACGAAACCGGATCCCTCCGGCGGCTTCACGACGATCTTGCCCGCGGTCATTCCCTTGCCGACGTAATCGTTCGCCTCGCCCTCGAGATGCAGGTGCAAGCCGCCCGCGTTCCACACACCGAAACTCTGTCCGGCCGAGCCCGTGAGGCGCAGGATGATCGGCGCATCCTCCATGCCGTGGTTTCCCCAGCGCCGCGCGATCTCGCCGGAGATGCGCGCCCCGATCGAGCGGTGAAAATTGCTGACCGAATAGCTGAACACGCCGCCGGACTTCGCCTCGATCGCGGCGTGCATGTCGGCGAGCATCCGCTCGGCGAGTTCTCCCTTGTCGAAAGGTTCGTTACGCGGATTCACGCAGTACTGCGGCCTTGCCGACACCAGGCCGGCATTCGCCAGCATCGGCTCCAGGTCGAGCTTGCGCTGCTTGGCGGTTTCGCCGGGCAGGATCTCCAGCAGTTCGGTGCGCCCGATCAGTTCGGCGATGCTGCGCACCCCGAGCAAGGCCATGATCTCGCGGCATTCGCGGGCGACGAACTTGAAGTAGTTGATGACCATCTCGGGCAGGCCGATGAAATACTTCGAGCGCAAAACGCCGTGCTGCGTCGCCACGCCGGTGGCGCAGTTGTTCAGGTGACAGATACGCAGGTACTTGCAGCCGAGCGCCACCATCGGCGCGGTGCCGAAACCGAAGCTCTCGGCGCCGATCAGAGCCGCCTTGATCACATCGAGGCCCGTCTTTAATCCGCCGTCGGTCTGCACCCGCACGCGATGCCGCAGATCGTTCGCCCGCAGCGTCTGGTGTGTCTCGGCGAGCCCGAGTTCCCAGGGCGTACCGGCGTACTTGATCGAGGACAGCGGACTCGCGCCGGTACCGCCATCATGGCCGCTGATCGTGATCAGGTCGGCGTAGGCCTTTGCGACTCCGGCGGCGACCGTGCCGACGCCAGGTTCGGCGACGAGCTTGACCGAAACCAGTGCACGCGGGTTGACCTGCTTCAAGTCGAAGATCAGCTGCGCCAGATCCTCGATGGAGTAGATGTCGTGGTGCGGCGGCGGCGAGATCAGGCCAACGCCGGGCCGCGCGAAACGCAGGCGCGCGATCATCTCGTTGACTTTGTGGCCGGGCAGCTGCCCGCCCTCACCGGGCTTGGCGCCCTGCGCGATCTTGATCTGCAGCACCTCGGCGTTGATCAGGTATTCGGGTGTGACGCCGAAGCGGCCGGAGGCGACCTGTTTGATCTTGGAATTACGCTCCGTGCCGTAACGCGCCGGATCCTCGCCGCCCTCGCCGGAATTCGAGCGCGCGCCGAGCCGGTTCATCGCTATGGCGAGCGCCTCGTGCGCCTCGGGCGACAATGCCCCCAAGGACATGCCGGCGCTGTCGAAGCGCGGCAGAATCGCCTCGATCGGCTCGACTTGCTCGAGCGGCACGGGGGTCGATGCAGCCTTCAAGCCCAGCAAGTCGCGAATGCACGACACCGGTCGCTCGTTGACGAACCTGGCGAACTGCCGGTAGCGCTCATAGTCGCCGCTCACCACGGCCGCCTGCAGCGTCGCGATCACATCCGGGTTGTACATGTGGTACTCCCCGCCATGCATGTACTTGAGCAAACCACCCTGCGCGACGCCCTGCGCCGGATCCCATGCAGCCTTCGCCAGCAGTTTCGCGTCGTGCTCCAGATCCTCGAAGTCCGCGCCCTGGATGCGGCTGTCCGATCCCTTGAAACAAAGCTCGACCACCTCGGCGCAAAGACCGACGATCTCGAACAATTGGGCGCTGCGGTAGCTCGCGATGGTCGAGATGCCCATCTTCGACATGATCTTGAACAGCCCCTTGCGGATGCCGCGACGATAGCTGCGGCCGATTTCCTGGCGCGCCTCCTCGTCCATGTTCAGCGCGCCCTTCTGCATCATGTCGAACAGCGTCTGATAGGCGAGATACGGATAGACGGCGGTCGCGCCATAACCGATCAGACACGCGAAATGATGGGCATCGCGGGCTACACCGGTCTCGACGAGGATGTTGCACTTGCAGCGCAGGCCGGTCTCGACGAGACGATGGTGCACGGCGCCGGTCGCGAGCAGGGCGTGGATCGGCAGCTTGCCGCGCACCAGATAGCGGTCCGAGAGAAGCAGCACGAGTTTGCCGTCGCGGACCGCGCGCTCGGCCCGGTCGCAAAGGGCGAGAATCGCCGATTTCAAATCCAGCGCTTGCGCATATTGCAGGTCGAGAAATTCGTACGGCACGCCGCTGTCGGCGAGCGCGACGATCTGGCGCAGCTTGCGCTGAGACAGCACCGGCGAACTGAGCACGATTTGCTCGGCATGCTGGGGCAGCGGCACGAAGATGTTGCACTCCGGCCCGATCTGCGTCTGCAGCGACATCACGACGCTCTCGCGCAGGCTGTCGATCGGCGGATTCGTGACCTGCGCGAACTGTTGCCGGAAGTAGTCGAACAGCGACCGGATCTTCTTCGAGAGGACCGGCATCGGCGTGTCATCGCCCATCGAGCCGACCGCCTCGCTCTCGTCCTCGGCGAGCACGCGAATGATCTCGTCGCGCTCCTCGGCCGAGACGTTGTACATCTTCTGGTACAGCGCAAGCGTGCCCGGATCGAACGGCTCGGCGGCTAGCCGCGGATCGACCAGGTCCGTTTGCAGATAGCGGACGCCCTTCTTCAGCCAGGTCTTGTAGGGATGGCGGCTCTTCAGCGCATCGTCGATGCGCTTCGTATCCATCAACTCGCCGGTCTGCAGATCGAGCGCGAGCATCTCGCCCGGCCCGAGCTTGCCCTTCTTGAGGACATCCCCGGCCGCATAGTCGCAGACACCGGCCTCGGAGGCGATCGTGATGTGGCGGTTCTTGGTGATGACCCATCGGGCCGGCCGCAGACCGTTGCGATCGAGCGTGCAGCAGGCGTAGCGGCCGTCCGTCAGGACGATACCCGCCGGTCCGTCCCAGGGCTCCATGTGCGTCGCGTAATATTCGTAGAACGCCTTCAGATCCGGGTCGATCATGTCGACCGACTGCCACGCCGGCGGGATCAACATCCGCATCGCGTGCATCGGATCGAGACCGCCGACCAGCAGCAGTTCGAGCATGTTGTCGAGCGACTGCGAATCCGATCCGGTCATCGAGACGACCGGCAGAATGTCGCCGATATCCGGCAGCAGCGGCGACCGAAACAACGGCCCGCGCGCGACCGCCCAGCTGCGGTTGCCCTGGATCGTGTTGATCTCGCCGTTGTGCGCGAGGTAACGGTACGGATGCGCGAGCCGCCACTGCGGCAGCGTGTTCGTCGAGAAGCGCTGGTGGAACACCGCCACCGAGGTCTGCAGGCGCGGATCCTCGAGATCCGGATAGAACTTGGCGAGGAACTGCGGCATCACCATGCCCTTGTAGACGATGGTGCTCGCCGACAGGGACGGCACGTAGAAGACCGGATCGTCCTGCTCGAGGCGTTTCTCCGCGCGCCGGCGGGCGAGATACAGCTTGCGATTGAAGCTCGCTTCGTCGATCTCGCCGTGATAGTTCACGAAAATTTGTTCGACCACGGGCAGCGTCTTCAGCGCCTCGGCGCCGCACGCCTGCGCGACGGTCGGCACGGTGCGAAAGCCGGCAACCTCGAGTTTCTCCGCCTGCAGCGCCTCGCTCAGAATCCGCCGCGCATGCGCGGCCTTGGCGGCATCCGGGTTTTGGAACACCAGGCCGGCGCCGAACGGCGTCGTCAATTCGATGCCGCTTTCGCCTGCCAGCGCGCGCAGGTACGCGACCGGCATCTTGAGCAAAAGCCCGCAGCCATCGCCCGTCTTACCGTCGGCGGCGACCGCACCGCGATGCGTCAGACGATTGAGCGCGCTGATCGCCTCTTCGACCAGGCGGTGGCTCGGCTGATCATCGAGGCTGGCGATCAGGCCGAAGCCGCAGGAGTCGCGCTCGTAGGCCTGTCGGCAAAGCCCCCAATCGAGCGTACGGGCGTCGCGTCTGGCCGCATCGCCGCTCAGGAAGGCGTGTTGATGATCGTCCGTAGCGCTGCCCATACCATCCCGCACCTTACGGCCGTGGCCGAAAAGTCTTTTAAAAACAACAAAATAGACCGGCTCAAGGCGCTATCTTCATGGCGCCAAGACGGGCGGACGCAGCTATGCGTGCCTGGTAATCGGCTTCATGATACTAGGGTGACCGGCACGGTCAACGCCCGCGTCGGCGCTCAGCCGGCGATGTAACGTTCGAGCTGTTCGATATGCTCGCTTTGTTCCTGCAGCATCGCCTTGACCAGATCGCCGATGGACAGCATGCCGATGACGGCCCCGCCTTCGATCACGGGAAGGTGGCGAATACGCTCGCGCGTACATAGCTCCATGCAATGATTGACGGTATCGGTGAGCCGGACCGTGATCACCGGCGAACTCATGATCGTCGCAACCGGGGTGTCGTGCGAGGAGCGCTGCATCAGGATCACCTTGCGGGCGTAATCCCGCTCGGAAATGACGCCGAGCAGCACACCACGCTCCATCACGAGCAGTGCGCCGACGTGTTGGGTCGCCATCACTTCGATCGCCCGCAGCACCGATTCCTGGGGTGCCACCGAGAACAATTGCCGGCCTTTCATCGCAAGCAGTTGGTTGACGGTTAACATGGACGTACCTCTCCTCATTCCATCGAGTTGTTCTGTCCCGATCCGCCTGGCGCCTCTGTGGGCTCCTCGAATCCGACTATACTCCGCGCTGACACCGGAGACACCATGGCCGAATCGCAAGCGAAACCGCCCATCGCCGCCGTTCGCCCGCGCGCGATTCATTCCCCTTTCGGCGAGCGGATCGACCCCTACTACTGGTTGCGCGACGACAGCCGCACCGACCCGGACGTACTCGCTTATCTGAGCGCCGAAAACGCCTATCGGCGCGACGCCATGGCCGCGGTGGCCCCGCTCGAGAGCCGCCTGTTCGATGAAATGGTCGGGCGCGTGCCACAGGAAGACCTGAGCGTGCCCTGTTTCAAGCAGGGCTACTGGTACTACGTGCGTTACGAGGCGGGTCGGGAACATCCGATCTTCGCGCGCCGGCCCGGATCGATGAGCGCGCCGGAACAGATCCTGATCGACGCCAACGAGCTTGCTGCGGCGCATGATTACTATCAAATCGGCGCACTCGAGGTCTCGCCGGATGCGAGGATGCTCGCCTATTGCGAAGACACGATCGGCCGGCGCGAATACCAGCTACGTTTCAAGGACCTTGCGACCGGAGAAACCCTGTCGACGGTGATCGAGGACGTGGAAACGGACCTGGCCTGGGCGAACGACAATCGCACGCTGCTGTACGTCGGCAAGGACCCGGAGACGCTGCTCGGCATCCATGTCAAGAAGCACCGTCTGGGCACCGATGCGCGTGAAGATGAACTGCTGTTCGAACAGACGGACCGCAGTTTCTATACCGGCGTGTCGAAATCCAAGTCCGACCGATTCATTTTCATCCACATGGAGAAAACCCTCAGCTCGGAGTGGCGCTATGCGCGAGCCGATGATCCGGCGCTCGAGTTCCGAATTTTTCTCGCGCATGAACTCGAGCACGAGTACCAGATCGAGGATGCCGGCCCCTGGTTCGTGATCCGCAGCAACTGGCGGGCGGCGAACTTCCGTCTGTTCTGCGCGCCGATCGGCGCCGCCTCGGATCGCGCCGCATGGCGCGAGCTGGTACCGCACCGGGAAGCCGGCTTCATCCACGACTTCGAAGTCTTCGATCGCTTCCTAGCGGTCGTGGTACGCGAAGGCGGTCTGCGCCGGATTCTCGTGACCCCTTTGCCGGCCACGACCGCAGAGACGGGCGCCGCAACGGCCTTGAGCGCACCCGGCGAGATCTGGATCGACGGCGATGAGCCGGCCTTCACGATGGACCTCGGCGACAATCCATCGATGGACACCAGCCGGATCCGCTACACGTACTCTTCGCCGACGACGCCGACGACGACCTACGACTACGATGTACCAAGCGGCGAGCGTGTGCTGCTCAAGCGCGAGGCGGTCGTCGGCGATTTTGACCCGGCGCACTACCGCAGCGAGTTTCTGTTCGTCAGTGCGGATGATGGCGCCCGCATCCCCGTGTCGCTCGTCTACCGGCGGGATACCGCACTCGACGGCACGGCCCCCCTGCTTCTCTACGCGTACGGCGCCTACGGCCTGTGCGTCGATCCGGTGTTCTCGAACTCGCGCTTGAGCCTCCTCGACCGCGGCTTCGTCTGTGCGACCGCCCATGTGCGCGGCGGTCAGGAGATGGGGCGGGCCTGGTATGACGGCGGACGCGTGCGCCATAAGCGTCACTCGTTCACCGACTTCATCGACGTCACGCGCGAACTGCTCGCGCGCCGTTACGCCGCATCCGACGCCGTGGTCGCGATGGGCGGCAGCGCCGGCGGCCTGCTCGCTGGCGCGGTCGCGAACATGGCGCCGCAGCTGTATCGGGCGATCGTCGCCCAGGTGCCGTTCGTCGACGTGCTGACGACGATGCTCGATGAAAGCGTGCCCTTGACGACGAACGAATACGACGAGTGGGGCAATCCGGCCCAGCGCGCCGATTACGAGTATTTGCTCGCGTATTCACCCTACGACAACGTCTGCGCCCAGGCCTATCCGGCGATGCTGGTCACGACCGGCCTCTGGGACAGTCAAGTTCAGTACTACGAACCGGTCAAATGGGTCGCGAAGCTGCGGGCCATGAAAACCGACGATCATCCGCTGCTGCTGCATGTCGAAATGGACGCCGGTCATGGCGGCAAGGCGGGCCGGTTCGAACATTATCGCGAGATCGCCCTGGAATTCGCCTTCGTTCTCGACCAACTCGGTCGGCGCGACTGAAGGCGCTTGGCGCCGCGATCTTTGGGGGGGAATAGGGGGGAAGAAGATCGCGGCGCCAATGCAAAACGCCCAAACGTCGAATGTCGTATGCGCTACGCCAACCTCCCTCGCTTGCTGCAGACCCTGGCACCGTGAGATTGCACCCCCGCCGCGTCGTCGGTGACCGGTGCAAGATCTCGACGAACGCTGTGTTGCAAATTCGATGCCAGAACCATTATTTTTTATAATTCAGCCGCTTACGAACTCCCCCGGCTCTCCCGGCGTGACAATATTTGTCACTCACCGACATCAATGCCGGCCGCCGCGCGTTGGCCGCAGCACCATGCACGCTTGGCCGCGCGCCTTCAATCCCCGGCAGATCGCCGCGGCGCGCGCCGCCGACAAGCCCTCGACCTGGAGTCGGTACAAACGGCCGGCCGCGGTCGTGACTGCACGCACGCGCGGATGCAATCCGCGCAACAGCGTCCTTTCGTGCCCGACGAGCAAGCGCCAATGGCGAAGCGCGGCCGCCTCGCCATCCTTGAATGCCCCGAGTTGCACGCCATCGTGAAATACGGCCCTGTGTCTCGCGAGTGGCGCGTGATGCCGCTGCGCGCTGATCGCCGCTCGTTGCGCCGGCGCGGTTGCCGGCGGGGTTGCCGGCGGCGCAACCGCCGCCACTGAGGCCGGGGCAGCGGCCGGCGCCTGCACCGGCTGCCCGGTGGGCGCCGCACCTGGCGGCTGGGCCAGCGCGAGGTTCTCGATCCGGATTCGCGCCTCCTCCGCCAGCTTGCCCTGCGGATGCACGCTCAGGAACGCTTGGTACGCGCCAACCGTATCGGCGGCGCGCGCTTTTTGCCAGTCCTGTTGCTCCTCGAGGCGAGCGATCCGTGCCTGCGCTTGCGCCGCGAACGATCCGCTCGGGTACTGCTTCAAATAGAGCTGATAAGACTGCATGTCGTTGGCGGCGCGCGCCTTCGCCCAGTCGCTTTGTTCGCGGTGGCAGCCCGCCAGGCCGAGCAGACTCAGACACACCGTGGCGAAGATCCATGATTTTCTTTGCATCGGCACTCTCACGACTGACAGAACTCGGCACATTGTACGTCGATTTAGCGCCACTGTCGGCGACGGCCAACCCCTCCACCGGTGCCCGCCCCGCGATCGGCGCCATTGTTCGCAATTGGCGACAGGAAACTCCTTTTTGAGTGTTGCGGCGGCTTGCCGCATCCTAGACGCACACCATGAGGGCGCGATCGCCGCAGCGATCACCCGGGAGAAGCACATGACGAGAACTGCTGCGACGCTGCTCGCGATCGCACTGACGACGGCTGCGGGCGCCGCGCGCGCCGGCGAGAATTACCTCAGCCCGATCGATGAGCGCATACGCGTGTCGCTGGGCGCCGCCTTTTACAGCACTTCGACTCAGCTGCAGGCGGACGCCAGCACCGGCGCCCCCGGCACCTATCTAAGCGCCGAGAACGACCTGGGCTTGCAGCGCACGAAATTCGAGCCAAGGTTTGAGATCATGGTTCGCGCAGGCAAACGGCATCGCGTCCGCTTCGATTACTTCAGCCTCAACCGCAACACCACCCAGGTGCTGGCGCGCTCGGCGGCCGCCGGACCGATCGCCTTTCGCGGCGTGACCCTGCAGAACGGCGATCCGGTGCAGACGAATCTCGACGCGCGCGCGCTCGGCATCACCTACGGGTACTCGTTCTGGCGTACGCGCAGACTGGAACTCGCCGGCACGATCAGCGTCAACGAAATCGACATCTCGGCCAGCACCAAGGTCCAGACCCAGACACGCCACGTCTATGCGAGCGTGAATCTGGCCGGACCGTTTCCGACGCTCGGCGTTGACGCAACCTGGGTCGCGAGCGAGCGCTTCTATTTCGAGGGACGCGCACAATACATGAAGCTGGCGCTCGACCATATCCAGGGTTCGCTCGGCATCTTCGAACTGAACGCGCTGTATCGATTCCGACCAAACGTCTCCCTCGCCCTGGGCTACAACGAGGTCCGTGCCGCCTTGAACTCGCGGCAGCCGGCGAACGCCGGCCTGTTCGATTTCGTCGCGAAAGGCCCGCAATTGTTCGTCAGAGTGGCGTTCTAGGGTCTTTGGCGGGCGGTGTTCAGGGCATCGCCGGCAGCGTGGATTCTGCGGCGAATACCACCCGGTTGTTGGCGGCGGCCGCCTTGTTCCATTCGCCGGCGGTCAGCGCGGCGGTGCGCGCCGGATACGGCACGGCGACCGGCGAGCTGCCGCCATCCTCGATCGTGACCGAAATTGCACCGCCACTGCGCTCACGCAAGGCGGCGACGAAATTGCCGAAGGCGAGCGATTGGCGCTGCTGGCCGGAGAGCGATTGCTCGAACGGATTGCCGATTGCAGCACATTTGGCCGCTGCCAGATCCGCTTTGGCGAGGACGTAGCCGTCGCTTGCATTGCCGCTCAGACAGAACAAGCCCGCGTAGCTCGTCACCTTGACGACACCGTGGAAGCCCTCGGCGAGCAGTTGTGATGAGAGCGTGCGCAGCAGCTTGAGTCGCGCCCGGCCGAGCGGCTCCTGCCCATAGGGCACCGTCGCCGTACGCACGAGCGCGGATGCGCCCGGCAAAGCCGCCGTGGGCGAAGCCGCAGAAGCGCCGGCTGCGGTCAATCGCTTGATGATTGCGTCGAGTTGATCACGGCTGCGCTCGATGTTCGTGAGGGTCGCCGAACGGGCGGCGAGTTGGGCGCGCAAACGGGCGATCTCGTCACGCGCGCCCATCCACAACACAGCGAAGCCGGTCGCGACCAGCACCGCGGCGATGCTCGCGGCAATCGAACCGCGCGCGGGCGGCTGTTCCGGCGGCGCGCGCGGGGGCAAATCACGCAACTCGCCGACCACACGCGTCGCGAAGCCCTCGAGACTCGTGAGGATGAAACGCCGCATTTCGGTCGTTTGACCGCGAACCGCGGCTTCGACCCGCCGACCCAAGTAATCCGCCGGCGCGGCCGCCGCCGATGGAGCGAGTTCGACCGGCGTCAGCGCGGATTCCTCGACGTCGCGCCTCTCGGGCAACAAGTGCAACTCGTACAGCACCTTGGAGACATCGACCGGTCTGAGCTGTTTCGGCAGCACGCCCATGGCGCCGAGCGCGCGCGCCTGGCCGACGTACAACTCGCCCTCCTGCGAGGTGTACATCATGATCGGGATCATCGCTGTGCGCGGGTTGGCCTTGATCGCCTGCACGGCCTGCAGGCCATCCATGCCGGGCATCAGATGGTCCATGAAAATCGCGTCTGGCCGGTTGTGTTCGAGATAGGCGATCGACTGTTCGGCGGACTCGGCCATGTCCACCTCGATGCCGTATTTCTCGAGCATGCGGCTCAAGACGACCCTCGCCGACTTCGAATCATCGACGATGAGCGCGCGCTTGCGGGTCATGATTCGCGCCGCATGTGATCCTGCCTGCGTCGTGACGCCGGCAGAACCAATCGACTTTAGGTCGATTCCTTGTTCTGTTCTATCCAGGTCAGCGCCGATTCGACGTCGGCAAGAGCCCCGGCCGTAAAGCCCTCGACGCGCGCACCGGCCGAAGCGGCCTTTTTCCTCGCGAGTTCGGCGGCCGCCACTTCATGTACCCACACGAGTCCACGACGGACCTTGGCGGTGAATTTCTGCTGTTTATCGTCGTTCATCCTGAAACTCCTCTCGTTGAAGGCGTGGTATCCGCCTTGCAAAGGTCCAAAAATAACGGCGCCCGTGATGCGCGCCGCCCGGCCGGCGTCACTCGCGGATGCCGGCGCCTCGATTCATCAGCACGACAGCGAGCGTGAACATGCCGACGGCGGCGCCGATCATGATGACATAGGCGAACCGCAGGCTGACCTCGGATGTGCCGAGGAAACCGTACCGGAATGCACCGACCATGTACAGGATCGGATTGCCGCGGGAAGCCGCCAGAGCCCATCCGGGCAGCATCTTCACCGAATAGAACACGCCACCCAGATAGGTGAGCGGCGTCAGCACGAAGGTCGGAAACCAGGATATCTGGTCGAAGTTCTTCGCGAACATCGCGTTGATGAAACCGCCGAGGGAAAACACGAAGCTCGTCAGAAACGCCGACGAGACGACCACGGCGACATGCGCGAACCCGAGACGGGTGAAGAACAGCGAGACGATGGTCACGACGGTGCCGACCAGGAAGCCGCGTATCACGCCCCCGGTCACGTAGCCCAACACGATCAGCCAGTTTGGCAACGGCGAGACCAGCAGTTCCTCGACATGTTTGCCGAACTTGGCGCCGAAGAACGAGGATACGACGTTGCCGTAGGAATTCTGGATCACCGTCATCATGATCAGGCCCGGGGCGATGAATTGCATGTAATCGTGACCGCCGACCTGGCCGACGCGCCGGCCGATCAGGCTGCCGAAAATGACGAAATACAGCGTCGAGGTGACAGCCGGGGGCAGGATCGTCTGAGCCCAGATGCGCACGATGCGCCCGAACTCGCGGATCAGGATCGTCTTGAAACCGACCCAATCGGCCGCGGCGCGCGACGCGACGCCGCTCACGGGGCCACCCCGCTCGTCACCGGATGCGCACCGAGCGCGGCCCGCTGGGCGCCGGAGTCGACCAGGCGGATGAACAATTCCTCGAGGCGATTGACCTTGTTGCGCATGCTGTCGACCTGGATTCCCTGCGCCGTCAATTGCGCGAAGACATCGTTGAGACTCTGCCCCTTCGTCAACTCCACCTCGAGGGTGTGATCATCGACGAGGACCGCCCGGAAGCCGGCGATGAGCGGCGCGCTGGCGCAGGCCACGCGCAGGTTGAGCACGAAGGTTTCGGCTTGCAGTTTGCGCAATACGTTGACCATGCTGTCGCGTTCGATGATGCGCCCGCCGTCGATGATCGCGATGTTCCGGCAGAGATTCTCCGCCTCCTCCAGATAGTGGGTCGTCAGGATGATGCTCGTACCTTCGGCGTTGATTTTACGAAGGAATTCCCACATGGACCGACGCACCTCGATATCGACTCCGGCCGTCGGTTCATCGAGGATCAACAGCGCCGGCTGGTGCATCAGCGCGCGGGCGATCATCAACCGCCGCTTCATGCCGCCCGACAAGGCACGCGCGATCGAATGCCGCCGATCCCAGAGTTGCAGCTGCTTGAGGTAAGTTTCAGCACGTTGCTTCGCAATTCGCCGATCAATGCCGTAGAACCCGGCCTGATTGACGACGATCGTGGACACCGATTCGAATTGGTTGAAATTGATTTCCTGCGGCACGATGCCGATGCAGGATTTCGCCACCGCCAATTCGCGGTCGATGTCGTGTCCGAAGACCTCGACGGTGCCGGCCGTCTTGGTGACCAAGGAGGTGATGATGCCGATCGCGGTCGTCTTGCCCGCACCATTCGGACCGAGCAATGCGAAGAAATCGCCTTGCCGCACCTCCAAATCGATGCCTTTGAGGGCTTTGATGCCGTTTTTGTAGGTCTTCGTGAGCTGGCGCAGGAGAAGGGCTTGCATAGGGCCGCGAAGAGTAAGCTGCCGGGGGCGTGGACCGCAATGCCCCCTCGGGGTCGGGCGGTGGCGGATGATCTCAGCGCATCGGCACCAGGCCCAGGCTCAACTGCCGGCCGCCGGCGCAAGCCGGCAGCCGCGCGGCCACCGCGACCTGTAGTCCCCGCAGTTGGTTGCGCCGCAAGCCGGCCCGATCTGAGCGTTCCGCCGCCCCGACCAAACCGCTCCAGAACGCATCACAATGGCGCCAGCGCGGCGACAGATTCGCCGCTTCGCTCGCCGCAAGCGCCGTCAGGCGGCCAACCGTCGCCTGCCCGAATGCGGCCGCGGTCGAAGATTGCATGCCGAGCAGCAGCCGAGCGCTGAGTGGCGTGGTCGAGGCCAGGTGCCAGGCGTAGAAGAGCACCAAACGCACGAACGCCACCACCTCGGCCGCATCGGCCGGGAGCGTCTCGGCAACACGCCCGGACACCGGACCGCGCAAGCGCGGCAGCCAATAGAGCTCGTCGTTGAAGCGCAGGTCGAACAGCGCGTAGGGACAGCGGGCGATCTCGGCCTTGTGCGCGTCCGGCAGCGCCGCCAGACGCGGTGCCGCGAAGCCCTCGAGCCTCAGGAACCCCAGGTTCAGTTCACGCAGCGATCGCGCGGTCTCGACGGTGATGGCGGCATCGCGGCTCCAGCTATCGACGATCACATCCTGCATGCGAGCCTCCTGCGCCGCGACCCGTGCGGCACCAATGGATCTTCAGTCACCCCGTCACGCATTTCCGGGCGAACGCACCGGCAATACCTCAGCGAACCCCTGGCAAGGACGCTAACTTTGTGATTAATTTTTGTCAAATTTATTTGTGCTGCAAATATAGGGTTTTTGTCACCACAAGGAGGGGTTGCCATGAGGATTTCGGATGACCGTTACACCCGTGATCGATTGCGTTTCGATCTCGCCTTGCGCCTCATCCGGCTCGAGGCGCGCACCTGCACCATCCGCCTTTGGACCGGGCTCAGTGACGACCGGATCCGCAAGCTGTATCGCAGTTACGCCAGCGAACGAGACCGCACACCCGTGCCGAGGCATCGCGGCAAATCACCGCGCCAGACCGCCTACTTCTTCCGCAACCCGGAGCGCCAGTTCCAGGCGGCGCAACTCGCCAGCCTGTACCTGCTGCACGGACTGCTCGACCCCACACCGGCCGGGATCGAGGCGCATTACGAAATCGGCTCGCTCGAGTCCGGACTGCTCTTGTGTCGCGCCTATGAAGCGTATGTGGATCTGCACGAACCGGCGCGCATCTCCTTCGAGCACGCGTGGTTTCTGCTTTTGGCGCTGGCGAGACATACCGAGATCGACCTGGCGCGATGTGCGCCTTGCGGCGGCGTCCAGCTGCGCGATCTGCTCGCGCGCCGCGACGCGGCCTGCGCGTATTGTCGGCTCGAGTCGCTCGACGGGCCGGGCGGGGCAAACGCGCCCTGCTAGAATCCGGCTGATGGGACGAGGCATGACGTTCGCTGGCCCCTACCTCGATCGCGCGGCACCGATGCGCGAGGATTCCTCGTGGCATGAGGCGGCGCTCGAGGATCCGGCCAGCCGGGTGGTGATCGTATGGAATTCACGCAACCTGATCCTCGAGACTGAGCCACCACGCGCGGCGATGATCGCGCTCGACGAGGTGCCGGCGCAGCTGCGCAATGCGCACACGCTGATCCTGCTTGGGCGCTTCGCCGATCACCCGTGCTTCGCCTTGGAGATCGACGCCGAGCAACCCCCCCGCCTGTGGCCGCAAGCGCGCTTCGAGGATTTGCGGGTGCTTGCCCCGCGATTGCCGGCCGATGAGGCGGGACTTCTCGGCTATGCGCGCGCGATGCTCTCCTGGCGCCGACGGCACCGTTTCTGCCCCGCCTGCGGTTCCCCGACGGCGCCCAGGCGCAGCGGACACGCGCTGGTATGCGTCAATCCGGCCTGTCTTACGGAACAATTCCCCCGCATCGACCCGGCGATCATCGTGCTCGTCAGTGACGATGGCCGGGCGCTGCTGGGCCGCCAGGCAAGCTGGCCACCGGGCCGCTACTCGACGATCGCCGGTTTCGTCGAACCCGGCGAGTCACTGGAGGATGCGGTCACGCGCGAGGTGAGTGAGGAGACCGGGGTGGCGATCGAGCGCATCGAGTACTTCGCGTCCCAGCCATGGCCGTTTCCGGCCTCCTTGATGCTCGGCTTCCACGCACGCGCCGTCTCCACGGCGATTCTGCGCAACGACCTCGAGCTCGAGGATGCGCGCTGGTTCAGTCGCGAGCAGATCGCCGCGGGCGCGGTGCTGCTACCCCCGGTTCATTCGATATCCTTCAGCCTGATCGAACACTGGTTCGACACCACCGGGCCCCTGAAGCTGCGCGAGCTTCGAGGAGCCGGCCCCTGAACTCGATCATGCCGGGAGGTGGATTCGCAAGCCTCCTGTTCGTGTTGTGCGCGGCCGGATGCGCCGGTTTCATCGACTCGATGGTCGGCGGCGGGGGCTTGATACAACTCCCCGCGCTGATCGCCGGCTACCCGGCCGAGGTGCCGGCGACCCTGCTCGGCACGAACAAGCTCGCCGGCATTCTCGGCACTTGCACGGCCTTCGCCCGCTATGCGAAGGCGGTGCGAGTTCCCTGGCGCACCGTGCTGCCGGCGGCGGCGATCGCGCTGCCGTTCGCCTTGCTCGGCGCCAGCCTCGCGACGGTGATGTCACCCGCCGTTTTTCGCGGCACCGTACCCTTGATACTGACCGGCGTGCTGATCTACGTGCTGTCGCAGCGGGATCTGGGGAGCCAGCACCGACCCATCGCATTGACCGGCCGCCGGCGGGTGGCGGCGCTCGCGGGCATCGCCGCGATCGCCGCCTACGACGGCTTCTTCGGTCCCGGTACCGGCAATTTCCTGATGCTCTTCTACGTGCGCGTCTACGGCTTCGATTTCATCAGCGCAGCCGCGTGCGCGCGGCTGATCAACATCGCCACCAACGCCGGCGCGCTGTTGTACTTCGGCACGCACGGCCACATCCGCTGGCCGCTCGCCTTGGCGTTGGGCGCGAGCAACATCGCCGGCAGCCTGCTCGGCGCGCACACGGCGATCAGACGCGGCAGCCGCTTCGTCCGCACCGCCTTCGTGCTCGTCGTCCTCGCGCTGATCGCCAAGACGGCGTTGAACGCTTACCTATAAGAGCGTTCGAGGACCGCCAGGCCGCGCGCCGAACACCCCGGCCTCAGGCCGCCGACGTCTCGCCCGAAACCATCGGAATCGCCGGCATCGCGTCCGCGCCGCTTACGGCGACCGCCGCGGGCGCCGGCACGGCAGCCGGTCTGCGCCGCGATGGCGCCCGCCGGGCCTTGATCGGCTTCTTGGCCGGCTTGCGTGCGAATTTCTGGGCCGCCTTCTTGGTCACTTTCTTGGCCGACTTTTTAGCCGAAACCCTCGCCACCGCCCGCTTCGCTTTGGCGGCAGGATGCTTCTTGGCCTTGGTCTTGGTCTTCTTCGCCTTGGTCTTGGTCTTCTTCGCCATGGTCAATCTTCTCCTCGCGAGTCCGTTCAACACGTGCCAGACACCACCTCGACGCAGAGTAGACCGGAATCTGATGTCTGTCATCTAGCGGGACGCTGGAGTTGCACGCACGGATCTCGTACGCTGCCGCTGCACTTGCGACGAGCAACGATGGCCGAAGAAACCACGCCCGAATCGATCCACCCACTGCGCGACGTCTGGCTAAGGCCACGCCGCGTGGTGCGGGAGTTGGCCGACACGCCGATCACCCGGATCGACTATTTGCTCGGTATCACGCAGGGAATCGTCAGTTGGTTGTCGCTCAGCCGGGCGCAGTCGGCGGGCGCGAGCAATACCGTCGCGCAGATTCTCGCTCGAGCGGCGCTCGCCGGACCGATCGCCGGCGTGCTCGGCCTGTACTTGATGAGCGCGGTCTACACGCGTCTCGCCCGCCGCGCCGGCGGCAGCGCAACGCGCGCGCAGATCTTCCATGTGCTCGCCTACAGTGGCGTGCCGATGATCGCGTCGCTCGGGATCTGGCTGCTGACCGCGGCTCTCGCCGGTCGGGCCACATTTTTGAACGGACCACCGGCGGATCTGCAACCTTTCCTCGCGTTACTGGTGAGGGCGCAGTTCCTATCCCACGTATTGCTGGTCGGCTGGAGCTTGTTGCTCCAGGTCATGGCCTTCAGCGAGGCTGAGCGCCTACCGACCAGCCGGGCCTTCGGGGTCTGGTTGCTCGGCCAGGTCCTCGTGATGCTGGCGATCTTGCTGCTTTGGATCCTGGTCATCGGCTTCGGCGTAAGCCCGCTGCCGTCCACCTAGCGACAGATTCGGCGACGGAGCGGCAATCTTGGCCGCCGTGTCGGCCTCGGAGGAGGCACGGTCGAGCCGGGCAATGACCGCCTTGGCGACTCGCGCTGCGCGGCCCGTACGGGGCCGACGAGGGGTCTTGATGACCGCCTTGTGCGCACGCTTCTGCGTCAACCCGCCGCCGGCGCTGCGCTGCGGTTCGCGCGCGAGCGCCGCCTCGGCGGCATCCGCAGCCTTGGCGGCTTCCTTGGCCGCCCGTTTGGCGAGTTTGTACGCCTTGCGCACGGCTTTGAGCCGCGCCTTGACGCTGCGCACCCGCTGCTTGGCGGACGCAACGGCGGCGCCACGTTTGTCGGCGCGCAGACGCAGTTGCGCGGCGAGCGCCGCGGGCTTCAGCCGTTTGGTGACCGCTCGACTGCTCGCCATCCGGATCGCCTCCAATCGAGTTCGGACTACGGAAGCACCGTAAACAAGAATTGCCGGATCGCCGCGATTTCCTCGGCGCAGACCGCATGCGGCATGGGGTAATCATGCCACTCGACACGGTACCCCGCCGACCGGAGATGATCCCGGGAGCGCAGGCCGAGCGCATGCGGCAAGACATTGTCCGCCGTGCCGTGCGCCATGAAAATCGGTGTGGCATCGTTCGCACCGACGCGTTCGGCCGACAACCGGTCGGCGAACGGCAGGTAACAGGAGAGCGCGAGCACGCCGGCGAGCCTTTCTGGATGGCGCGGTGCCACGTAGAGCGACACGGCGCCACCCTGCGAAAAGCCGCCGAGCACGATCCGACTCGCCGCAATACCCCGCCCGACCTCGCGCTCGATGAGTTCGCCAATCCGGGCTTGCGCGTCGATGAAACCCGCTCGATCCTCGATTCGGTTGCCGTCGAGGCTCGCAATGTCGTACCAGGCGCGCATCCGCATCCCGCCGTTCAAGGTCACGGGCCGCACCGGCGCATGCGGAAAGACGAAGCGCCACGCGCGCTCCCGAGCGGCGACGATGTGCGGCACGACGGACTCGAAGTCATGGCCGTCAGCGCCAAGGCCGTGCAGCCAGATGATGGACGCGGTCGGCGCCGGCGCGGTTTGTATGTCGATGGTTTCCAGCATCAGCGGGCAAGCCTACCAGGATGGCGGGCGCGCTGTCGCGGGACGCGCGCGCCGCCGCCGCCGCGGCGGCGAAATGGCCGTTGACAGCGACTGCATTTTTATGCAGGATACGCGCAAATTTATGCACAGGCCGTCTTCATGCTGCGCTCGATGATCGATCACAACGGTGCGCCGGCGCGCCGCAACCTGCTCGCCAAGATCCTGCGCGAACAGACGGTCGAGCGCCAGGCCGAGCTCGTCGAGATGCTGCGCAAGCGCGGCCACCCGGCCACCCAGTCGAGCGTCAGCCGCGACCTGCGCGACCTCGGCGTCGCCAAGCGGGGCCGGCGCTACGTGCTCGCCGACGAAGCCGTGCGCTCGATGAGCGATTTCTCGACGTTGCGCCAGTTCGTCAGCTCCCGCGTAAGCGCGGGCGCCAATCTCACCGTCCTCAAGACCAAGATCGGCTCGGCGCAAAGCGTCGCCGTGGCGATCGACGCGGCAGCCTGGCCCGAGGTCGCGGGCACGATATCCGGCGATGACACGATCTTCATCGCCACGCGCGGCGCCCGCGACCAGCGCCGGCTCGGCGAGCGCCTGCTCGCGATTTTCGGAATCTAGAGCACCCTCATGACAACGACTGTTCCCTCGGGCGACGAGCCCATTCTCCTCGCTTTTTCCGGCGGTCTGGACACCTCCTTCCTGGTGCCGTGGCTGACCGAGACGCACCGGCGGCCGGTGATCACCGTCACGGTCGACACGGGCGGCATCGACGCCGCCGCCGCCGGCTTGCTCGCCGACAGATCCCGCGCGCTCGGCGCAATCGACCACCGACTGATCGATGCGCGCACGCAATATTTCGACCAGGTCCTCAAGTACCTGATCATGGGCAACGTACGCCGTGGTCAACTCTATCCGCTGTGTGTCGGCGCCGAGCGGGTGCTGCAGGCGCAGACGATCGCGCAACTCGCGCTGCAGATGAAGACCTCGCGGGTAGCGCACGGCTGCACCGCGGCCGGCAACGACCAGGTCCGGTTCGAAGTCGCGCTGCGCACGCTCGCGCCGGGCCTCGAGATCATCGCGCCGGTGCGCGACCGCGCCTTCAAGCGCCCGGAGCAGCTCAAGTACCTCGAGGAACACAGGCTGCCGATCCCGTCGTTCGGCGCCGCCTACTCGGTCAACCGCGGCCTTTGGGGCGTCACCATTGGCGGCCAGGAGACGCTCACTTCGCAGGCCAGCATTCCGGAATCCGCCTGGGTGCTGTCCCGGCATGCCTTCACGCAGCCGCGCGCCCCGGAACGTCACCGGATCGGGTTCGACCGCGGCTCGCCGTGCTCGCTCGACGGCGAGGCGCTCGCCCCGGTGGCGGTGATCGAGCGCCTCGAGGCGCTCGGCGGGCCGTTCGGGATAGGTCGCGGAATACACCTCGGCGACACCGTGATCGGCACCAAGGGCCGGGTGGCCTTCGAGGCGCCGGCAGCCGAAATCCTCTTGAATGCCCACCGCGAACTCGAAAAGCTCGTGCTGACCGGCAAGCAGGCGCGCATCAAGGAGATGCTTGCGCAGCCCTACGGTGATCTGGTGCACGAAGGCCAGCACCTCGATCCGGCCTGCCGGGACATCGAAGCGCTGCTGACGTCCTCGCAGGCACGCGTAAGCGGCGAAGTCACCGTGCTCTTGCGGCCGGGCTCGGCGTTCGTCGAGGGCGTCGTATCCGCGTATTCCCTGATGGCCGCCTCCAAGGGCGTCTACGGCGAGTCGGCGGGCGAATGGACGCCGGCCGATGCGCTCGGCTATTCGAAGATCCTGTCGTTGCCCGGCATCTTCTACCAGCGCGCCGGAGGCGAGTCGGCATGAGCGGCATGCGCACCATCGTCGTCGACAAGATCGCCTCGATCACCCAGGCGTGCGGCCTCTCGCACGAGGTCCGTATCTCGGCAGACATCATCTGCGCGGAAGGCCACGTGCTGGTCGTCGAGGTGCTGAACAACAAGCCGAGTTACAACACCCTGGAGCTGACGAGCGGTCGGATGGCGAAGGTCTCGCGTGGCGACATCGTGGTCGGCGCATTGGGCCACCGGCGGGCGTTGTTCGGTTATTCCGGTCATATCCCCGAGAGCTTGCGGCCTGGAGACGTGATCCAGATGCTCAACATCGGCGGTGTGCTCGGGATCTGCGACTCGGCGACACCCGACAAGGGAAAGCCGTTCGACTGCCGCGTGCTCGGCGCGGTGCTCTCCTTCCCCTACCTCGGAGAGCGGATCGGCATTCCCGCCAAGGCGGGCTACAAGCCGCTCGATCAGGACGCCAAGCTCGACGCACGCGGTGTTCCGGTGGTGGCGCTCGCCGGCACCTGCATGGAGGCCGGCAAGACCGCGGCAGCGGCGGCGATCATCGCCAGAATGCGGCACCGGGGCCTCACAGTCGATGCGTTCAAGGCAACCGGTGTGTCGCTGCGCCGTGACATCCTCGCGTTCGAGGACGCGGGCGCGCGCCGCACGATGATCTTCACCGACCTCGGCATCGTCACGACGACCGCGCAGAACGGCCCGGCGCTGACGCGCACGATGCTGAGCGAGATGGCGGCCGGTGCGCCGGACGTGATCGTGTTCGAACTCGGCGACGGTCTGCTCGGTGCCTACGGCGTCGAGGCGATCTTGCGCGACGAGGCGATCAAGTCGGCGCTGACCGCGGTCGCGCTGTCGGCGAACGACCCGGTCGCCGCCTGGGGCGGTGTCAAGCTGCTGCGCGAACGCTTCGACATAGAACCGGCCGTGGTCACGGGACCCGCGACCGACAACCAGGTCGGCGTGCAGATCATTCGCGAGACGATGGGCGTCGAGGCGTTCAACGCGATCAGCAATCCGGCCGACCTCGGCGATCACATCATCTCCCGGCTCGGCATTGCTCAGGTGCGCGAAGCCAGGACCACCGCCGAATGAGCGACGGCGCCCGCACGCCCGCGTTCGTGCTCGGCGGCACCGGCTACGTGTCCGGCGAACTGCTGCGCCTGCTCGCCGGACACCCGCGCTTCGAACTCGCCGGCATCCTCTCCGACAGCCGGGCGGGCGGCGCGATCGCCGCGGCGTTCCCGCACCTGCAGAGTGTCTACGCCGACGGGCGGTTCGTCGATCTCGAGGAACTCGAGGCGATGCTCCGGCGCGCACCGCAAGCCGCGTTGTTCAGCGCAGCGCCCCACTGCGTCGCCGCGGCAATGATCGACCGGCTGCTCGCGAGCGCGCAGAGCGCCGGGGCACGCCTGCATTGTGTCGACATTTCCGCGGATTTTCGCTACCGCAGCGCGGCGGTCTATGAGGCGGTCTACGGGCATGCGCACGGCGCGCCGGCGCGGATCGCCGACTTCACCTGCGCGCTGCCCGAACACCTGGCGACGTCGCCGACTCCGCATGTCGCCCATCCCGGCTGCTTCGCGACCGCCACACTGCTCGCCATCGCGCCCCTGCTCGGCGAAGGACTCACCGAAGGACCGCTGTTCGCGAGCGGCGTGACGGGCAGCACCGGCTCCGGCCGCAAGCCGGTCGAAGGCACCCATCACCCGCAGCGGCATGCCGACCTGTATGCGTACAACCCGCTCGGCCACCGCCATGTGCCGGAGATCATCGCCTGCGCCGAGGCCGCCACCGGGATAACCGCGGATCTACGCTTCGTGCCGCACTCCGGACCGTTCGCGCGCGGCATTCACCTGACGGTGCAGGCGCGGCTTCGCAAAGCCATGGCGGCGGCCGAGGTGCGCGCCGTGTTCGCGGCGTACTACGCGAACCGCCCCTTCGTGCGCATCGTCGACGGGCCGCCGCGCATGAAGGACGTCGTCGCGAGCAACTACGCCCATCTCGGCGTCGCCGCCGACGGCGCGAGCGTCGCGGTGATGGTGGTGGTGGACAACCTGACCAAAGGCGCCGCGGGCGGTGCCATGCAGTGGATGAACCGTCTGTTCGGCTTCGACGAGCGCGCCGGATTGCTGGCGCCGGCACCCGCCTGGACCTGAGAACCCGCATGATGACCCCAGCCGACGGCCAAACCGCAGCGCCCGTGAGCCACCTTGCGAATGTCTTCGCGCAATATCCCATCGATGTCGTGCACGGCGAGGGCGTCTGGATTCACGCGCGGGACGGCAGAAAATACCTGGATTTCTACGGTGGGCACGCCGTCGCCGGACTCGGCTACGGCCACCCGCGCTGGCTCGCGGCGCTCGAGCGGCAGGCGCGGCAGATGGCGTTCCAGACCAACGCACTACCCATGGCCATTCGCGAGCGCGCCGCCGCAAAACTGGTGAAATTCGCCGCTCTCGGTCTCGATACGGTGTTCTGGATCAACAGTGGCGCCGAGGCGAACGAGAACGCGCTGAAGATGGCCTTCAAGATCACCGGGCGCACCAAGGCCGTCGCGCTCGAACAAGGTTGGCACGGTCGCACCGCCGCCGCCGGTGCGGTGACCTGGGGCGCGCTCGAGAAGTGGTACGGCTTTCCGCGCCGGCCATTCGATGTGCGCTTCGCGCCGCGCGACAACCCGGACGCGCTCGCCGGGATCATCGATCGCGACACCGCGGCGGTCATCGTCGAGCCGGTGCAAGGCGTCGGCGGCGCCTACGACATCGGCAAGACGATGCTGCAAGCGCTGCGCCGGCGCTGCGACGAGACCGGTGCACTGCTGATCTTCGACGAGGTGCAATGCGGCATGGGGCGCAGCGGCTCGCCGTTCGCGGCCAATCACTACGGCGTGACACCCGACATGCTGACCGCCGCCAAGGCGCTCGGCAACGGCTTTCCGGTCTCGGCGCTGATGGTCTCCAAAGCCGTTGCCAAGCAGATACGCTACGACGACATGGGCACGACGTTCGGCGGCGGGCCGATGGCTTGCGCGGTCGCCGAAGCGGTGATCGACGCGATCGAGTCCGAGTCGCTGCTGTTCAACGTCCGCACGGTGTCGACCTACATCCGCGCGAACTGCCTGGTAGGGCCGGTGACCGGCGTTCAGGGTCTGGGCTTCCTGCTCGGACTGAAGACCTCGCGTCCCGCCAAGGAAGTGCAGGCCGCACTGATCGGCAAGAACATCCTGACCGGCACGAGCGGCGATGCGCATGTGCTGAGGCTGCTGCCCGCGTACATCATGACCGAAGGCCACGTCGATCAGCTCTGCGACGCCCTCGCGCAGATAAGCCCATGAGGCGATTCCTCGACCTGGCCGACCTGTCGCGCGACGAGGTGCTCGATCTGCTGGCGCTCGCACAATCGCTGCAGGACAAACCGCAGCCGAACGCGCTTGCCGGCAAGATCCTCGGCCTCGTGTTCTTCAATCCGAGCTTGCGCACCCTCGCCTCCTTCCAAGCCGGCATGTCCCGACTCGGCGGCGACTCGTTCGTCATCACCCCCGGACAGGGAACCTGGCAGCTCGAGACGCGCCTCAATGCGGTCATGAACGGCAGCTCGGCCGAGCATATCCGCGAGGGAATTCCCGTGCTCGCCTCGTATTGCGACGCCCTCGGCGTACGCGCCTTCGCGGAAGGCCGAAATTTGCAGGCGGATCTCGCCGAAACCTTGTTCGGAATGATCGACGGCCTCTGCGACAAACCGCTCGTGAACCTCGAGTCGGCGGTGAACCATCCCTGCCAGGCGCTCGCCGACTGGCGCACGCTCGATGAGTTGCGGGTGCCGCGCCGCGGCAAGTTCGTTTTGAGCTGGGCCTATCATCCCCGGCCGCTGCCGCTCGCGGTGCCCGCCGCGACACTGCACATGGCGGCGATGCGCGGCATGGAAGTCGTCGTCCTGCGGCCCGAGGGCTTCGCCTTGCCGGATGCCCTCATGGAGAAGGCGCGCCAGGCCGCCGCCGCCGCGGGCGGCGCGGTCAGCGAGACCACCGACCGTGCCGCCGCGCTCGCCGGCGCCGACGTGCTGTACGCGAAGGAATGGGGCACCACGACCTATTACGGCGATGTCGAGGCCGACGCCCGACTGCGCGCCGAGCTCGGCGATTGGTGCGTGCGCGAGCGCTGGTTCGCCGGCGCCGCGCCCGAAGCGAAACTGATGCACTGCCTGCCGGTCAGACGCAACGTCGCGGTCGCCGACGAGGTGCTCGACGGACCCCGGGCGGTGGTCAAGCGCGAAGCGTTCAATCGGCTCGTGGTGCAAATGGCCGTTCTGCACCGCATGCTTGCCTGACATCAATACGGCTGCCGAAGCGGAGTCATAGCCTCATGATCACCAGTCGACCGGATCCCTCCATCGCCGTACGCGCACTGAAGAGCGCCGCCCCGTACATCAGGATGTACAAAGGCAAGGTGTTCGTCATCAAGGCGGGCGGAGCGGTATTTGCCGACCGCGAAACGACCCGCACACTGATCGAGCAGGTCGCGATCCTGCACCAGGTCGGCATCAAGACGGTGCTCGTGCATGGCGGCGGTCCGCAGCTCGACGGCATCCAAGCGGCCCTCGGCGTCGAAACCCGCATGGTCGGTGGACGCCGTGTAACCGACCAAAAGTCGATCGATGCGACCGCGATGGTGCTCAATGGCCTGATCAACACGCGGATCCTCGGCATCTGCCGTGAACTCGAGATCGAGGCGATCGGCATCAGCGGCGTGGCCGCAGGCCTGATCCGCGCCCACAAGCGCCCACCGGTGCGCCTCACCGACGGCTCGGGCGAGACGGTGGACTACGGCTTCGTCGGCGACATCGATTCGGTGGACACGACCGCGATCGGCAAGCTGCTGGACAACGGCTTGATGCCGGTCGTCAGCCCTGTGTCCGCGGACTCGCAGGGCACACTGCTCAACATCAACGCCGACACGGTCGCCGCGGCGCTCGGTGCCGGGCTCGCGGCCGAGAAACTGGTGCTCTGCACGGGCGCCGCAGGCATCCTCGAGCGCCTCGAGGATCCGAGTTCATTGATTTCCTATACCGACCTGAAGGGGTTGAAACGGCTGCGCGATCGGGGAAGCCTGAACGACGGCATGCTGCCGAAGGCTGCCGCGATCGAGAACGCCATCCGCGGTGGCGTACGGCGCGTGCACGTCATCTCCTACAAGTCAAAGGACAGCCTGCTCGCGGAGATTTTCACCAACGAGGGTACGGGTACGCTGGTGGTTGCCGACTTGAACGCGCTCAGCCAGGCTGAACAACAGGGGACGGCCACGCCCGCCTGACCGCGGACCGGCCCCGGGCAAACCCATGAGTCGACTTTGGGACAAGGGAAAGGCGCTCGACGCGCGCGTGCTCGCCTACACGGCGGGCGAGGATCACGCGTTCGACGACCGCCTGGTGCGCTACGACATCGAGGCGTCGATCGCGCACGCCGAAATGCTCGCCGCACAAGGCCTCATTGGGGCGGAGGATTTTGCCGCGATCCGCGCGGCGCTCCTCGACATCGGTGCCGAGCATGCGCGCGGAGAATGGCGGGTCAGCTTGCAAGAAGAGGATGGCCAGACGGCGATCGAAGCGCGCTTGACCGCGCGCATCGGTGCGGCCGGGGGCCGCATCCATGCGGGCCGCTCGCGCAACGACCAGGTGCTGGTCGCGTTGCGCCTGTATCTTCGCGACACCGCGCGGTCCTTGAAGGAGGCCGCGCTCGAGGTCGCCGACGCGCTCACGGCGCTCGCCGCACGGGACGGGGCGATTCTGCTGCCCGGCTACACCCACATGCAACAGGCCATGCCGAGTTCGGTCGCCCTGTGGGCGGAGGGATTCGCCGCGGAAATACGCGACGACGCGCAAGGACTGGAACATAGTGCGCGGCGCGCCGACAAGAACCCGCTCGGTTCGGCAGCCGGCTACGGAACGCCGAACCTCGACGTGGATCGCGAAGCGACGCGCCGGCTGCTCGGCTTCGCACAGATCCACGAGCCGGTGACCGCCGTGCAGCTGTCGCGAGGCAAGGCCGAGGCGCATCTGCTGTTCGAGATCACCCTGCTGACCCAGGACCTCGGCCGTCTCGCCGCCGACTTGTGCCTTTTCTACACGCAGGAGTTCGGCTTCGTGAGCCTGCCGGAGGAGTTCACCACCGGCTCGTCGATCATGCCGCAGAAGCGCAATCCCGACGTCTTCGAGATCATGCGCGGACGCAGCGCCGTCGCGCAGGCGGCGCTCAACGAGGTGCTCGGCCTGACGCAGAAACTCGGTTCCGGGTATCACCGCGACCTGCAGTTGATCAAGCCGCCGCTGTTTCGCGCCATCGATTCGTGTGCGCAGACGCTCGACATCCTGCCAAGCGCGCTCGCCGGCGTGCGCTTCCGACCCGAACGCATCCGCCTCGATCCCTCGATCGACGCGGCCGCGCAGGCGAATGCGCTGGTTGCGACCGAAGGCATACCGTTCCGTGAGGCGTACCGGCGGGTCGCCGCAAAGCTGAACCAGACATGATCAGCCGGTGCCGCCGCGCCACGCACCTGAGTTCGATTCCACCACGAACGAGGCAAGTTACGAAGACCATGAAATTCCCAAACGACGGATCGTTGGCACGCACCGGCGTCGCACTCACGCTCCTCATCGCCCCGCTCGCGGCCCTCGCGGCGCCGGTGGCCGCGGTGCACAAACCGGTCGCGACGACGCTGAGTGCCGACCAGGCAGGCTACATCCTCGGCCTCAACTTCGGTTCCCAGATGCAACGGATCGGGATCACCCACCAAGTGTCGATCAGCGCCCTTGCCCGTGGCGTCAAGGCGGGCCTCGCCGGCAAGCAGGCCGATCCAGCGGATCAGCAAAGCCTGCAGGAATTCGTGCGCCAGGTGATGCAGGCGAGCCTTGCGCGCCACGAAGCGGCCGCGCGAGCCTTCCTGGCACGCAATGGCAGGCGACCGGGCGTGAAGACGGCGGCGACGGGATTGCAATACCGCATCCTCGCGGCCGGCGATTCGAAGGCCTCACCGCCGTCGCCGACCGACATCGTCACCGTTCAATACCGCGGCCGCCTGATCGACGGCACCGAGTTCGACAGTTCCTACAAGCACGGCAAGCCGGCGTCGTTCCCGGTCGACCAGGTCATCAAAGGCTGGCAGCAAGCGCTCGCGATGATGCGGCCGGGAGCAAAATGGGAATTGTTCATTCCACCGGACCTCGCTTACGGACAAAGCCCGCGGCCCGGCATTCCGCCCGGATCCCTGCTGATCTTCGACGTCGACCTGTTGAGCGTCAAACACCCGCCGGCCGTGGGCGGCGCGGCGGCTCCGCATGCCGTTGCCCCGCCGCAGTCGCGATGATCGGATCGCGAGGCGCTCGGACTATACTCGGCGCATGAGATATCTGTGCATGGCGGCCGCCTTGGCGGCGCTGCTGAGCGGTTGCGGCCAGAGGGGTCCGCTGATCCTGCCGGGCACCCACCTGCCACGGCCGGCGCGGATACCGTCGGCTGCGCCTTCAAATCCGCGGCATCCTTGACTTCTTTTAAGGGGCGCCGATGAGCGCGCGCAAACTCGTCCTCGTCGACGGCTCCTCTTATTTGTACCGCGCGTTCCACGCCCTGCCGCCGCTCACCAATTCCCGTGGCGAGCCGACCGGCGCGGTGCTCGGCGTCGCCAACATGCTGAACAAACTCCTGAAGGATGAGGCCCCGGATCGGGTGGCGGTCGTCTTTGATGCACCGGGCCGCACGTTCCGCGATGATTTGTTCGAGCAATACAAGGCGCATCGGCCGCCGATGCCGGAGGATTTGCGTGCGCAAATTCAACCGCTGCTGAGCCTGGTGGCGGCGATGGGCTTGCCAATGCTTCAGATCCCGGGCGTCGAGGCCGACGATGTGATCGGCACGCTGGCGAGGCGGGGCGCCGCCGCCGGCTTCGCGGTGCTCATTTCGACCGGCGACAAGGACATGGCGCAGCTGGTCGCACCCGGCATCGAGCTCGTCAACACGATGAGCAACACCCGTCTCGACCGCGAGGGCGTCAAGGCGAAATTCGACGTCTTTCCGGAACAAATTGTCGATTATCTCGCCCTCGTCGGCGACAGCGCAGACAACATTCCGGGAATCTCCGGGGTCGGACCGAAGACCGCGGCCAAATGGCTGCGCCAGTTCCAGACACTCGACGCCCTCATCGAGCATGCCGCCGACATTCCGGGCAAGGTCGGCGAGAACCTGCGCGCCGAACTCGCCATTCTCACGCTCTCGCGGCGGCTGGCGACGATCGTGACCGACGTGCCACTCGAACTCGGGCCGGAGGATCTGCGCGAGTCCGCCCCGGACGTGCCCGCCCTGGGCGCGCTGTACACCAGACTCGAGCTCCGGGTGCTGTTGCGATCGCTGCCGGCGCCGGCCGCCGCGGCACAGGCGCCCGTCACCGGGACGCAGGCGCCGGCCGCCGCACCGGTCTCGACGCGACGCTACGAGATGATCACCGAACGGGCGGCGCTCGATGCCTGGCTCGGCGTACTCGAGAGGGCGCCGCTGACCGCGTTCGACACCGAGACCGACAGCCTCGATTACATGCGCGCACGCATCGTCGGTCTGTCGTTCTCGGTCGAGTCGGGCGCCGCGGCCTACGTGCCGCTGAGCCATGACTATGCGGGCGCGCCGCCGCAACTCGATCGCGACAGCGTGCTTGCGGCGCTCAAACCCTGGCTCGAGGACCCGGCACGGCCCAAGCTCGGCCATCATCTGAAATACGACCGCCACGTCTTGGCGAACCACGGCATAGCACTCGCCGGCCAGCGCTACGACTCGATGCTCGAGTCCTATGTGCTCAACAGCACCGCGAGCCGGCACGACATGGACTCGCTCGCCGCGCACTACCTCGGCATCAAGACGATCCATTACGAGGATGTCGCCGGCAGGGGCGCCAAGCAACTACGTTTCAACCAAGTCGAAGTCGCCCGTGCCACCGAATACGCGGCCGAGGACGCCGACGTCACGTGGCAGCTTCACCAGGCATTGTGGCCGCGAATCGAGGCCGAACCGACGCTGAAGGCGCTCTACGAGACGATCGAGCAGCCCTTGGTGGACGTGCTCTACCGGATGGAGCGCACCGGTGTGCTCGTGGATCGCGACCGGCTGAAGACACAGAGCACGGAACTCGCAATCCGCATGCGCGAGCTCGAGGCCGAGGTGCACGGCCAGGCGGGCGGGCCGTTCAACCTCGATTCACCGAAGCAGCTGCAGGAGATTCTCTTCGGCAAGCTCGGCATCGCGGTGATCCGCAAAACACCGACCGGACAGCCCTCGACGGCCGAGGACGTTCTCGAAGAACTCGCGGCGGAGCACGCGATGCCGCGGCTCATCCTCGAGTACCGCGGCATCGCCAAGCTCAAATCGACGTACACCGATACCCTGCCGGAGCGGATCGAGCCGTCCACCGGGCGGATCCACACCTCCTATCACCAGGCGACCGCGGCGACCGGGCGGCTGTCCTCGTCGGATCCGAACCTGCAGAACATTCCGGTCCGCACTCCCGAGGGACGCCGGATCCGTCAGGCCTTCATCGCGCCGCCCGGTCAGGCGCTGGTGGCCGCGGACTATTCGCAGATCGAGCTGCGGATCATGGCGCACCTGTCCGGGGACGAGGCGCTGCTGCAAGCGTTCGCGCAGGACCGCGACGTGCATCGCGCCACCGCCTCGGAAGTATTCGGACTGCCTGAAGAGGCGGTCACGGCGGATCAGCGCCGCGCGGCGAAGGCAATCAATTTCGGGCTCATCTATGGCATGTCGGCCTTCGGGCTGGCACGCCAGATCGGCATCGGCCGCGCCGATGCGCAAGCCTACGTGGACCGGTACTTCGAACGCTATCCCGGCGTCAAGCGCTTCATGGACGAGACGCGCGCCAAGGCGCGCGATCGCGGCTACGTCGAGACGGTCTTCGGGCGGCGGCTCTATTTGCCCGAGATTCGCTCTCGTGATCAAGCGAGGCGCCAATACGCCGAACGCAGCGCGATCAACGCGCCGATGCAAGGCACCGCCGCCGACATCATCAAACGCGCGATGATCGACGTCGATGCCTGGATCAGGCGCGAGGCCGTGCCGGCCCGATTGATCATGCAAGTCCACGACGAACTCGTCCTGGAGGTAGACGCCGCCGCCATCGATGCGGTTGTCGGCGAATTGCGCGACCGAATGGTGCGTGGCGCCAATCTCGCTGTGCCGTTGAAGGTCGACGTCGGCATCGGCCACAATTGGGACGAGGCTCATTAGAGGCCGACGCCAAGCGCCGAAGCCAGTGTTTTTAGGCACTTAGAGCGCCCCAGAGATTTTTTTAAGGTCCTCTGGAACTTTGCCGATCTGACCCCATCTAATCCTGCGAGCGACACAATCGCTCCCCGCTCTTCTCCCTGAGCGGGAAGACCCGGTCTGTCATCCCCATGCCGGGTTGGTCTGCCCCGATGGCCGCTTTCGAGCAACCATCGGGGCCTTTTTTTACTCCTCGGCGAGCCACGCGTCCATGACGCTGCGAGCCTCCTCGATGCCGTCGCGGGCATGGGCGGAAAAAAGCTGCACCGTGACCGCCGCGTCCGCGCACGCCTCCTCGGTCTCGCGCAGCACCCGCGTCGAGTCCCGGCGGTTCAACTTGTCCGATTTGCTCAGCAGAACATGCGCACCGCGGCCTTTGGCGAGCGCCCACTCGAGCATGACAACGTCCTGTTCACCCAGTCCGCGCCGACTGTCGACGATCAACACGAGGCCGACGAGGGATTCGCGCGTATCGAAATACAGCTGCATCAGCTCGAGCCAGTTTTCACGCACGGCGGCCGGCACCTTGGCAAAGCCATAACCCGGCAGGTCGACGAAGCGTCGCCCGGGGACAAGCTCGAAGAAATTGATCAGCTGGGTGCGTCCCGGCGTGCGACTGACCCGCGCCAGCCCGCTGCGTTGCGTGATCGCGTTGATCGCGGTGGATTTTCCTGCATTCGACCGGCCCGCGAACGCCACTTCACGGCCCTGATCCTCGATAAGCTGTCGAGCGCTCGCCGCACTTGTCAAGAATTTCACATTCCGATAGGTCGACATAGCCGTCCATTGCACGTAAATTATTGACCCTAGTGTACAATTTGGCGGCGAAGTCGGTTCAGCTAAGAGGGTACAGCGCGATCATGAAGCGATTTTGGATTCTTGCAGCAGCGATCAGCGGCTCAATCATCAGCGGGACGGCCTTCTCGAGCGGCAATGCACAGGTCGGCGCCACGAAAGCCGTCGTTTGCAAGGCTTGTCATGGCGCCACGGGCAACAGCCTCAATCCGCAGTGGCCGAGCCTCGCCGGACTCGGCGCCGGTTACATCACCGAACAGTTGCAAAACTTCAAGAGCGGCAAGCGTCCGAATCCGATCATGGCGGCGAACGTCGCCGCACTGACGCCACAGGACATGGAGGACCTCGGCGCGTATTTCAACAGCCTGCCCAACACCGGGCTGCAGGCCGATCCAAAGTATTGGAAGGCCGGAGAAAAACTATACCGCGGCGGTGATCGATCGAGCGGCGTGCCGGCGTGCATGGGTTGTCACGGCCCCACGGCGGCGGGCAACGAACCGGGCAAGATTCCGGCGCTGCGCGGCCAGCACGCCACCTACGTAATCAAGCAACTGCAAGACTATGCGTCGGGGGCACGCATGACCGGACCGAATAACATCATGGAGGTGATTGCCAAACGGCTCACCGCCGATGACATGCGCAACGTGGCTTCCTATGTGAAGGGGATACGCTGATGACCCGCCCGCTCCGCCTCTCATTGCTGCTCGGTCTTGGTCTGGTCCTCGCCGCGTGCGCGAAGCACCCGACGACGGGCGGCGCAAATCCAGCGGCCTCGACGGCCGCGAGCACCGCGGCATCCACGGCGATGTCGATGGGGCCGGCCGCGATCAAACAGCTCAACGAAGAGAAATCGGCGAGCGTCAGCGCGGGCAAGGGCAACACAGGCGAACACAATCCGCTGTACGCCGCGGTCGCGGCCGTCTCGGGTACCGCAAATGCCGAAACCTTGAGCGGACCGTCGATGTGGCAAGAGGGCGTCAATTACACCCGCCTCGTACCGGCGCAGCCGACCTTCGCTCCGCCCGGCAAGGTCGAGGTGATCGAGTTCTTCTGGTACGCATGCCCGCACTGCTATGCGCTCGACCCCCTCGTCCAGGCGTGGCGCAAGACCAAGGCCCCCTACATAGCGTTCTATCGTATCCCGGTCATGTGGGGACCGAGCCAACGTGCGCTCGCCCGTCTTTACTACACACTTGAAAGCCTCGGCAAGATCGATCAGTTGCACACGGCGATCTTCAATGAGATCCACGTCAACAACGATCCGCTGACCGGCAACACCGACGCCGACTCGGAGCGCATGCAGCTCGCGTTCGTCACCAAACACGGTGTTTCGGCGCAGGCGTTCCAGAACGCCTACCACTCCTTCACGGTCGAGACCGACTTGCGGCATGCCGACGAACAGATGGAGCGCTATCACATCACCGGCGTGCCGACCTTCGTGATCAACGGCAAGTACGTTGCGGACGTCGGCACGGCGGGTGGCGAACATCGCCTGATCGACCTCGTCAACGATCTGTCGGCGATCGAACACAAGCATTGATCGACGCCGCGCCTGGGTGCGCCCCGTGCGCACGGAGTCCTGATGGGCAAGGGACGTATGGAGGCGTTCAGCGACGGTGTGATCGCGATCATCATCACGATCATGGTCCTCGAACTGAGAACGCCACGCGGCGCCGGGTTCGCGGCGCTTCGAGAGATCGTGCCGACGTTCTTGAGCTACGTGCTCAGCTTCATCTACGTCGGCATCTACTGGAACAATCACCACCACATGCTGCACGCGGCCAAGAGCGTCAATGGGGCGGTGCTCTGGGCCAACCTTCACCTGTTGTTCTGGTTATCCCTGATTCCGTTCGTGACCGCATGGATGGACGGCAATCACTTCGCCACGGCGCCGGTGGCGGTTTACGGCGGCGTGCTGTTGATGGCCGCGATCGCGTATTACAACCTCGCCCGCTGTCTGGCCGCGACGAACGGCCGGGATTCGCCGCTCGCGACCGCCTTCGGCCGGGACACTAAGGGGCTGATCTCGATCGCGATCTATGCGATCGGTATCGCGCTGAGTTTCGTGACCCCCCCGGCCGGACTCGCGCTGTACGTGCTCGTCGCGTGCCTCTGGTTCATACCGGACCGGCGCATCGAAACCCGCGCAAACGGCTAGCCACCGAACGCGCACCGGTTCGCAATCCGCAATATGGCGCGCCCGGCGGGATTCGAACCCACGACCCTTGGCTTCGGAGGCCAATACTCTATCCAGCTGAGCTACGGGCGCATGCAGCGGGGCCGCGATAGTACCCGCTGAGGCTGCGGCGCGTCCACTGTACCGCCCCGCTCGGCTAGCGTAGCGCGATGATCTCGACCCAGGTCGGGTTCTTGCCGACCGCATACTCGCCGCGCCCGATCAACTCGCCGCTCGCCGCGTCGATCAGATAAAGCGCCGCGGTATGCGACAGCTGTCCGACCGCGACCAGATGGGTCCCGGACGGGTCGATCGCGAAGGCGCGCGGCTGGCGGACCGTCGGATAGGCATCGATTCGCGCCAACCGGCCGCTCGCCTGATCGACCTCGAACGCAGTGATCATGCTGGTGGTGCGTTCAGAGACGTACAAAAACCCTGCGTCGGGGCGAAAATGGATGTCGCCCCCCCAGGGCTGACCCGCGAAACGCTCGGGCAGCAATTGAATCGTTTGCAGAGGCACACCGAGCGTGCCCGCGGCCGGGTCGAACGGGTACACGTCGACGGTGCCGTCGAGTTCGTTGATCGCGTAGACGCGGGACGCGTTCGGCGCGAACGTGAGGAATCGCGGCCCGGATTTCGCGCGCGCCCGGGTAGCGGGAGGGACGTTCGGCGTAAGCCGGCCGCTCGAGGCGTCGAAATGCGCCTGGTAGATGAGGTCGGCGCCGAGACTCGTATGCAACGCAAAGCGGTTCGACGGGTCGGTGATGATGCAATGCGCCTTCGGTTGCGTGTCGATGATTTGCGAGACGGCGCCGATGCATCCATCGACGCCGATCGGATGCACGGACACGCTGTTGCCGGCATAGGAGGCGCTCAGCAAGAAGCGGCCACTGCGATCGATCGACAGGTAGGCCGTCGTCTCGACCAGGCGCGTCACCCCGAGCGGCGCCAAGTGCCCGCTGGCCGCATCGATCGCGAACGCAAGCACGGCCGCCTCGCCCGGACCGCTCAAATGGCCCGCATACAGGAAGCGCCGGTCGGCGCTCACGGTGAGCACGATCGATCGGCCGAGTTGCACCGGACGGTGCACGGGCACGGTTGCGAGCGGCTGCATCTCGCCGTCCGCGCGCAGTTCGAACACGGACAGATCCTGCGTGTCGGCATTGGCGACATAAACGACACAGCGCGTCAGCGGCTCCCGGCTCATGACACTCACTCGCTCCTCATCGTCCACCGCTCGTTCGCCACCCCGGATCGCACACCAGCGACGCTACCACAGCAGCGGCAGCACCGCGGCAACGCGCTGCGCATAGCGCTCGTACGCGGCCCCGAACCGCTCGCGCATCTCCCTCTCCTCCAGCGTCACTTTGCGCCGTATCGCAACCCCGGCCAGCAGCACCGCGAGCCAGCCGCGCGGGGCATCAACCGCGATTGCCGAGCCGACGAAAGCGAGCAGCATGCCGGTATAGATCGGATGACGGGCGATCCGGTAAGGACCGCTGGTGACCAATTCGTGATTCACCTTGATCGTGACCGTTCCGCTCCAATTATGTCCCAGGTGGCGGCGCGCCCAGACGGCGAAGCCCAAGCCGACAGCGGTCAACGCGGCACCGACCGCCAGACTGTGGCTGGCGAACTCCACCCCAGGCACTGCGCCCTCCCCGGGGCCGCGGCTCGTAGACAGCAGGACGAAGGCGAGCATGAGCGGCAGGCTGTGAAGGAGGCGCGAGCGCCGCGACTCGCGCCACTGGTCGGGGTGCACGGCGCGGGAGGCATACCACCAATAAAGAGCCCAGCACAGCCAGATCGACGGGATCAGCCACCGCGCGCTCACACCCACACGCCGCCCCGCGAGCGCGCCGCGCGCCATCGCCGAAAAATCCCCGCATACACCGACAAGTTGACGGCGAACACGAAGGCGGCGAGTAAGAACTGGATTGCGCGCGTGAGTCCGGCCGGATAGATGATCGCAAGCAGGTAGTGCTCGACGAAACCACCGCGGTATCCCGACTCCCCGGCCTTGGCGCGCAGCCAGTTCTCGAGGTGGGTAAGAGGGCAAATCCGGCCGCTGATCTCGACGTACACACCCCACGCCACCGCCGGCAGATGCAAGGCCATCAGTCGGCGCCAGCGCACGACGAGCAGGCCGCCACCGATCACGAAGGCGATGAAGCCGAGGTGCAAGGCGAGCACGACCTGGGCGGCGATGGCGTAGGACACGACGAAGCACCCTCATTGGCAGACGCCGAGCCGGCGATTCATGAGCAACGGGCCGGATGCTACCCCGGTCAACGCCCAGAGCGCTATTCCGTCGCCAGCCCGCTATCGCTATACTGCCGCCAAACAAGACTTTCACGGCTAACCTCAGCGAGCCGCCATGTCCGACGCAGAAACCTCCGATACCCATTTCATGAATTCCTTCAGTGTCGTGCTGGGGATATTGATCTTCATCGCGATCTGCATATTTGCCTACGCGCGCTGGGTTGGCCGGGAGCAGTTGCGCGATCAAATGACGCAGGCGATGCAGATACAGGCGGTGCAAAGAAACATCGCCCCGTTCGCCCGCGAGGCCATCGCCGGACAGAGCAGCCCCTCGCCGGCGACGACGGCGGCGCCACCGACGGCGCCGACAGCGGCCATTCCGGCGACCGGCAAACAGGCCTTCGAGCAGGTCTGTTCCTCCTGCCACGGGCTCGGCCTGAACGGCGCACCGAAGGCCGGCGATCGAGCCGCCTGGGCACCGCGAATCGCCCAGGGCATGGCGGTTCTCTATCAGCACGCGCTGCACGGCATACGCGCCATGCCGCCGCGCGGCGGTACGAACTGGCCGGACGCGACCATCCGTGCCGCCGTCAACTATATGGTGTCGCTCGCCAAATAAACGTGGCGGCCGGAATCAGGCCACCGGTCGGTCGAGGGTGCGCAGACCGATCGCCTCGGCGACGTGCGTGAGTTCCACCCGCGGCGAGCCCGCCAGATCGGCGCAGGTGCGCGCGAGCTTCAGCACCCGATGGTAGGCACGGGCCGATAATCCGAGCCGCTCGATCGATCGCAACAGCAATGCGGCCGGTGCCGCATCCAACCGGCAATGTTCACCGACCTCGGCGGCCGTCAGATGGGCATTGAGCTTTCCCTGGCGGTCGATCTGCAGGCTACGCGCGGCGGCGACGCGCGCGGCGGCTTGCGAACTGCGCTCGGCATCGCCCTGCGCCGGTGCCAACAGCTCATCGGCGCGCACCGCGCGCATCGGCACGTGGATGTCGATACGATCCAGCAGCGGCCCGGAGATCCGGCTTCGGTAACGCTGCACCTGGTCGGCCGTGCAGCGGCAACGGCCGCGCGGATCGCCGTGGTATCCGCAAGCACAGGGGTTCATCGCGGCGATCAACTGAAATCGCGCCGGCCATTCGTAGCAACGTTTGGCGCGTGCGAGCATGACGGCGCCGCTCTCGAGTGGCTCGCGCAGCGCCTCGAGCGCGTTGCGGGGGAACTCCGGCAGCTCGTCGAGGAACAGCACGCCGCGATGCGCCAGGCTGATCTCGCCCGGGCGATAGCCGCCGATCAGCGCGGCAACGGAGGCCGTGTGATGGGGCGCGCGAAACGGCCGTGCGGGCGTGGCGCAAGGGCGGTTGCCCGCGGCGGAGGCGATGCTCGCAACTTCCAGCGCCTCGCCGAGATCGAGCGGCGGCAGCAGCCCGGACAAGCGTTGCGCAATCAGGGTTTTGCCGGCACCGGGCGGGCCGATCAGAATCGCGGCATGCTCGCCGGCCGCCGCAACCTCCAACGCGCGCTTGGCCTGATGCTGACCGCGCACCTCCGACAGATCGGCCGGCGGCGGATTCACCGTGGCCTGCACAGGCGGCGACACCCGCGGCAAGGCGGCGCCTGCGCTGAGCCCGGCGCACAGCTGCGCCAGATCGCGGGCGGTACGAATGCGGGCGCCACGCACGATCGACGCCTCCAGCGCGTTGGCCTCCGGCACGATCAACTCGCGCCCCGCGGCGCTGCCGGCGATGAGCGCGGGCAGCAATTTGGCCGTCTCCCGCAGCTCGCCGCCGAGCGATAACTCCCCATAGAACTCCCGTTCCTGCAGGCAGTCGCGCGGTAGCTGCGCGGTCGCCGTCAGGATCGCGACCGCGATCGGCAGATCGAAGCGCCCGCCCTCCTTCGGCAGATCCGCCGGCGAGAGATTGACGGTGATTCTCGCGGATGGAAACTCGAGACCCGCGGTGAGCAGAGCGGCGCGGACGCGCTCCTTGCTCTCGCGAACGACGGCCTCCGGCAGACCGACGATCGTGAAACTCGGCAGACCGGCGCCGAGATGCACCTCGACGCGAACGAGCGGTGCGGCGAGCCCGAGCGGCGCGCGGCTCAGGCTGGTGCTGACGGTGGTCGACCGCGTCACGATGGGGCCCAGCCGCGCCAGGTGCCGACCGCCCGAGAGACCCGTGCTGCCGGCGGTTCTCTCTAAGGCCCCGGACTCTTCGATTCGAGTTCCTTGAGTCTCGTTTCGATCGTCGCGAGCTGCTCGCGTGCCCGCGCAAGCAGCGCCGATTGCACGTCGAAATCCTGGCGCGTCACCAGATCCAAGCGGCCGAGTTGTGCCTGCAGCACCGCCTTGAAGTTAGCCTCCATATCGCGTGAGAGCGCGCGCAAGGACTCAGGAACGGCATCGGCGAGGCGGCGCGCGAGATCATCGAGCGCAAGGGAATTGATCAAGCTCATCGGCGTCTCCAGGTATCCACGAGCAAGTTGCCCCTCCATGAGGCACGACCGCCGGCACATTGCGCCAGCTCGGTGCACCCCAACCTGCATCGCGCGCCTAAGTCTTTGAATTTAGACGCCGCCAGGTATGGCATGGAAAGTGCATTTACCTAAGGGCAATGGTACCCGGAATCACACCCCGAAGCGCTCCGAATAAACGATGCGAAGGCGAAAGAATGGATGAAACTCATCACCGCGATCATCAAGCCGTTCAAGCTCGATGAGGTCCGGCAGGCCATTGCAGACATGGGTATTCAGGGCGTCACGGTGACGGAGGTACACGGCTACGGGCGGCATCAGGGACACACCGAGTTCTACCGCGCGGCGCAGTACTCGGTGCCGTTCGCACCCAAGGCCAAGGTGGAACTCGCGGTGGATGATTCGATCGCGGAACAGGTGGTAGAAGCGTTTTGCAACGTCGCGCGCACCGGCAAAAGCGGTGACGGCAAGATCTGGATCTACGAACTCGCTCAGGCACTACGCGTCCGCACCGGTGAGACCGGCGCCGAGGCGATTTAGGAGGGGCACGCAAGGTACCAACGATTTAGGAGCATCTCGCGCCGGCAACCAGCCAACTCCCCCGTCGGCGCGTATATCCGGGCGGCGGGCGCTATTGCGTACCCGCCGCTTTTTTCACTTTAATGACACGGCGCGAGATGCTGCCCTTTTATAGCGTAGCTCGCGCCGACATTCCATGCTGCAATGCATTAATTGGAAGATATTTTTTCATTGCTACACTGTGACCGCAAAATCAATCGAAACGCGAGGGGTGTCGGAATGAAACTGGTGGTCGCTATCATCAAGCCATTCAAGCTGGACGAGGTCCGCGCAGCACTCGCGGATGTCGGGGTACAGGGCATTACCGTGACCGAAGTCAAAGGTTTCGGCCGCCAAAAGGGCCACACTGAACTGTATCGGGGGGCGGAGTACGTCGTCGATTTTCTACCCAAGATCAAGCTTGAGTTGGCCGTCGAAGACGATCAAGTCGAGCGGGTCGTAGAGGCGATCATCGAGTCCGCTCGCACGGGCAAGATCGGTGATGGCAAGATATTCGTCAGTGAACTCGGCCAGGCAGTGCGCATCCGCACCGGGGAATCCGGATCGCGCGCTCTGTGAGTGAAGCGGCCATCGAGGACCGGGACCATGAAACGCATTCTTTTGTGTGCAGTACTGCTCGGCTGGTCCACGATGGCCTGTGCGGTCGTCTATAAGTGGCTCGATGCGAAGGGCATCGTTCAATACGGCGACACCCCGCCGGACGGTGCGCATGCGAC